>Ga0067045_1027946_pt1 | contig 49127 bp, 50 predicted proteins | sample TerdegcTABiofilm_FD_59184 | JGI IMG/M metagenome (GOLD analysis project Ga0067045, IMG submission 59184) | Combined Assembly of (Gp0054472, Gp0054536) Wastewater bioreactor microbial communities from Singapore -Terephthalate degrading...
GGGCCGCCAAATGGCGGCGAGCCGAGCCGACATACAGATACCACCCCGGGACCACGGCCACCGGACCAAGAGCCCCGACCTGGGTGACGACAAGACGCTCACAAGCAATGACCAGTAGATAGGTAGTCGCCATGAATTCCACGGGCTTGCAGGCTGGCTCCCCTTAGTCAACGAGGGAGGGACGCTGCGACCTATTGGAAAGTCTCTCCAACCCAACAGTGGATCTGGATTAGCCGCCGGCGAGCTTCTGCCTGGTGCCAGAAGAGAAGGGCCTAATCCCCCCGAATAACGACAAGTGAGGGTTTGCTGCTGTAAGCCAACCAATGAGGCGGGCCGATTTTGTCTTTACCATTGACCGGTATCTTTCTGGCCACCAAGGCGTGCAGGCTATTTGGTGCGGAATTCCCGCAGGCGAGTATAGGTAACCATCCTGTCCATCGTCTTCAAGGTAAAAACCTTGCCTCTGGTCGCCAAGATCATTTTTTTCATATCTTCCCGCCGGACACCGAAACCCCTGCCGCCGATACAGGCGATTACCTCAAATTTCGGGTCATATGGCGAACGCCCTGCCAAACTCAGTTCTCCGAGATGCTGTATCCGCGTGACCTTGTCGCGGGCAGTGCCGTCATCTTCGGTTATTTTCGCCTCGATGATGATTTGCGGATTGAATTCGCTGGGGATGATGAAATCCGGCGTCTGATCAAAGCCGGCGATGCGTTCGGCCCTCTTGGTTTTTCGATAACTGATGCCGGCGTTGGTTAAAACTTCCTCAATGGCGGATTCGAGGCTGTCTCCCACCAACTCGCTTACCGAATCACGGTGTCCGGCGAAGGGCCGCCCCAGGAAGCGTTCATAAAGCAACATGGCATAGGGGACACCGAGGTTGGCAAGATTCCGGATACTTTCCAGGCCGAGAACTGTATCGGCTTTGTCAAGCCGATGCAACTGGTCTTCCTCAACGGGCGGCATGCCAGCAGCCAGTAGTTGGCAGGCAGTTTTGACCAACGCGACAAGCCTCTTTGTCGTTTCTCCTTTCGGGTTAATGGGAGTTTCGGGAGCCAAGCGAATCTTCCGGTCCAAAGCGCGGACAAATCCTTGGGAGACAGCGGTGCCAGTCCGTTGTGCAGCCAGATAGCCCCACTCCGGGGGAGTAAAGCCAAGCATAGTGCGAAGGACGATGAGGGCAATGGGTTTTTCTTGAACTGCTGCTAGTACCGCCGGTTCGGTAAACGCGGCAAAGCCTTTGGTAGCGATTTTTAAGGCCTCATACCCCTGTTCGAAAATGGGATAGGAAATGAAGCCGACTCCTTTGGGCATCACCAAAAATTCTGATTCGAGACAAGAAAAGACGGCGTCGACGTAGCTGTCAGGATCGGCCAGAATGTCCTTAAAAGAAACTTCAAAAGGGTACGTCGTCATGTTCCATGCCAAAGGGAGCGGTATGTTCAGAAATCCGGAAAAGAGGGAACTCGCCGTCAGCAGATGGTGCCTTCTGAAGAAATGCGGCGACATCAGGCCAACCACCGAATTCACCCAGCCACCTCGCCACAGCAGCAAGCCGCTGGCAGGTCGGGGGCGTCTTCTGCCACGTCGACCGCAGATGCCAGATCGCCAGCCGGATAAGATGACCATAGGTCAAGCAACGGGTGTCTCCCAAGGAGGGTTTCACCCTCCCCTGCTGCAATAAGGCAATATCTTTTTGGACCAGGACAGCTACTTCCGCCGGAGAACGGCAGAGGGTCTTCTTTGAAACAACGCCGGTGCTCCGACACACGAAAATGGTATCAATAATGGAGGAAGCAGTACCATTAATGTGGATGGAAGCACCCATTTCAGCCGGGCAAGGAAGCGCCGCCGAGCACGTCAAACCTGCGTCAAGGATTGCCACGGCCAGCGGCAGATAAGCTTCGATCTCATTATGGTGATAAGTGAAAGCCAGTGGCGCTCCTGGTTTCAGCGCTTGTGCCATTCTCTGAAAAACCAATGAAAGCCCTTCGGTGAAATGCTCCAAATCCCGGCCCATGGCCACGTTGCCGGTCAGTTCTCGGGGATTCCTCGTTGAATTACCGCGGAATGCCGCAATATGGTCACCGAGCAGACGCCGCAACCAGACATAGCAGAAGTCCATCAGTTCGGCATACTGGACGTTGCCGAAGTAGGGAGGATCGGTAAAGACAGCATCCAAGGAGGCATCTGCCAAGTCAATGGCCGTGGCATCCCCGCATTGAATATCGACGCGGCGATGTTTCTCCCCTTCCGGATCGTGGCGATGATCCCCGAGCCATTCTCCCACAATGGGTATGATTGCTTTCCGTTGCCCCAAGTGCCTCACTTCAAAAGGTGCCTCGCAATATGACTTTGCTTTGCGAAACTTATCAATGATGTTTTGCCAGCCGCCGCTCCCGACGCAGCTGTTACGGTCAATATCGAAAATGCCCAACAGATTGGATTCACATTGAATCAGTCCGACGGGAAAGCCGTGCACCGAGAAAATATCCAGTGACTTGAGCGCCATGGGATCATAGCGGCAAAGCATGTTCTGATAACGCAGGAGGTCGGACAGATTGGTGGCCAAAGCATGGCGCAGCCGTTCATCATCCATGGTAGCTATTATGCGGGCCGAAAGTTCCAGGCCCAGAAGCTGCCGGGAATTAAACATCTCCCGGTAGCGTCTATAGCCCCAACGGTGGAGTCGATTGGTTTCGTCGCCGCCAGGAATTTCCTCCTCTGGTATGAAACGGCCACGTATATTTTTCCAACGGTTTTCGGCCAGTGCCAACCGATTGAGGTCAGCGGCGTCCGGCACTTTGAAAAATCGCCCCTTATGACGGCTTTTACAGCGGGAGCAATAGTATTCCATGGCAAACAGGCGATGCTGCGGTGGCCCCAGGCCGGGATTGGGGAAAATATTGTCTACGCCGCAATGGGGACAACGACAGCGATTCCTGTTGGCAGGACCTTTTAATTTCAGGGCTGTCCCACAGTTACCGCAGTTGCCAGGATTTTTTCTGTCGGGGCTCTCTGTCAACTGGCCACAACTGGCACATACGTAGACATTTTTCGGATGTCTGGTATTTGCTGCCAGGAGGTAGCCGGGAAACAGATCAAAGTTTTCTCCACAACTTCGGCAATTAAGTGTTTTTATCCATAAGAAATACTTTACCGGAGCGGTTGGATTCCCACAATGAAGACAGCTAGTCCGATAAAGGTCGCCGATTTCTTTCTCAAGTTTTTGCCGCAAAAAATCAGCCGCCCGTTCATAGGCATCCAGATCGAGATGGTCGATGGCCTGCTTCACAATCCAGTAGGCCATGGGATTGATATCACAACCGATAATATCACAACCGACCCGGTTTGCTTCCAACAGAGGAGTGCCTCCTCCCATAAAAGGATCGCAGACCTGGACCCCGGATAGATCGTGAGCTCGGTAAAACTCCTGGCGGAGCGGCCCGGCGGCGAATTCAGACAGCAAGAGACCACGAAAAAGCGTGCCCGGACGCCGGGCAAACCATTTATGGATGGCGATAATGGGGCGATAATTCTGTTGGATCTGTTTTTCCCGCAAAGCCAGATCAGCAATGAAGGGTATGTCGAAGTTTTTTTCGATCACGGGCTTAAGCCTTCCTGCTGCCCGCTGGAGCCGTTGGGCGTTGCCGCCGCATCCATTGGTCGATCTCGGCGCGGTCGAAACGCCATTGGTGGCCGATCTTAGCCGCGGGCAGCTCCCCCGTCTGGGCCAGGCGGTACAGCTTGGTCCGCCCTATTTTCAGGTATGCGGCCAGTTCCTCTAAGGTTAACCATTTGGTATAATCCATGGCGAGCCTCGTGTGAGCCGTACTTTGTCAGAGAATGATAACATATGGTAACATCCGGCACTATCTGAGTCAATGCGCATGATATTGACAATACTCCCTGAAAAAGATTATATAGCGACATGAAAGCGGAAAAACCGGCTCCCCCCCATTATCATGGCCATCGTCAGCGTCTGCGGGCCCGCTTCCTCAACGGCGGTTTGGACAGCCTGCAGGATTACGAGCTGGTGGAGCTATTGCTTACTTTTGCCATCCCCTTCTCGGACGTCAAGCCGTTGGCGAAACGGCTGCTTTCCCATTTCGGTTCCTTTGCCGGCGTTCTGGACGCCTCTTTCGAGGAGTTGGTCAAAGTCATGGGCCTGGGGGAGTATTCGGCCACCCTCATCCGCTTGGTCAAGGCCTGCGCCGAATACTACCTGAAGGAGCAGGCCATCCACCGGCGCAGCATCCCGTCTCTGGCGGTTTTGGTGGACTATTGCCGCACCTCCCTGGGTGGCCTGAAAGATGAGCAGTTTCGGGTCATCTTCTTGAACTCCCAGAACGAGATCATCGCCGAAGAGACCATTCAGGAGGGCACCGTGGATCAGACGGTGGTCTATCCCCGCAAGGTCTTGGAAGCGGCTTTGAAACACAAGGCCACAGGCCTGATCCTGGTGCACAACCACCCCAGCGGCAAGCTCACCCCGTCGACGGCTGACCGGGAATTGACCCGGGCCATCATCCAGGCGGCCCAACCCCTGGCCATTGTGGTGCTGGACCATCTGATCATTTCCAAACACGGCTATTACAGCATGGCGGAGCATCATCTGCTCTAGGGAGCAAGCAGGCACCATGGTCCGAAAGACTGAGGAAGTATTCATGCTCTGCCCCTCTTGCCAGGAGGAGGCCTTTGTGCCGGTGGCCTGCGGCTTCAACCTGGTCTGCTGCCCGTATTGCGACTACTGCTGCGTCGTTTTTCTGGATGAGCAGGGACAGAGCTGGACCCGGGAGGTGGGGGTGTTGGTCCCATGCGGGGACGGTCATTGAGTGCTTACCCCTGACGCCCCAGGAAAAGTAGTATTGCCTTTTTTCTGGATGTGATAAAATAATTTTTTACGATTTTTTAAGGAATAGTCGTCAAGGGAGTTGTGGAGTCATGGCTTTAATTGTGCAGAAATATGGCGGCACCTCGGTGGCCAATCCCGATCGCATTGCCAACGTCGCCAATCGGGTGGTCAAGGGCTGGCGCCAGGGCAACAAAATGGTGGTGGTGCTCTCGGCCATGGCCGGCGAGACGGATCGGCTCATCAAGTTGGGCAAGGAGCTGGCCGACTACCCCGATCCCCGGGAATTGGACGTCCTCATGGCCACGGGGGAGCAGGTGACGGTGGCGTTGTTTTCCATTTATCTCAAGGCTCAGGGTATACCGGCTACCTCTCTGTTATCGCATCAGGCCCGCATCTATACCGACCGGGCCTACGGCAAGGCCCGCATCGTCGGCATAGACACGGCCCGCATCCGGGAAGAGTTGAAAAAGGGACGCATCGTCACCGTGGCCGGGTTCCAGGGCGTGGATGAAGTGGGCAACATCACCACGTTGGGTCGGGGCGGTTCCGACACCACGGCGGTGGCCATCGCCGCGGCCCTGAAAGCCGACTTGTGCGAGATCTATACAGATGTGGAAGGAGTATATACCACGGACCCCAACATCTGCCCCAAGGCCCGGAAGTTGGACAAGATCTCTTACGATGAAATGCTGGAGATGGCATCTCTGGGGGCCAAGGTTTTAGAAATCCGTTCGGTGGGGTTTGCCAAACGCTATGGCGTACCGCTCTGTGTCCGGACGAGCTTTAATGATAATCCCGGCACCCTGGTGGTGGAGGAGGATAAAGATATGGAAGACATTCTGGTATCCGGCGTAACCTATAGTAAAAACGACGCCCGGGTGACCATCAGCCAACTGCCCGACAAGCCGGGCATCGCCTCTCGCATCTTTAATAAGATTGCCGAAGCCAATATCGTCGTAGACATGATTATCCAGAACACCAGCCTGGATGGCCGGGCCGATATCACCTTTACCGTGCCCAAACTTGATCTGAAAAATACCCTGGACATCGTCCAGCCCCTGGTAGCGGAATTGGGCGGCGGCCAGATCAGCAGCGATGAGCACATCGCCAAGGTTTCCATTGTCGGCGTCGGCATGCGCAACAATGCCGGCGTTGCCGCTCGGATGTTCTCTTCTCTGGCCGCGGAAAACATCAACATCATGATGATCAGCACCTCGGAGATCAAGGTTTCCTGCGTCATTGATGAGAAATACACCGAATTGGCGGTGCGGACCCTGCACGATGCCTTCCATCTGGAGCAGGCCCGGCCCCGTAAAGAGTTAACCTGAAGCAGGCCCCGGCAGGCAGAATGAGAGCAGGTATGCGGCTGGTCAAAATCTATGATACCACCTTGCGGGACGGCACCCAGGCGGAATATTTCAGCCTGACCTTGGCGGATAAGATCCGGATCGCTGAAAAGCTGTCCCAGATCGGCGTCCACTATATCGAAGGCGGTTGGCCGGGAGCCAACCCCCGGGATCGGGATTTTTTCGCCGAAATCCGCAACTACAATCTGGGGAGCAGCCGCATTGCGGCCTTTGGCAGCACCCATCACAAGGACCGGCCGCCGGAGTCTGACCCCGTCTTCCAGGAACTGCTCATCAGCAAGGCGCCGGTGGTGACCATCTTCGGCAAATCCTGGGATCTGCACGTCAAAGAGGTGCTGCGCACCTCTCTGACCCGGAATCTGGAACTCATTACCCACTCCCTGCGGTATCTCAAGCCCCACGTCCAGGAATTGTTCTATGATGCCGAACATTTCTTCGACGGCTTTCAGGCCGACCCGGAGTATGCCCTGCAGACCCTGGCCGCCGCCCTGGAGGGGGGCGCCGATTGCCTGGTGCTTTGCGAAACCAACGGCGGCACCATCACTTCCAAGGTAGCGGAAATCTTCCAGGCGGTGCGGCAGCGCTTCCCCCACGCCTCGTTGGGCATCCATGCCCACAACGACGGCGAAATGGCGGTGGCCAACAGCATCGTCGCAGTGGAGTTGGGGGCGGATCAAGTGCAGGGGACCATCAACGGTTTCGGCGAACGCTGCGGCAACGCCAACCTCTGTTCCATCATCCCGGGCATCAGGCTGAAATTGGGTCTGGACTGCATCAGCGACGCCAATCTCCGCCGCCTCACCGAGCTGGCCCGTTTTGTGTATGAGACAGCCAATATCAACCCCAATCGCTATCAGCCTTATGTGGGCCGCAGCGCCTTTGCCCACAAGGGCGGCGTGCATGCCGCGGCGGTGAAGCTCAACCCCCGGGCCTATGAACACATCCAGCCCGAACTGGTGGGCAACTTCCGCAATATCCCGGTCTCGGACCTGTCGGGCAAGAGCAATATCTTCCTTTTGGCCCAGGCCCTGGGACTGACGCCCACGGAACACGAGGCCGCGGTGCGCCAGGCGGCGGAAAAGATTCAGGACCTGCTCCATGACCGCCACCATCTGAAAGACACCGACGTCCTGCAGCTCATCCTCGGCCGGGTCAAGGACCTGGAGGCCCAGGGCTATAGTTTCGAGGAGGCGGACGGCTCCCTGAAGCTCCTCATGTATGCCACCCTGGGCAAAGGTACGGAGTTCTTCCGTCTGCTCAGCTATCGGGTGGTGGATCAGAAGGTAGGTGAACTGGATAAACCCGTGCCCGAAGCCACTCTGCGGGTGCGGGTGGGCGCCCACGAAGTGCATACCGCGGCTTTGGGCAACGGTCCGGTGGACGCCCTCTACAACGCCCTGCTCAAGGCCTTGATCCGCTTCTATCCCCGGTTGGTGGAGATGCGTCTGGACGATTATAAAGTCCGGGTTCTGCCCGGCACTACCGGCAGCACCGCCGCCAAGGTGCGGGTCCTCATCGAATCCCGGGACGCCCACGACCGCTGGGGGGCCATCGGCGTCTCCCACGACATCATCGAGGCCTCCTGGCAGGCCCTGGTGGACAGCATCAACTATAAACTTTACAAAGACGAGCAGGCGGCCCGGGACGCAGCAGCCAAAAAGTAGCACCGGCACGGACTCACATGACTCCTGGACTGTCGGTCCTCCCACTGGCAGTCCTGTGGAGGCGACATGCTTCCCCGGCAGCAACAGCTCATCATCCTGATCCTGGGCCTCTGCCTGTCTGCCCTCCTGGCTTGGCGGGCAGGTTGGCCCAGGACCGCGGCGCCGACCCCTGCCTCCCCCTTCCCCCTTTATTTCATCGCCATCACCGGAGACGTCCCCCGACCGGGGGTGCGGATTTTTGCGACGCTGCCCACGGTGGCCATGGTCTGGCAGGCGGCGGGCGGCCAGGGCGAGATTACGGGGAGCCGCGAACCTCTCCGCAGCGGCGCGAAAATCACCGTGAACCCCGATGGACAGGTAACCATTGGGGCCATGGCCGGCTCGGACCTCATCACCCTGGGCGTGGCCGTGGACCTGAACCGGGCCAGCGCCGCAGATCTCGCGGCGGTCCCTGGCTTAGGTCCGGTTCTCGCCCGCCGGATATCCGCCTTTCGGGAGGAACATGGGCCATTCACCGATCTCGAGGGTCTGCTGCAGGTGAAGGGGATCGGTCCAAAACTGCTTGAAAAAATACGGCCGTATGTGGTTATAATAGCAGAGGCAACCCCGCCGCCAACGGTGCGGCCCCGGGAGGCCGAGACCGACGGTCAGCATTGATCGGCTCCGATGGTGTTCTCTCAGCAGAGTCAACGGAGTAGGGTAATTCCATGACAAGCCCGACTAACAACCACCAAGAACCTGTTCCCCGGCTGGAGTATCTGCGGGTCAGAAATTACCGCGCCCTCCATGATCTGGCGCTGGCCGGCCTTACTCCCCTAACCGTCTTTTTAGGCCCCAACGGCAGCGGCAAATCCACGATCTTCGATGTCTTTGCCTTTCTCTCCGAATCCTTTACCCTTGGCCTGCGCCGGGCTTGGGATAAGCGCAACCGCTTTAAGGAACTGCGGACCCGGGGGGCCACCGGCCCCATAGAGTTTGAGCTCAAATATCGGGAGCGTCCCCAAGATCCCATCATCACCTACCATCTTGCCATCGAGGAGAGCAGCACCGGACCCTATGTCCAGGAAGAATGGCTCAAATGGCGGCGGGGGCGAAAGGGCCAGCCTTTCTATTTCCTCAACTTCCGGGAAGGCCGGGGGCAAGTCATCACCGGGGACATGCCAGAAAAGGATGATGCCCGTATAGAAGAAACCCTGGATTCCCCGGAGATGCTGGCCGTAAACACCTTGGGGCAATTTGCCAAGCATCCCCGGGTCAGCGCCCTGCGGCGCTTTATTACGGGATGGTATCTGTCATATCTCTCCGCCGATGCCACCCGGGGTCTGCCGGAGGCCGGACCGCAGGAGCGCCTCTCCCAAACCGGCGACAATCTGCCCAACGTCATGCAGTATCTCAAGGAACAACATCCGGAGCGCCTCCAACGTATCCTCACGGTTCTGGCCAGCCGCGTCCCCCGCCTGGAACGGATCGACGCCGAAATGCTGGCTGACGGCAGATTATTATTACAGATCAAAGACGCTCCCTTTGAAAGGCCTATCCTGGCCAAATTTGCCTCCGACGGCACCTTAAAGATGTTGGCCTATCTGACCCTGTTGTATGATCCCAATCCTCCGCCTCTAGTGGGCATTGAAGAACCGGAGAATTATCTCCACCCCCGGCTTCTGCCCGATATTGTGGAAGAATGTCGGAAAGCTACGCGCCGGACGCAGATCATGGTCACCACTCACTCGCCCTATTTTGTCAACAGCCTCAACCCCGAGGAGGTCTGGGTTCTGTATCGGGATGAACAGGGCTACACCAAAGCCCAGTGCACCAAAAACATGTCTGGCGTCAGCGATTTTATCAGGGAAGGTGCCAGATTGGGAGAACTCTGGTTGGAAGGGTATTTTGCCGCCGGCGATCCCTTCACGGCTGCAGGTGGACCGCGTCAATCAGCAGCCCCACGGCAACAATGAGAGAAGTAAAGACCCATCTGGAATTTTTATTGGAAGGAGAGTCGGACGAAGTAGTGTTAGAGGCACTATTGCCGAAAATGTTGCCGCCTGAAGTTACGTATGCCTTTCACGTCTTTCAAGGTAAAAAAAACCTCCTGAAAAAATTGTCAGAAAGGTTGCGCGGCTATCGTGCCTTTTTATCTCCGGAAGGAAAGATTGTAATTTTATGTGATAATGATTTGCAAGATTGTAGAAAATTAAAAGAACATCTCCGTGATATTGTTGCTCAGGCAAAATTATCTATCTTCAGCAATACTCACATAGATAAAAAAGGTATTGTTATCATCAGATTGGCGATTCAAGAATTGGAGGCCTGGTTTTTTGGCGATGTCGAGGCGCTGCGGCAGGCTTATCCTCGCCTTCCAGAAAACCTGAATGAAAAAAAGGGTTATCGCCAGCCTGATGCCATTCCGTCCCCTTGGATAAAGCTGGAAAAGCTCCTGAAGACAGCCGGCTACCACCCCGGCGGCAAAATCGAGGTAGCCCGGAGGATTTCTCCCCATCTGGACCCGTCCCGGAATCGTTCCCGGAGTTTTCAGCTCTTCCGGCAGACCCTGATGCATGTCTGTCAGTGTTAACCACCAAGAAGGAGATCATACTCTCATAGTCGCACGGTTTGACGTCAAGCAGAAGGAGTCCCCGTTATGGTTACAGAATCACCCGTTCCCCAAGACCCGCAAGCCATCATCAATGACCTGCTCCAGGACGACAGCCCCATGCGTCTGGAGCGGCTGGCCTATCAGCCGCCCCTGGTCCCGGTGTTTCGGGAGGGAGTGGGCGCTTTGCGCCCTCTGGAAGGTTTCAACCTGGAAGTCCTGAAAGCGGCCCGGGACCAACTGCCCTTTGTCAGCGATAATAAATTGGTTCAGATCGTCCCCGGCGACGTCCTCCAGGAACACCCCCGCCGTATCGGCATCGTCCTCTCCGGCGGACCGGCCCCGGGTGGCCATAATGTCATTGCCGGCGTCTTCGAGGCGGCCAAACGGGCCCATCCGGAAAACGTCCTCATCGGCTTTCTGGCCGGCCCCAAAGGCATTATCAATAATAAATACAAAGAAGTGACCGGGGAGTTGATCAGCGGCTATAAAAACTCCGGCGGTTTCCATATGCTGGGCACCGGCCGGGACAAGATTGACAATGCCGACAAAATGCACAAGTGCCGGGAGACCTGCCGGGATCTGCAGTTAGACGGCCTCATTGTCGTGGGCGGCGACGATTCCAACACCAACGCCGCCTTCCTGGCCGAGAATATGCGGGATCTGGGCGTCCAGGTCATCGGCATCCCCAAGACCATCGACGGCGACCTGCAGGTTCCCGGCCTGCTCCAGGTGCCCTTCGGCTACCACTCCGCCTGTCTCAGCTTTGCCACCGAAGTGGGCAATCTCAACTCCGACTGCAAATCCGACCTGAAGTATTGGCATTTCAACCGGCTCATGGGCCGCAGCGCCAGCCATATCGTCCTGGAAGTAGCCCTCCAGACCCATCCCAACGTCGTCCTCATCGGCGAAGAGATTGAAGAGAAGGAGTTGACCATCCACAACGTAGTCCGCCTCATCGCCGACGTCATTGTGGAGCGGGCCAAACGGGGGATGAATTACGGCACCGTCCTGATTCCGGAGGGCATCCTGGAATTTATCCATGAAATTAATATGCTGATCATCAAGATCAGTTATATCATCGCCAATTATGACAAGGAGGCCGCCAACGGCGAGACCTTCCACACCCTGCCCATCGAGGATCAGATCCAGCTTATCGATAACCATGATATCTGGCGGGATTATGACAGCCGGGTCTATATGGGCCTGCCCACCGAACTGCAGCGGGGTCTGCTCCTGCCCCGGGACAGCCACGGCAACTTCCAGTTTGCCCAGGTTCGCACCGACCGCATCCTCCTGGATATGGTGGCCACTTACTTGCGCAAACAGCGGGGGCGGGGGCTGTACAAAGGAACTTTCAAGTCGCAGAACCACTACTATGGCTATGACGGCCGGGGCACCTTCCCCACGAAGTTCGACTGCGATTATGGGTATAATCTGGGCGTCACCGCCTTCAGCCTGCTGGCCAACGGCTGTACCGGCTACATGGCGGCCATCCGGAACCTACATCTGGCCATAGACCGCTGGGAGCCCGTCGGCATCCCGCTGGCACCCCTCATGCACCTAGAGGAACGCAAGGGCCGCCTGGAGTTGGTCATTGCCAAACAGAAGGTGGACCTGGAAAGCCCGGCTTTCCGGATTCTAGCCCGGGAACGGGAGCGTTGGGCCCTGGAGGATCACTATCGTTTCCCCGGCCCCATCCAGTTTTCCGGCCCCAGTGCCGATGCCAAGCCCATTTCCCTGCAGCTGAACGCCCTGGCGCCAAAGGATTAGTCTACCCTGAAGAGCGGCTCGGAGGTCAGTGGTCAGTGGATAGTTGATAGTTGTCGGAGGTCAGAAGATTTCTAGAGTGAGGCGGGCCTCCGTGCCCGCCCACGATGGCCCATTGCCACAACCTCAATTTTTTCGGAGCTGTATTATGGGCCCGGCAACCCGGAGGTAATGGACCTTCGTCTTGTGCCTCAAAGGAGGTGCTGTCATGGAAGTTTTCCTGAACGGTCAATTCCGACCGGCCTCCCAGGCGGTCGTCTCAGTCCAGGATCGGGGTCTGCTGTACGGCGACGGCCTTTTTGAAACCTTGCGGGCTGCGGCCGGCCAGCCTCTTTGGCTGCGGCAGCATCTGGCCAGGTTGACCCGATCGGCGGCGGCCCTGAACCTGTCCCTGCCGGAAAACTTTCCTTGGGCTGCCACCATCCGGGAGCTTTTGCAGCGCAATGGTTTGGCCAAAGATATTGCGGCGGTGAAGATCCTGATCACCCGAGGGGAGATGGCTGTCCTGGGGTTGCCGGCCACGGACCAGCCGACCCTGATTATTTCGGCCCGGGCCTATACGCCGCCGCCGCCGGCCGACTATCAACAGGGGTGGCCGGTAGTCTGCTTTCCGGAACCTCGCCAATGTTTTCTGGGCAATCATAAGAGCCTCAATTACCTGTTTTCCCTGGCGGCCCGGCAATTTGCCCTGGACCACGGGGGGCGGGAGGCCCTGATCCTGGCCCCGGACGGGACCGTCGTGGAAGGGGCTGCTTCGGGTCTACTCTGGGAAGAAGCGGGGCACTATTATGTCCCCCAGGCCGACAGTGCCCTTCCCAGCGTCACCTTGGCGGTCCTGGAAGAGATTCTCCTGGGCCGCGGTCTGGCCGTCCATCGGGAACCGGCGACGCCGGTCCGACTGCGACAGGCTGCCGGTGTCTGGCTGGCCAATTCCCTCATGGGCCTTGTCCCCGTCTCCTCATTGGATGGAGAGCCGCTGGCCCTCTCTCCGGCCACGGACCGGCTCAATGACCTGCTCTGGTCAGAGGTCGGCTAAGGCCTCCCGCAGTTGCCGCCCGACGCTGGCCAGATCCCGGCCTTGGTACGACCCTTGGGGGAAGAGATGCAGACCATCATCATTATAGCGGGGGATGACATGTAGATGGGCGTGAAAGACCACCTGACCGGCCGCCGGGAGGTTGTTCATCCCCAGATTAATGCCTTGGGCATATAACTTCCGGCGGAGGGCCAAGGCCACTTTCCGGCTTACCCGGCCCATCTCCAGCCAGAGGTCATCGGGCAGGTCAAAAAAATTCTCAAAGTGCTGTTTGGGAATGACCAGGGTATGGCCGTAATGCACCGGCGCAATATCCAGAAAGGCCAACACCCGGTCCGTTTCCAACAGCCGCTCCGCCGCGGCGACGCCGGCGGCGATCTGACAGAAGATACAGGTGCTCATGACAGTTCCCTTGGCAACAGTGGCCGATTCTTCTCCTTTACCCAGTGGGCCCAACGGCGGACCGGGTCGGACTTCAAGTCGTTCCTCATCTACAACCCTTCCCAGCCATTCATGTGGTAAGATAACATCAGAATGCGGCAGACTGCAAGGCATCTGCCAGGCAGCGGGGTCGGTGCGGCTTTCTGGGGCTGCGCCCGCAGCCAGAAGGTTGACGCCGGGGGAAAAGGGCATTACTGTAAACCAGCGGCGGAGAGCAACTCCTCGCTGGCGTACTGACAAAAAGGACAAAGGAGCCGACATGAGTGAGATCAACTGGCAGCCCGATTACGAGACGGCGGTGCAGACAGCTGCTGCAGCCAATAAACCCATCCTCTTGGAACTCTATATGGACACCTGCGGCCACTGTGCCCGCCTCCACAAGGAGACGTTGACCGACCCTCAGGTGGCGGCGGCGGTGAACGCCGGTTTTGTGCCGGTGCGGGTGGAAGGACGCTCCCGCATGGATTTGGTGAAAAAATTTGATGTCAAGGGTGCTCCCACCACCCTGATCCTCTCTCCCCAGGAAGAAGAGAAGTATCGCTTTGTGGGTTTTCAGACCTCCACGGAATACCTGCAGGAATTGGAAAAGAGCCGGTAGGGCATGAGAGCGGTGGGGCCGCCGGCAGGGACGAATCGGGGGCTGACCCTTCTGGCGGTATGCGGGGGCGCCTTTATGGCGACCTTGGATACCAGCATTGTGAGCATCATTCTGCCCCAGATGGCCCGGGACCTCCAGGTCGCACTGCCGGCTATCTCCTGGGTGATGCAGGCCTATCTGATGGCCAACGCCTCGCTGCTGTTGAGCAGCAGTCAGCTGGGAGATTGCCGGCCGCCGGGACGGGTCTTCCTGGCTGGGATGGTGGTTTTTGCTTTGGCCTCGGGGGCCTGCGGCCTGAGCACCCGGATCTGGCAACTCCTGGCGGCCCGAGCCCTCCAGGGAGTGGGGGCTTCCCTCATGTTGGGCACTGCGCCCAAGATCATCACCGTGTTGTACCAAGAAGGGGAACGGGGGTTGCCCTTCGGTCTTTTTTCCATGGCCTTTGCCAGCGGGGTGACGGTGGGGGCCCCCCTGGGGGGTTTTATCGCCGCCCGGTGGGGCTGGCCGTGGATATTTTTCCTTAACCTGCCCCTGGTCGCCCTGGCCCTGGTGATAAGCGGCAGCTCCTTGGCTCGTCTCCTGACGGCGGGAAGGGAAGCCGGCCGGTCGGTGGATTGGCGGGGCGGACTTCTGGTTACCCTGTGCATCGGTCTCCTGTTGTGGTCGTTGACCCAGGTGCGGACCCAGGGCTGGCGGCACCCGGCCATCTGGGGGGCCCTGGGAGGCGCGGCGGCGGCCCTGGTGTTGCTGCTCCTCCTGGAAAAGAGACAGCCTTGGCCCCTCTTACCCGGCCGGCTCTGGCAGAGCCGGCCCTTTTTACTGGGGGCCGGCGGCGTGGTCTTAACCTTCGCGGCGGTGATGGGGACGTTCTTTCTGCTCCCCTTTTACTTGGAGGAGATTTTTCACCTGCCCATCCAGACCGTGGGCTGGCTCCTGGCGGTGATCAGTCTGAGCAATGCCCTGGTCTCCCCCCTGGGGGGCCTCGCCGGCGACCGCTGGGGCAATATGGTGGTCCTGCGGCTGGGCTCCCTGCTCATCTTGGCAGGCTTGACGGCCCTCTGGTGGTGGGGACCCAGCGCCGGGTGCGGCCACCTCATCGTGAGCTTTGCCGTCACCGGCTTAGGGTTCGGCCTCTTTCAGGCTCCCAATCTCAATGAAATGCTGCTGGGGGTCAAGCCCGAGGTTTTAGGGCTGGCAGCGGGGACCAACGCCGTCCTGAAAAACCTCGGTGCCCTCCTGGGGATAGCCTGCCTGGTGACCGTAATCACCTGGGGGGAGGCCGCCCCCGCTCCCTTAACAACCCGGCAATGCCTCTCTTGGCACTGTTTTCAGCGGGCCTTCCTGGCCGCCACCGGCCTGGCCGGCCTGAATGTGGTCCTGAACTTTCTGCCCCGACGCCGGCTGGCGGCCTTGACCCTCGAAGCAGGGCTACCGGACTGAAGTTCCGGCCGTCCCAATACAATAAATTCCGGCCTCAACGCCATTCCCGGCTTTACAGTCTCCCCCCGACTTATTTATAATGGAGCATCAAATATATGTTGACCGCAACGGTGGCAAGCTGTGGCGGGGTTTCCCGGGCCGGCTCAGACCTGCCGAAAAAGCCCTAGCGGCGAAGCGCCACCGCAAGTTCCGGAGGAAAACTCACGCATCAAGATGACAGGGGGTGTGGATGGCCAACAGGATCTGGATTGCCTGCTTGCTGGGTTTGGCGATTTTGGCAGTCGGTCAGGTGCCAGGGTATGCCGCTGATGAAGAGATCAAGGCCAAGGCCTACTGTATTATGGACGCCGATACCGGCAAGATCCTGGCGGCCTACAACCACCAAATGATGTTGCCGCCGGCCAGCACCTTGAAAGTGGGAACGGCCCTGATGGTGGTGAATTCCCTGCGGCTGACGGATCGGGTGCCGGTGAGCGCCCAGGCTGCAGCGGCCCCTCCCTCCAAAATCGGCATCAGACCGGGCGAGACCTACAGCGTCCAGGATATGCTCTATGCCCTGCTCCTGACCTCGGCCAACGATGCGGCCCGGGCCTTGGCTGAGCGGGTCAGCGGTTCCGAGGAACAGTTTGCCCTGTTCATGACCGGCCGCCTGCGAGCCCTGGGGGCTTATCGGACCAACTTCATGACGGCCTCGGGACTACCGGCTGCGGGTCAGTTCAGCACCGCCCAAGACCTGGCCCACATCTTCCGACTGGCCATGCAGAACCCGACCCTGGCGAAGATCATGGGCACCAAAAGCTACATCATGGAAAACGGCAAAGAAGTGCGCAGCCACAACCGCTTCCTCTACTCCACCCAGTATGCCGTAGCCGGCAAGACCGGGTTTACCAAGGCTTCCATGCACACTTACGTAGGCATGTTCCAAAACGGCGACAGCCGGATTATTGTGGCGCTCCTGGGCAGCCCCAATAAATGGCCGGACCTGCGTCTGCTCATCGCCAAAGGGTTTGGGGAAATGGGCACCCCCATTGCCGCCCTGCCGCCGCTGGAGGAGCGACTCCGCAAGACCAGCCACGGCTACAGTCTGGTGGGGGATGATCTGGACCAATCTGTGGGGGGGGCTGTCCGCAAGGGAAAACGCCGCAATGTCAACCGCCGCTACCGCCAGGAGAGCGGGGCATCCCAGGTCATCCGAGCCGGTGTGGCCACGGGCAAAGCCTCGGCCACCAGTCGTAAGAAAAAGTATCCAGGCAGATCCAAGGCGAAAAGTGCCGCCAGCGCTACAGGAGGTTGACAGCCATGGCCGGCTTATTCAATAGGGTACGGAATAAAATGACCGGGCGCCGGTTCCTCATCTCCACTATCCGCAAAGATGCCCAGACCTTTGAGACGGCGGTCTTCCGGGCCAATCTCTTCTACCTGCCCCAGGGCCTGCGCCTTACCAATCCTTGTCTGGTCAGACAGACCAGTGATCCACAGGAAGCCGATAAACTCCATGTTACCTTGGCCAAACGGTTGGTGGAGGAATACCCGGAACGCCTCTTCCAAGAATTCGCCCACCCCTGAGCTGGGGAAGAAATTCCCCGGTGACCCAGGTGCCGCCGGTTAGAAGGTCTTTTTACTGTCCAGCAGCAGGGTAACCGGACCGTCATTCACCAGACTGACCTCCATCATGGCCCGGAAACGGCCGGTGGCCACCGGCATCCCGACCTGGCGCAAGGCGGCCACCAGGTCTTCGTATAATTTTTCCGCCAGCTCCGGCGGCGCCGATTGGTCAAAGGACGGCCGCCGTCCTTTGCGGCAGTCCCCCAAGATGGTAAACTGTGACACCACCAGAATCCCGCCGCCGATATCGGCGCAGGTGCGGTGCAACAGTTTCTCCCCCTCAGGGAAGATCCGCAGGTTGAGGATCTTGTTGGCCAGATAGGCCACATCGCCCGGGCCGTCGTCTTTGGCCACCCCCACCAGCACCAGTAAGCCGGTGCCGATCTGCCCCACCACTTCGCCGTTGACCACCACGGCTGCTTCTTTAACCCGCTGAATAACCGCACGCATCCGTCTTTCCCTTATCATCTGGCCGGGTTCGGCCCCGGCCGTATGAGCATCTTCCCGGCACCGCCGCCCTCTGCCGTCCCGCCGCTGCCGGCCAGCCCACCGGCGGCAGGCAGCCGGGGCCAGCCTTGGACCACAACCCCGGGCCCGGGAGGAAGTGACTGTCCCATGTCCCTCTCTTTTTACCGGTTGTCAACTGGCCTGGCAACCTCTGTCTACCCCTCATTACCGTCCGGCCACTTTTTTGCAAGGAGGTGAACGGCGCCTTGGCATCTCTTTTATTCACCTCATTCTGTCATCTTGAGGGAGCGGCGCCACCGAAGCATCTCAGATCCTTCTCAAGGCGGGGTCAACGGGGGCCTCACTGGGCCGCCGGCCATCCAGCCGGTGGTTGATAATAACGCAAGCCCGCACCACCTGCCGGCGCCCCGGCGGGGTGACACTTTTCTGTTACAATCGGGTGGTGACCTGTTGCCATCACGTTGGCAAGTTTTTTTATTGACTTTAGCCAATGGTTTTTTTAATATATTTTTTTATGGTAAAGGAGGGAGCAGTGTACGTCATCATTCAAACCGGCGGCAAGCAATATCGGGTCGGGCTTGGCGACGTCATTCGCGTCGAGAAATTGCCCGGAGCAGTTGGTGATACGGTGGCCCTGGATAAAATCCTGCTGGCAGCCAGTGACGGGGAGCTGAACATCGGCCAACCGTATGTGGCCGGTGCCCAAGTGGTGGGGCAGATCCTCCGTCAGGGCAAGGCCAAGAAAGTTCTGGTCTTTAAAAAGAAGCGTCGGAAAAATTATCGACGTCTGCGTGGCCACCGGCAGCCCTACACGGCTTTGCAGATCAAAGAAATCCAGTTATAATAAAGTAATTAATGGCATGGCAGCACGGGCCGACCTTGGGTCCTGTTGCCGAAAGCAGCCGAGCCGCACCGGATAGAGGTCTCTGTCTGTCCGGCGGCGGTTCGGAGAGAGATGGGAGGGTACGCTTTTGGCGCATAAAAAAGCGGGGGGTAGTTCCCGCAACGGGCGCGACAGTCAAGGCCAACGCCGGGGGGTGAAGCGCTTCAGCGGTCAGGTGGTCAAGGCTGGCAACATCCTGGTGCGGCAGTTGGGCACCCGCATCCACCCCGGCGAAAACGTCGGCATGGGCAAAGATTTTACGCTCTTTGCCAAGGTTGATGGCGTGGTCAATTACGAAAATTTCGGCCGTGACCGCAAGCGGGTAAGCGTCTATCCCCAGGTTTAGGAGAAGCTAGGTTGCCCCGTCGGCAGTTTGCCGATGAAGCGGAGATCACCGTTCAAGCCGGCGCCGGCGGCGCCGGTTGTGTCAGTTTTGCGCGTCGCCGCTTCCAGCCCCGGGGAGCCGCAGACGGTGGTAATGGTGGACGGGGGGGCGATATCATCGTCGTGGCCTCACCGGCAGTCCGTTCCCTGGCACAGTTTCGCCATCAACGCCTTTTTCGGGCCGGCAACGGTCAGCCGGGCAGCGGTCGCCGTCAGACCGGAGCCCATGGGGCTGATCTGCGTATCCCCGTCCCGTTGGGCACCATCGTCAGGGATGCCGGACAGAACCGGCTGCTGGCCGACCTGGCTGGGGCCGGTCAAGAGGTCATCGTGGCCCATGGCGGCCGGGGCGGGAAAGGCAATGCCCATTTCGGTTCTTCCCGGTTGCGGTCGCCTCGGTTCGCTCAGCCAGGCGAGGCCGGGCAAGAAGTTCGACTGCATCTGGAACTCCGGCTCCCGGCTGATGTGGGGTTGGTGGGTCTCCCCAATTCCGGTAAAACCACCCTCTTGACCCAGTTGACGGCTGCCAAAGCCTTGGCCTCACCGTATCCCCTCTCCACCCTCGAGCCACATCTAGGGGTTTTGCAGCATGAAGAGTTCGCCCCGCTGCTGTTGCTTGACCTTCCTGGCGTCATGGCCGGGGCCCATACCGGGAAAGGTCTGGGGCAGCGGTTTCTGCGGCATCTCCTCCGCACCCGGTGGCTGGTCCATGTGGTGGACAGCACTACCCTGGACCTTGAGGCCCCGTTGGCTCAGGTTGAGGTGATTATGCAGGAATTACGGCTCTATGATCCGGAGTTGGTGCGCAAAAAACATCTGATCGTCTTCAATAAAAGCGACCTGTTGCCGCCGCAGTTCCCTTGGGAAACGGTCCTGGCTGCCTGCCGGCAAAGAGGTTGGCCCGCCGTGGTGGTATCGGCCCAGACCGGCCAGGGTCTCGCCGCCCTCAAAGAGCTCCTGTGGTCCCAACAGAAGGCCACCATCCATGAACACCTCCAGTAACCGCCGCCAGTGGCAATCCCAGCTTGTGGCCAAGACCAAGAGGCTGGTGGTCAAGGTGGGCAGTGCCGTCATGACCACGGCGGCCGGACTCAACGTCGCCTTTATCGAAGAGATGGCCGACAGCCTGGCCGCCCTGCAGCAGCAGGGCCGGGAGGTGGTCATCGTCTCCTCCGGGGCCATTGCCGCCGGCTTTAAAAAGATCGGATTGCCGGCCAAACCCACGGCCATTCCCCAGAAGCAGGCGGTGGCGGCCATCGGCCAGAGCACCCTGATGCAGCATTATGAGGAGGCCTTTGCCCGCCATGGCCTGAAAGTGGCCCAAATCCTCCTGACTCGCAACGATCTGGCCCACCGCCGCCGTTATCTCAATGCCCGCAACACCCTGTTCACCCTGCTGGGATGGAAGGTCATCCCGGTCATTAATGAGAACGACACCGTAGTGGTGGAAGAGATCCAGTTCGGTGACAACGATAATCTCAGTGCTCTCATCAGCAGCGTGGTCCAGGCGGATCTCCTCATCATCCTCACCGATATCGACGGCCTCTACGACAAAGACCCCCGGCATTACCCTGATGCCCGCCGTTTAAGCCTGGTGGAAAAGATTGATGCCCGCCTGGAGCGGGCGGCCAGCCGTCAGCCTGGGGTCATCGGTTCCGGAGGGATGTACAGCAAGATCCAGGCGGCCAAGAAAGCTGGCAGTGTGGGCATTCCCACCATCATTGCCAGCGGCCTGGAGCCCCAGATCATCACCCGCCTCTTTGCCGGGGAGACCCAGGGGACCCTTTTCCTGCCCCAGGCTACCAAACTCCGGAGCCGCCAATACTGGCTGGCCTACACCACCACGCCGGCGGGAGATATTATCGTGGATGACGGGGCCCGTCAGGTCCTGCGCCATGGGGGGAAAAGTCTGCTTCCGGCCGGAGTGGTGGCAGTACACGGCCGCTTCAGCGCCGGAGCGCCGGTCCGCCTGCTGGATACCCGCGGCGCCGTCATCGGCATCGGCCTGAGCAACTACTCGGCTAACGATCTGGCCTGCATCAAGGGGCTGAAAACCTGCAACATTCAACAGTCCTTGGGCTACAAGGGCTACGATGAAGTCGTCCACCGGGATAATATGGTAATCTTCCAGGAATAAGTTGCCTGAACACTCCGGTGAGAGGGCCGCGGTCCAAAGATTAGGGTTAGTTTTGACCCGAAAACCGGAACCGGGCCGCCGTCTCCCGGAGTTTTTCACAGTTTGCGATTGCTGACGGTATGTTCCAGCCACTGCCGACCTAAAGAGAGGTATATATCCATGAGTCTTGCCGCCCTCGTGACCAGGATGGCCCAGGAGGCCAAGGCGGCCGCCCGACAGGTGGCGGTTCTCCCCGGGCCGGTGAAAAATCAGGCCCTGGCAGCCATGGCCCAAGGTTTGGAAGAACAGCGGAAGCTGATTCAGGCCGAAAATCAGAAGGATGTTGCGGCAGCCCGGCAACAGGGGTATCCTGCCGCCTTTCTTGACCGTTTGACCCTGTCGGATAAAGTCATCAATGCCATGATCCAGGGTCTGCAGGAGGTCATCGCCCTGCCCGATCCGGTGGGGGCAGTGACCTCCATGTGGCGCCGTCCCAACGGTCTGCTGGTGGGCCGGCAGCGCATTCCCTTGGGCGTCATCGGCTTTATTTACGAGTCCCGTCCCAATGTCACCGTGGATGCCGCCGCTCTCTGTTTGAAGAGCGGCAATGCGGTGATCCTCAAGGGGGGGAAGGAGGCCATCCATTCCAACCTGGTATTGAGCCGTCTGATGGCCGCGGCTCTGGAAAGCGCCGGTATCCCCGGGGCCGCCGTCCAAGTCATCCCTACCACTGAACGGGAGGCGGTGGTGGAGCTGTTAAAGTTGGACGATTATGTGGACATCATCATCCCCCGGGGCGGGGAGGGTCTCATCCGCTTTGTGGCGGAGAATTCCCGCATCCCGGTGCTCAAACATTATAAAGGGGTCTGCCATATCTTTGTGGATGCCGATGCCGATCTGGACATGGCTGAAACCGTCTGTTTCAATGCCAAGGTCCAGCGGCCGGGGGTGTGCAATGCCATGGAAACGCTCCTGATCCATGAGGCTGCGGCCCCGGCCTTTGTCCCCCGCATGTTCGCCCGCTTCCGGGAAGCGGGGGTAGAGCTGCGGGGCTGCCCCCGGACGGTGGCCCTGGATCCCCAGGTGAAGCCGGCCGCGCCGGAGGACTGGGGTTATGAATTCCTGGACCTGATCCTGGCAGTAAAGATCGTCCCTGATCTGGATGCCGCCCTGGATCATATCGCCCGGTACAGCTCCAATCATACCGAGGCCATCTTGACCCAGAATTACAGCCGGGCGCAGCGGTTTTTAAACGCCGTGGACTCCTCCGTCGTCCTGGTCAACGCCTCCACCCGCTTTAACGATGGCGGCGAACTGGGGCTGGGGGCCGAGATCGGCATCAATACCTCCAAACTCCATGCCTTCGGCCCCATGGGGTTGGAGGAGTTGACCACCACCAAATTCATCGTCTATGGCTCCGGCCAGATCCGGGGGTAAAAACCGACGGTGCGACTGGGTCTCTTTGGCGGCACCTTTAATCCCATCCATCTGGGGCATCTCCGGGCAGCCGAGGAGGTGAGTGAATCCCTGGGGCTGGACCGCCTCCTGTTCATCCCCGCCGCCCGGCCGCCCCACAAGGATGCCATGGCGGTGACGTCTTTTGCGGTCCGCCTGGAGATGGTCCGCCTGGCGGTGGCCGCCCACCCCCGGTTTGAGGTCTCGGACCTGGAAAATCAGCGGCCGGAGAAATCGTATTCCATCGATACCCTGCGTTGGTTCCGCCGGGAATATGGGCCGGAGGCGGCCATTTTTTTCATCGTCGGCCTGGATGCCATGTTAGAGATCCAAACCTGGCGGGAGTACCAGCATCTTTTCAGCCTCTGCCATTTTGTAGTATTGGACCGGCCCGGCTATGAACCGGCCGACCTCCACCCTATCCTTGGGGAAGAATTGCACTGTCGGGCCACGGCAGCGGGTCAGGTCTTTGTTCACCCCAGCGGCAACAAGATCTACTTCCAACCCATCACCCGGTTGGATATCTCTTCGACCCAGATCCGCCGTCTGGCCGCCCAGGGTCGGTCCCTGCGCTACCTCTTGCCGGAGGCGGTCCGGCGATATATATTAAATCATCAACTCTATCGTTAAAGGAGACGATATACGCGTCCTCACCAAGCCGTCATAGACGCCGCAGCCAAGGTGGACTTTTGCGTCCGCATCCTGCAAAGCAAAAAGGCCCAGGATATCGTAGTCCTGGATGTCAGGGAGCTCACCTCCATCGCCGATTTCTTCATTATCTGCTCCGGTGCCTCTCACCGCCAGGTGGCGGCACTGGCCAGCCATCTGGAGGAGGCGCTCAAACAACAGGGTTGGCGCCCCCTAGGCGTGGAAGGCTCCCAGGAAGCCCGCTGGATCCTCCTGGATTGTGCTGATGTGATCGTCCATATTTTCTATCAACCCTGGCGGGAGTTCTACGACCTGGAGGGCCTGTGGCTGGAAGCCCCCCGGGGAGTGCCAACAGCCATGGAGGCGCGCCCAACCTGAGGCCAGGCGCGGTCACGGGAGACGGTCCATGCTCCGGTCAGTCCTGAGCCATCGGCTGACAGTACCGTTGGTTCTGATCTTGTGTTGCCTGTTGGCAATGCCGCCGGCGGCCTGGGGATTTTTTGGTTCCCTCACCGTCGAGAAGGAAAAAGACCTGGGTGAGGAATTCTGCCTCCTGCTTCAACAATATTTCCCCATAGTGCGGGACCCCTACCTCAATGCTTACATCAATGCCGTCGGGCAGAAATTGGTGCAGCAACTGGGCCCCCAGCCCTTCCAATACCACTTTTTCATCCTGGAAGACCCCAGCCTCAATGCCTTCGCGGTCCCGGGCGGCTATATCTTTGTGAATACCGGCATCATCCGCATGATGGACCGGGAGGATGAGCTGGCCGGGGTGTTGGCCCACGAGATCACCCATGTGCATCAACGCCACATGGCCAAACGGATGGAGAAGGCCAAGTTCACCACCCTGTCCACCCTCCTGGGCGCCTTAGCCGCCGTCCTCGTGGGGGGAACCCTGGCGGCCCCCATCCTCATGGGTGCCGCGGCCGGGGCGGAAACGGCCATGTTGGCCTACAGCCGGGAGGATGAGAAGGAAGCCGACACCCTGGGTTTCAAGTGGCTGACCATGGCCCAGTACGATCCCCATTACATGATGACCGTCTTCAGCAAGATGAACCGGCAGCGCTGGTTCGAACCCGGGAATATTCCCGTCTATCTGAAGACCCATCCCGAACTGGAGAGCCGCATCGTGGATCTGGCCCACCTGATGGAGAGTCATCGACTACCGCCCCGTTCCACCGCGCCGCCGGCCCCGGCCTTTGTCTATTTCAAACAGCGTCTGGAGGCCTTGTATGGCAACCCCCATCGCCTAAAACGGGAACTGCTCATCCGCCTGTCCCAGGAGCCGGATAATATCCCCTGGCGCTATTGTCTGGCCCTGGTATACAAACGCCTGGGAGACCGGCCGGCTGCGGCCCAGGCCTACCAGCAGGCCCTGGCCAAGGATCCCAATAATGATCTGATCAAAAGGGATCTGGCCATTTTTTACTTTGAATCCAACCAGACCGAGGAGGCCTACCGGCTCCTCCAGGAGCTGCTGCGGCGCCATCCCCGGGACGAGGTCTCCCTCTACTACCTGGGTTTGATCCTCCAGGACCGGCGCCAACCGGACGAAGCCCTGGCCATCTTCGAAAAACTCCATGCCATGAACCCGGGCTTCATCGAGGTATACTATAATCTAGGAACCCTCTATGGTCAAAAACGGCGCCTGGGACTGGCTCATTACTACCTGGGCCGCCACTGTCGTCTGGCCAAGGACCTGCCCACCGCCCTGTTCCATTTCCGCAAGGCCTTGGAAAACCTGTCGCCCGGCGATAGGCTCTACAGCGAGGCCAGCATGGAAGTGGCCCGCCTGGAGCGGTTGAAGGTGAGGACACGATAAGTTTCGTTTGTGGCGCGTAAAGGAGTTGTCATGCCCATCTATGAGTATCAATGCACCGCTTGCCATGCCATCTCCAGTTTCCTCATTCTTAAACGGGATGAACCATTCACTCCGGTCTGTAAACGCTGCGGCGGGGGGGACTTGACTCGGGTGCTCTCCCGGGTCAACGTCCGCCTCTCGGAAGAAACCCGGTTGGACCGCCTGGCCGACCCCAACCGTTTGGGCGGCCTGGACGAAAACGACCCCAAGAGCATGGCCCGTCTCATGAAAGAAATGGCTGCCGCTACCGGGGAAGATTTGGGGGCCGAGGAGATCGACCAAATGATAGAAGAAGCCGCCTCCGGCGACACCGGGGAGGGGGAGACGGCAGCCAGCTGCGATGACCTCTAACAACAGGCAGAGGGCAGTGGTGGAATGTCAGATTATCGGCAGATATTAAGGGCGGGCATGGCCCGCCCTATAAAGGACTTCTCCCGAAGCTTGCAAGTCACCCGCGAAGCAGGAGAATCCCGGTTATTACATTTCGGCTCACCGGGGTTAGCACTTCAGGCCCGCCCCACCAAAGAAATTTTCTGGCAACTGCCCTCTGCTTACCTTTTTCCCGGCACTAGATCCCATCCTTTCTCACCTGATAATTTCTTCGTAAAGATAAAAAATCATACAGACTTTTTTCGCCGGGTGTGATACATTTTCAGGCGCCGACAGTCAATGCATCCTGACGGTAATCGTTTATTATCAAGAGGTTATAGTGCAATGAAAAGAAGTCTGTTGGTCTGCCTGGCCCTGGTGGTCCTGCTCCTGGGCTGCCAGTCCCTGGCCGCCGCCGAGGAGACGGCGGGGGTGCCGGTGCTCTGTTACCATCGGTTCGGCCCGAAATTTGCCGATAGCATGACCACCACCACGCCGCTGTTTGAAGCCCAGCTCAAGTGGCTCCAGGACAACGGCTATACGGTCATTCCCCTGCGGACCCTGGTGAATTACCTTCTGGGCCAGGGGCCGCCGCCACCCCCCAAATCGGTGGTGATCACCGCCGACGATGCCCATAAAACGGTGTATACCGACATGCTGCCGTTGGTGAAAAAATACAACATTCCGGTGACCCTTTTTGTTTACCCCTCCGCCGTCTCCCGGGCTTCCTATGTCATGACCTGGGAGCAGTTGAAAGAGTGCCAAGACACCGGTCTGTTTGATATCCAATCCCATACCTTCTGGCACCCCAATTTCAAGAAGGAAAAAAAGAAGCTGAAACCGGAGGAATATCAGAAACTGGTGAACGATCAGTTGGTCAAGTCCAAGGCCTCCCTGGAGAGACGCTTCGGGAAGACGGTGGATCTCCTGGCGTGGCCCTTCGGCATCTATGACGAGGAGTTGGAACAGGCGGCGGCCAAGGCCGGGTATGTGGCAGCCTTCAGCATTGAAAGGCGGCTGGCCAACCCCTCGGAACGGATCATGTCGCAGCCCCGTTATATCATTACCGAAGTGGACAAGATCAATAATTTTGCCGCCATGGTCAGCGGCAAGGTCATCGAAAAAGGTCCCCGGACCTATTAAGCTTGGCAGGGAGCCTCGGGCTATCCACGAGAGGAGGTGGCTATGAATATACTCCATTGGCTGTTGGCCGGCATCCTCACCCTGAGCACTGCCACCGACGTCTGGGCTTTGACCGGCCGGGTGCTGGATGCCACCACCCAGGCTCCCATTGGCCGGGCCTTTGTGGCCGTAGGCGCTCAGGGCGTCTGGACCGACCCGGACGGCCGTTTCCAACTTGACGCCGCCGGGGAGACGGTCAAGGTCAAAGCCCCCGGCTATCGCCGTCGGGAGGTGCCGGTGGCCGGGCAGTCCGAAGTGGACGTCACCCTGGAGCCTTTTCAGGTCAAGGCCCTCTATCTTACCGTATATGGGGTGGCAGTACCACGCATCCGGGAAGCGGCCATCGCTGCGGTTCAGCGCAATAATATGAACGCCCTGGTCATTGACATCAAAGGCGACCGCAGTTTCATCCCCTTCCCCGTAGATATCCCGCTGGCCAAGGAGATCGGGGCTCAGGACACCATCCTCGTCAAAGATATGCCGGCCATGATCGCCGCCCTCAAGGAGAAGAATCTCTATCTCATCGCCCGCATCGTGGTCTTCAAAGACAACCTTTTGGCCACCGCCAGACCGGAGTGGGCGGTGCGCACCAAAGGCGGCGGCATCTTCAAAGACCGGGAGCGCCTCCGCTGGGTGGATCCCTTCCGGCGGGAGGCCTGGGATTACAATATTGCCCTGGCCAAGATCGCGGCGGAACTGGGTTTTGATGAAGTGCAGTTCGACTATATCCGCTTCCCGGACAATCGGGGTACCGGCTATTCCCAGCCGGCCAATGAAAACAGCCGCACCCAAACCATCACCGCCTTTCTGGAGACGGCCTACCAGGCCCTGATCCCCTATAATATCATGGTGGGAGCCGATATCTTCGGCTACGTCTGCTGGAACACCAATGACACGGACATCGGCCAGAAGATCGCCCCCATCGTCAATGCCATAGATGTCGTCTGCCCCATGGTCTACCCCTCCGGCTATACCTGGGGCATTCCCAATTATCGCAATCCGGTGAAGCATCCCTATGAAATCGTCTATCTCTCCTTGAAACGGGCCCAGGAGCGTACCGGCGTCTCCCCGCTGCGGTTCCGCCCCTGGGTGCAGGCCTTCCGGGACTATGCCTACGGCGGGGGAGATTTTACCGAGGACCGGATGCGCATCCAGGTCAAGGCGGCCCGGGATTTCGGGGCCAGCGGCTTTATGTTCTGGAATCCCCGGAACATCTACCCCACCGGGGTGTTTACCAACCTGGACTGACCGGCGCCAGTACTCTCTGCCGAACCGGCGATCCCGGTCTTTGTCTGTGGACCCAGAGGGGGCGGGAACAAATGACAGATCAGGACGACTCGAGAAAAAGTTTTACCGCTCCAGGCCACACGCCAAAACCTTGTCGGGCACTGTTGAGGGACGGGGAAGCGCCGACCAGATCATCCCATCAGGTGGCATAATGACCACGACGGTATGGCAGAACAGATTGACGGCACTGCGAGCCCTGCTCCGGGAGCGGGAGCTGGACGCCCTCCTGGTTTCCTGCCCGGAGAATCGGCGTTACTTGAGCGGCTTCAGCGCTGCGGACAGCCATCTCAATGAAACCAGCGGCTTTCTGCTCGTCAGCCAGGAAGCCGCCTTGCTGCTCACCGATTTCCGCTACCGGGAGTGGGCCCAAGCCGAGGCGCCCCTTTTTGAGGTGCGGATTTATACCTCGGGCCTGGCCAAGCTCCTGGCGGAGCTGGTGGCGCAGCTGGGCCTGCGGCGTGTTGGGTTTGAAGCACCGTTTCTCATCTATGCCACCTATCAGAAGATCGTCCAGGAGGCGGCGGCGGTCGGCCTCCAGGTGGAATGGCAACCGCTGGACCAACTGGTGGAACAGCTCCGGGCCATCAAAGACCCGGAAGAGGTCAGGCTGATCCGCCGATCCCTGGCCATCACCGAAAAGGTCCTGGCGCAGGTGGGGGCCACCCTGCGGGCCGGACTGACGGAGCGGGAGGTGGCCTGGCGTCTGGAGCAGGCCTTACGGCAGGCCGGGGCCGAAGGGCCGTCCTTTCCGCCCATGGTGGCCGCCGGACCCAACGCCGCCCGGCCCCACCATCATCCCGGGGAACGGCAGTTGCAGACCGGCGAAGCCATCATCATCGACATGGGGGCGGTCTATCAGGGCTACTGCTCCGATATGACCAGGACCTTTTATCTGGGGGAGCCTGACGCCAGATTCAAAGAAATTTATACTATCGTGCGCCGGGCCCAACTTGCCGCGGAAACGGGCATAAGAGCCGGAATGATGACGGATGAGGCCGACGGTCTGGCCCGGGAGGTGATCTCCGCAGCCGGCTATGGCGAGGCCTTCGGCCACTCCCTGGGACACGGCGTCGGCCTGGCGGTGCACGAGCACCCCAGCCTCAGCCCGGTGAAGGAGAAGGCCGTACCCCTGCAGGCCGGCATGATCACCACCGTGGAGCCGGGGATCTATCTGCCGGAATGGGGCGGCATCCGCCTGGAGGATATGGTCCTCATCCAAGCGGAAGGGGCCCGTCTCCTCAATCAGGACCGTACCTTCTATCAGTTCGATTAAGCGGCCGGCCGGGGCTGCAGGTGGATATAGGTAAACAGGCCTTTGGCCACCAGTTGCGCCTGCTCCCACACCTCCACCTCGCCCAGCGAGATGGTCCGGCCCCGTTTGGCGATCAAGGCCTTGGCCTCGATGGGGCCCTGGCGCACCGGGGCCAGGAAGTTGACCTTCAGCTCCACCGTACTGATCAATTCCCCTTCCGGCACCAATGACCACAGCGCATAAGCCACCGCCTCATCGGCCAAGGCCGCGATCATGCCGCCCTGCAGCAGCCCGATGGAATTGGCCATCCCCGGCTGAAAGGGCATGACAAAATGGGCATATCCCCGGCCCAGGGTCGGCACCTGGATGCCCATGCTGGCAATAAAAGGGTTGTTGGTAAGGCGCGCCCGGACCGCCGCTTCCTGCTCCGGGGTCAGGGGTTCATAGGAAGTATTCATGCTGAGTGCCTCTGTCTGTCGCCGACGCCTCGGCAGCGTGGTTTACCACCGCAGGGCGCCTGCCTGAAAATGAACGCCTCGACCGGCGTCGAAGGTTTCCCCTTGAAAAACTGCCTTGCGGTTCTTAGGGTATAACAAGATCGGGACCGTTCGCAACCCGGACGGGCCGAAATTGTTGGGAGGAAAGGATGCAGTCATGAAGATTGCCGTCAGTGGCAAAGGCGGGGTAGGCAAGACCACCCTGTCGGCGCTGTTAATCAAGTATTTTAAAGATCAGGGGAAAAAGGTGTTGGCCATCGACGCCGACCCCGATGCCAACCTGGCCTCGGCCTTGGGCATCCCCCATCCGGAGCAGATTACCCCCATTTCTGAGATGAAGGAGTTGGTGGCCGAACGCACCGAATCCACCCCCGGCAAAATGGGCGGCTTTTTTAAGCTGAACCCAAAGGTTGATGATATTCCCGATAAATTCTCCTATAATCTCAACGGCGTCAAGCTCATGGTCCTGGGCGGCGTGAAGAAGGGCGGCAGCGGCTGCATCTGCCCCGAGAGCGTCCTGCTCCGCTCCCTGGTGACCCATCTGGTCCTCTTCCGGGATGAGGTGGTGGTCATGGATATGGAGGCCGGCATCGAGCACCTGGGCCGGGCTACGGCCCGGAGCGTGGATAAGCTCATCGTGGTGGTGGAGCCGGGGCGGCGGAGCATCGAAACGGCCCAGCACGTCAAGGAGTTGGCCCAAGACATCGGCGTCACCCGCATCGTCCTGGTAGGCAACAAGATCCGCGGACCGCAGGATAAGGAATTTCTCCTCCAAAGCCTACCCGATTTTCAATTCCTGGGCTTCATGCCCTTTGATGAAAAAGTCATCGAGGCCGACCTGAAAGGGGCGGCGCCCTATGATCTCAGCCCCGAAACCCTGGCCGCGGCCAAAGAGATCGGTGACAATCTCAGCAAGATATAGCAGACCGGCGGCCGCCTGCAGAAAAAAATCTGTCTCCACAGCTTGAAAATGTCACCCTCATTGCCAGGATAAAAGATTTAAAGTTCCTCTCAGGGCGGGGCCGACGGCCTTGCCCGGGGAGGCCCCTCGGCCCTGGCCCCCCCTTGGCCGCCGGCCTCCCCTCCGGCAGGGTTGCAAGACTGTGGGGCGGGCGGATCAGGCTGATGATCTTATCATAGTCAGCAGAGCCAGCGGGAGAGCTGGAGCGTTGCCGCGGCCGGCGCCACGGTAGATTCGCCGGACAGCAACTTGATCAGACCCCCCCCTGCCGGATCATGTCTTGCATGGCAATTGCCATGACCTGCCGGGCACCCGCCAACCATGAAAATGTAGCTTGCCGTTGTATTTTCTACCTAATGGCCATTAGTTATAAGAGCCACCCGTGAGCCATGAAAACAGGTAAGGGTTTGCGCAGGCTGGAAAGCCTGCGCCACCAACTGCTCGCTGCCCTCTGCCTACTGCATTTTCTTAGTAAGTTCACCCTCCTGTTCTTAGCATCCGTGCCCCCTTGGAGCTAGGTGATATCTTTTTCTTCCCCTGAGGGGGGTGACAGAATCCTCTTGCAATTACAAGGTTTGGAAAAAAGATTTACAAGGATACAGATTTCATATATATTTTTTCTTTTAAGATGGGATCAATTCCCTTCGCCGGCGGCCGCAATGTGACTGCCGAGATGGTGATATCCAGACGGTGGACCACTGCCGTCAGATTGCGGTGATGTTTGGAGCTCATGGGAAACAGGTCGGCCCTAAACAGGGAAGGGCCGTTGGGTGACAAGGCGATATGGCCGTTGGCAAGTTACCAGGTTTTTTGAAGAAAAAGAAATTATTGGATGACCCCCAGCTGCCGTCGGCAGTCTGCCGGGAGTATGGGGATCTCTTTTCCCAGCATGGCTGGTTTGCCGACGCCCTGGAGTTTTATCTCAAGGGCAATGCCGCCGAGGGGCTGACGCGGCTGCAAGCCTTGGCGGTGGAGACCGGTGATGCCTTCCTCCTGGAGCGCCTGGAGCAGGCTATGGGGCCATTGGCGCCGGAGGTTTGGCAACAGGCGGCTCAGGCGGCAGCGGCGGCGGGCCAAGAGGCCTTAGCTCGCTGGGCGCTGGAGCGTGGCGGCGAGGCCGGCGGGGCAACGGCCGGTCTGGTGGAACGCGGGAGTGATCATGCCCACGATGCCTGATTACTATCGCATCCTGGGTGTTTCGCCCCGGGACGATCTGGACACCATCAAACGCCGCTTTCGTTTTTTGGCCCTCAAGTTTCATCCTGACCGCAATCCCCGCAATCCTCAGGCTGCGGCCCGGTTCCGGGAAGTGGCCGAGGCTTATGCTTGCATCTGCCAGGCTCGCAGCCGCCGCCGGGAGCCGGCGGCCCCGCGCCAGCAGTCTGGCCAAACCCATGGGTACCACACCTTTGCCCGGCAGGCGATGGCGGATTTTTTCCAGACCGAACCGGAGCCGGGGGATCTCCCTGCTTACGGCGGCCCCGACTTCCGCTACGACCTGCAGATCCCCTTCCTGGTAGCCATGCGGGGGACGGAGCAGGATATCGCTTTCCAGTGTCTCGTTCCCTGTCGTCATTGTCAGGCCAGCGGTATGCAACCGGGCAGTGGTTTTCAGGATTGCCCCACCTGTCAGGGTCGGGGGCGGCTAGGCCGCACTCCCGGCCAGCTCAAGATCGGGGCCTTGTGTGACGACTGTCAAGGGCATGGCAAGATCATGAGCCACCCCTGTCCGGAGTGTCAGGGGCTGGGGTACCGGATGGAACGGAAAAAATATCGGATCCGCATCCCCTCCGGTATTGAAGATGGCACCAGGCTGCTCATCTGGGGCGAAGGCGGGGAGGGATTCGCACAAGGGCCCCGGGGTCATCTGGTGGTGGTGGTCCATGTGGAACCCCACAGTTTTTACACCCGGCATCAGAACGACCTGTATGGCACCATAGAGGTCAGCCTGTCCCAGGCCCTCTGGGGAGATACCATCGAGATTCCCACTCCTTGGGGGACCAGATCCATGGAATTGCCCCGGGGCAGCCGTTCGGGGCAGAGCTTCCTCTTCCCCGGCCTGGGGGTGCCCAGCAACGGCAGGGCCGGCGACCTGATCATTACCATCGCAGTCCAGAAAGAACCGCAGAGTCATTTTTCCGAAGGCCCTGCCCCGGCGGAGTTTTCCCACCTGGGCAGTGACGGCACCTAAAGGCCGGAACCTATGAACAGCGCGCCTTCACATGGTTTTACCCATTTAGACGAAGAGGGCCAACTTCACATGGTGGATGTGGGGGACAAACCCGTCACTGACCGGCAGGCCGTGGCCGTCAGCAGGATCTACCTGGGGGCAAAGGTGTATGACCGGCTGTTGGGGGGGCAGCTGGAAAAGGGTGACGCCTGGGCGGCGGCCCGTTTGGCAGCCATCATGGCGGTAAAAAATACCCCTCAGCTCATTCCCCTCTGTCATCCCCTGCCCGTCACCCAGGTGGCGGTGAATTTTATCCCGGACCCCAAGGAATTCAGTCTCAACATCGAAGTCCTGGTCAAAACCCGGGCCCAAACCGGGGTGGAGATGGAGGCGTTAACGGGAGCGGCCGTGGCCGCCCTCACCATCTATGATATGTGCAAGGCCTTGGATCGTGGCATGGTCATTCGCGATATTTTTCTGAAACAAAAAAGCGGCGGTAAAAGCGGCGATTATCACCTGGAGGCCCCCGGCCTCGGGTGAGGGCCAATCATGGCAAGGGAGGCAGGCAGGGAAATGGAAGAGGAACAACTCATCCAATTTAAATTGTCCCTGGAGGAGCGATTGCGGGAACTCCTCGGTGAGGCCGAGAAAACGGTCAGCGGCATGTCCGATGCCTTGGAAACCTTTCCCGACCCCACGGATCGCGCCACCCTGGAGACCGATCGCAACTTCACCTTGCGCATCCGGGATCGGGAACGGAAACTCATCGGCAAGATCAAAGAGGCTCTGGAGCGCATCGAAAACGGGACTTACGGCTATTGCGAGGACTGCGGTGAACCCATCGGCGAAAAACGCCTGATGGCCCGACCAGTGACCACATTGTGCATTAAATGCAAAGAAAAACAGGAACAGCAGGAGCGACTGCGACGTTCGTGAACCCCTTCTCCAACCGGCTGTTTGCGGCCACCCACCGCTTCGGTGGGCCGTGGCAGTCACCGCGCCTTTCCTGCAGTTAGCCCAGTCCCATGACCAGCATGGTAGATTTAAAAGACCTGACCCAGGCCGAGTTGGAAGAACTCATGGGCAGCTGGGGCCAGGCGCCCTTTCGGGCCCGTCAGGTGCAGAAGTGGCTCTATAAGGGGGTCACCGACCTTGAGGCCATGACCGACGTCAGCAAGGCGGTCCGGGAACTCCTCCGGGAAAGGACTGTCCTGAGCCGGCTGCTCCTGGTGGCCCGGCAGCAGTCCCAGGACGGCTGCGAAAAATTCTCCTTCCGCCTGGAGGACGGGGAGGTCATCGAAAGCGTCCTCATCCCCGAGGAAGGTCACCATACCCTCTGTGTCTCCTCCCAGGTGGGGTGTGCCCAGGGCTGCCGCTTTTGCCTGACGGCCCGGCGTGGTTTTCGCCGCCAGCTGCGTCCGGCGGAGATTGTTAATCAGATCCTGGCCGTGCGGAGTCTTATCCCCGCCAAACCGGCCATCACCAATCTGGTTTTCATGGGGATGGGCGAACCTCTGGCCAATTTCGCCAACCTGCTCAAGGCCCTGACTATTATCCTGGCCCCCTGGGGCCTGAACTTTTCCAGCCGGCGGGTGACGGTCTCCACCGTGGGCCTGGCTCCCCAGATACCGGCCTTGGGTCAGGCGGTGCCCGTCAATCTGGCCGTGTCCCTCAACGCCCCCAACGATGCCCTCCGGGCCACCCTGATGCCCATTGCCCGGCAGTATTCCCTGGCGGAGGTTCTGGCCGCCTGTCGGGCCTTTCCCCTGCCGCCGCACCGGCGCATAACGTTTTCCTATGTCCTGCTCAAGGGCATCAACGACGCCCTGGCCCAGGCCCGGGAGTTGGCCCGGCTGCTCCGAGGGTTAAGGGCCAAAATCAACCTCATCAGCTTCAACCCCCACCCTCTCCTGCCGTTTCAAGCCCCGGAGCGGGAAACGGTCTTGAACTTTCAAGATATCCTGGTGCAGGCCCACTATACCGCCCTGATCCGGGAGAGCCGGGGAGCGGATATCAGCGCCGCTTGCGGGCAACTGGCCGGCGAACTCTCAGGCGGGTCATCTGGGTAAGACGTAGGGCATAGTCCCGGCTTCGCGGTCGGGAAAGGCCATAGCCCGGTTATAGGCCCGCTGCCCGACTCCCACCAGCCGATCATTCTGAAACACCAGGGGCGTCAGCCCGCCGCGGATGGTCTCGCTGCCTTGCTGGTCCATGGTGTGGGTCTGATACATCAGTACGGACACTCCTGTCTTGACGCCCTCTTCCGTCACCCGGGGGGGTCCCATTCTGGTGATGACTTCCTCTTTGGTCATGCCCGGCTGCAGCTCCTGCAGATTAAAAAAACTGGACCACATCTGGGATTCAAAGCGGGGGTACAGGATGTTGCCACAGGCAGGCAACCCTGAGAGCAGCACCACGAGCAGCAGGATAAGGAGGTGTATCATCAGCGGATCTCCCAAGATAGTGAATGGATGCTAGTGCTATTTTGAACCGGAGGCCTTCACGGGCAATGAATTTTCCCCGTACCGGGAACCGAGGGGCTCTCTTGCCGGGGCCGGCTCCTGATCTCCTGGCAGACCCCGCCCCCTTTACAGGCTCTGCAATAAGGCTGCAGCCTGGGCCTTGATCTCTCCGGACCGGGAGGTGAGGGCCAAGGTACGCAGTTTGCCTTTTAGCCCCTGGAGTTCCACCATCCCGGCGGCGGGAGCCAACTCTTTCAGTCTGGCCAGAGCCGCCGTCACCACGGCCGGGTCATCGTAATCCATAAAAATCATCAGGCCCCGCCAATCCTGGGGGAGGTCAAATTCTTCCAGGAATTTTTTGGCGGCGCTAAGGAAGGCCGGCGTGGCACGTTGCGCCTCCAGGGCCGCCAGGGCCTTCTTGTAGGCCGGCTGCTGTTGTTTCCCGGCAAAGAGGGCCTCAGCCTGTTTCAGGGCTTCCCGGCGGATTTTCTCCTGCTGTTCCTGCTGACGCCGGCCAACTGGCCGTGACTCCGGGCGGGCGTGTCGGGAACCATCCCGGCGGCGATCAATCTCCCGCCAACTGGGGCGATCCCGCTCCTCATCATTGTTTCTCCTGGAAACCATCGGAATTACCTCCCGGCTGGATAAGGCCTGTCCCGCCATGGCGGCGACTTGGACCTGCCGACTCACCGCCGCTGCCGTTGACTGCCAACCTGCCGCCCCGTGGACATCCTGCAGTGCCGGATCATTTCAGCCTGGGAACCTCAAGGCCGGCGGGTCGCTCCCCGTCTGGACGCCTTCGGTCACCGCCTGGACGGTGACGACGGACAGGATCAAGGGACCAGCCCTTCTTCATAACCGCTGGTAGCCCCGTGGAAAAGGCTCATAGCCCGGCTCAAACCCGCCAGCAGGAACGCCTCCACGGCTGCAGCAGCCTTGGTGAGAATGGCCTGCACCTGCCCTTCCTCAAAGTCATAAAACGGGCTCAAGACAAACTGTTCCACCGACTCCCCCCTTTGGGGACGCCCGATGCCGACCTTGAGTCGGACGAACTCCGTGGTATGGAGAGTCTGGATGATGGAGGTGATACCCCGGTGGCCGCCGGCCCCGCCCCGGGCCACGAATTTCAGCCGTCCCAGAGGCAGATCCAGATCATCATGGATGATCAAAAGATCAGCGGCACCGGCCTCAAAATAGGCCATCAGCCGAAAGACCCCCCGGCCGCTGAGATTCATAAAGGTATCAGGTTGGGCTAATACCACCTGCTGACCGGCGAATCGCCCCTGCCCCCATTTGGCCGAGCAGCTCTGCCGGTTCAGTGGGACCCCCCAGCGACTTGACAACAACTCAACTACCTGGAAGCCGATATTATGGCGGCTGTTTTTATATTTTAAACCCGGATTGCCCAGGCCGATGATAAGATGCACGTCAGACCTTCCTCATTGGCTGTTGGCCAGTCGCCCTGAACCGTGATTCATGGGGGTGGCGGCCCAACAGCTTCTCCTTGAAGCCAGACCTTCGACACGGTGACCCCGGCGGCCTGGGGTCCCCATGGGGACACTGAAGCCTGGCCAACCATCCTGTGGAGGGGAGGAAACTGCTCCCGGCACCAGAGGGGAAGCACTGCCAGGAGCCGGGACACCTTTCGATGACCTGATATTGTTTGTATCAGATATTCGGCCGTGAGGAAACCGTCAGCTTCGGAAATTTCCCCTGCTCAGACAAAGAGAGAGCTGACGGAATCCCGCTGATGAATACGTCTGATGGCCTCCCCCAGCAGCGGGGCCACCGACAGCACCTTGATCTTATCACAGGCGGCGGCCTCGGGGGAGAGGGGAATCGTATCCGTGGTGATGAGGGTCCTCAGGAGGGAATTCTTGATGGTCCTCACCGAATCCCCGGCCAGAACCGGATGGGTGACACAGGCATGTACGGCCCGGGCGCCATGGCGCATGAGTAATTCCGCCGCCATACTCAAGGTGGCGCCGGTATTCACCAGATCATCGATGATCACCGCTTCCTTGCCCCAGACATTGCCGATGAGGGTCATGGCCGAGACCGCGGCGCCATCCCGGTATTTGTCGATGATAGCCAGCGTGCCGCGGAGATGCCGGGCAAAACCCCGGGCCCGTTCCACCCCGCCGGTATCCGGAGAGACAATGGCCAGATCAGGGGAAAAATTAGTTTTGATATACTCCAGTAATACCGGCTTGGCATAGAGATGATCCACCGGAATGTCGAAAAAACCCTGGATCTGGCCGGCATGGAGGTCCATGGTCAGCAGCCGATGGGCCCCTGCCGTGGACAGGAGGTCGGCCACCAACTTGGCGGCGATGGGCATGCGTGGGGCGATTTTGCTGTCCTGCCGGGCATAGGCGTAATAGGGTACCACCGCCGTAATACAGCCGGCGGAAGCCCGCTTCAGGGCGTCCATGATCACCAGCAGCTCCATCAGGTTTTCGTTTACCGGCCGGCAAGTGGGCTGAATCACATAGACATCCCGTCCCCGAACATTCTCTTTGATCTCTACAATGATTTCTCCGTCGGAAAAACGGCCGACGAAGGCCTCGCCCAAGGGGATCTGGAGATAATCACAGATCTTGGCGGCCAGGGGGCGGTTGGCGTTGCCGGAGATGATCTTGAGGTTCATACGGTCGGGACTCTGCTGGAAACTTTCCATGCAACGGTAAGCCATCACGCCACCCCCTGGGCCGCCGCGGTCCAGAGACCGGTATCAGCCTGCAGGCGGGAGGCCGCGGCCCGGGCGCTCGCCGCCGTCGGGAAGATGCCGAAAACGGTGGGACCGCTCCCACTCATCAGGACCCCCTGAGCCCCTTGCCGTCGCAGGGCGGTTTTCAGCTCGGCCAATTCCGGGTATCGTGCCATGGTGACAGCCTCCAAATCATTGTGCAGCCAGGTGGTGGGATGGTGTTGGAGCATGGTGTGGATCTGTTCCAGGGGCGGGGCCTGGAACGGCGGTCGCAGACCGGCATAAACTGCCGCCGTAGACACAGGGAAACCGGGATTGACCAGGACGTACCACAAGGGCGGCAGGGTAATGGGGGTTAACACCTCACCGATGCCCCGGCCCAAAGCTGGCCCGGTCAAGAGAAAGAAAGGCACATCCGCCCCTAATTGTCGAGCCACGGCGGCTAACTGGGCGGGGTTTAACGGCAGACCCCGCAAACGGTTCAGGCCTCTCAGAACGCCGGCGGCATCGCTGCTGCCCCCGCCCAGGCCAGCGGCTAGGGGGATGTTCTTCACCAGCCGCAGGTGGACGCCGAAGTCGGCGCCGGCGGCCTGTTGGAAGGCCTTGACGGCCCGGACGGCCAGATTGCCTTCATCCCCAGGGAGGTCAGCTCCCTGGCACTCACAGATAATATCGGCCGGCCGCAGGGTTATGGTTAAGCTATCGGCCAAAGAGAGGGGCTGCATGACGGTAATGAGCTCATGATAGCCATCCGGCCGCCGTCCCACCACTTGGAGGTAAAGATTTACCTTGGCCGGACAGCTTAAAGTCAGTCCGTCCATCAGGCCCCTGCTTTGGTCACTTCTTTCACATAGCGCATGCGCAGATCATAGAGGAGATGATCAAAGATATTTTCTTCCTCCGGAGTGAGATTGTTCCGGGTCTTCTCCCGCAGCAGCCCCAGCAGATCGATGGTCTGTTTGGCCAGGGGCAGGTTTTTCTGGGCCTCACCGGTCTCGGGATGGGGCAGATCGCCGAGGTGAAAAAACACGGAGGTGCCTAAAGACATGATGAAAGAGGCAAAGGTTATCTCCGGCAGAGGCCCTTCGTTGCCGCGCTCGGCCTCGGCTGCGGCTTTGGTGGCCTCGGATTCATAGGCGGTTTTGGCCGCCTCCCGTTCCCGGGATTCCTGCCGGAGACGCTCTTTTTCCTCTTCCGATTGTTGGAAGAAACGACGATCGTGAACAGTAAAACCTTTATCCTCGGGGTCGGCCATTGTTTTCCACCTGTTCCGGAAGGAGTGTTGGTTCTGTCGTAGGAGTCGGCGGGCAGCGGCACCCCTGGTCGGGTCCTGGAAGGGGCCCAGCCGGCCCCAAGCCGACCGCCGAAGCGGTGCCGACCAAACGAGCCGCTTGACCCCTTGCCTGGCCTCATGGCGTTGCCATGAGTTGGACAGGTTGCCCGTGGGAACCATGAAAAAGTGAGCTGGCTGTTGGTGATAGGCTCGGGCGAGCCAGTGGTCCGCCCCTAGAAAAAAACAACTGCCTACCGCTCTCTGCCTACTGTATTTCCTTGGTAAAATGCCCTCTCCCCCGGAGGGGAGAGGGTCGCGGTGAGGGGGTAGCCGATCAGGCCACTGAAGGTTACAGTTCTAAAGGCACAGCCGAATCAACATGGGGCAGGTTCCGCACATCGGCAAGGCATTCCGGGGTGACCGGGGTGTCGGTGGTCAGAAGGATGATATTCTGGCCCCGGTCTTTTTCCTGACCCACGGTCATGCGGGCGATATTGATGTCATGCTTGCCGATGGTGGTGCCGATGGCCCCGATCACGCCGGGCCGGTCGGTGTTGTAAATAAAGAGCATATGGCCTTGGGGCACCGCTTCCAACCGGAAGGCGTTGATGCGTACGATCCGGGGCTCGTAGCGGCCGAAGACCGTCCCAGCCAGGAGGTTTTCCTTTTTGCCGGCCCGCACCGTCAGGCGGAGCTGGGTGGTGAAATCCTCCGCCGACTCCACTTTGGTCTCAGTGATGTGAATGCCACGGGCTTTGGCCAGAGCCGGGGCGTTGACATAATTGACATCATCCCGCATGATGGGATAGAGGAGGCCCTTCATGATGGAATGGAAGAGCGGGGTGGTATCCAGCTTGGAGATTTCCCCGATGTATTCGATGTTGACGCTGTCAATGGGACCCTCGGCGATCTGACTCTGGAAGGCTCCCAAAGCCTCGGCCAAGGTCAGGAAGGGCCGGAGCTGATTGAGGAGCTCCCCGCTCACGGAAGGGGCATTGACGGCGTTTTTCACGGTGCCGTTGAGGAGATAGTCCACCATCTGTTCGGCTACGGCCACCGCGACGTTTTCCTGGGCCTCTTCCGTGGAGGCACCCAGATGGGGCGTGCAGATGACGTTGCCCATGAGGAGCAGCGGCGAGCCCACCGGCGGCTCTTTTTCAAAGACGTCCAGAGCCGCCCCGGCGACGATGCCCTCTTCCAAGGCTTCCTTCAGGGCCTCTTCATCAATGAGACCGCCCCGGGCGCAGTTGATGATCATGACCCCCCGTTTCATCTTCTTGAAGGCCTCGCGGTTGATGAGGTGGGTGGTGTCCTTGGTCTTGGGGGTATGGAGCGTAATAAAATCGGAACGGGCAAAGAGCTCGTCCAAGGAGACCACTTCAACCCCGCAGGAGGTGACCATCTCTTTTTTCACAAAGGGGTCATAGCCCAGGATGCGCATCTTCAGTCCCTGGGCGCGGCTGGCCACGACGGTGCCGATGCGCCCCAAGCCGATGATGCCCAAGGTTTTGTTGTAGACTTCCCGGCCTTGGAAGCGTTTTTTCTCCCAGCGGCCTTCCCGCATGGAGTGGGCGGCTTGGGGGATGTTGCGGGCCAGGGCCAGCATCATGGAGATGGCATGCTCCCCCGTGGTGATGGTATTGCCGCCCGGCGTATTCATGACCACGATGCCCCGCCGGGTGGCTTCGGGAATGTCCACATTGTCCAGACCGGTACCGGCTCGCCCCACCACTTTCAGACGGGTGGCCACTTCCAACACCTTGGCCGTCACCTTGGTGGCGCTGCGGATGACCAGTCCGTCCACATCCCGGACCACTTCCAGGAATTCTTCCGGGGGCATGCCCGGCCGATTGATGACTTCAATATTGGGGGCGGCTTCAAAGATGGCCACACCCTTGGGATGTAAGTTGTCGCTGATGAGGACTTTCATGGCTTAGGCCCCCCCGAACAGGACTTCTTCAGCCGCCTTGACGCCGGCGCCGTAGGGGGCTTTGTAGCCCAGTTCATTCAAGACCACTTCCAAAGCGGCAATGATCATGATGATGTCAAAATTGCCGATATAGCCCATATGAGCAATGCGGAAGATCTTGCCTTTGGCCTCGGCCTGGCCGCCGGCGATCATAATCCCGTATTTTTCCCGGAGCAGCTTGACCACATCCTGGCCGTTGACGCCGGCCGGGGCCAGGACGGCGGTGAGGGCGTCGGAGGCGCCTTCTTTGCTGAACAACTCCAAGCCCAGGGCCTTGACCGCCGCCTTGGTGGCTTTGGACATGAGCTTGTGCTCCGCAAAGATCTTTTCCAGGCCGGTTTCTTTGAAATACCGCAGCACATCCCGCAGACCCATAACCAGGGAGACGGCGGAAGTATAAGCACCGGTATTCTTTTGGATGTTCTTTAATTCCTTGGAGAAATTAAAATAATATTTGCTGCACTTGGCGGTTTTGGTGAACTCCCAGGCCTTGTCACTCAGACAGGCAAAGGCCAGACCCGGGGGCAGCATCATGGCCTTCTGGGAACCGGCCACCATGATGTCGATACCCCAGGCGTCCATGGGCAATTCATAGGCCCCCAAGGCGCTGATGGCATCAACGATGAGCAGGGTGCCGGGCAGGTTACGGGTCAATGCCGCCACCTCTTGAACGGGATGGCAGACGCCGGTGGAAGTCTCGTGGGCCTGGAGGCAGACCGCCTTGATGCCGGGGTTGGCCTTCAACCTGGCGGCAATATCATCAACCTTGACCGTCCGGCCCCATTCCACGTCAATGGCCTCTGTCTTGACGCCATAGGCTTCACAGATCTCACCCCAACGCTCGCCGAACTTGCCGCCCCGGACGACCAGGGCGGTATCACCGGGGCTCAGGGTGTTGGTGATGGCTCCTTCCATAGCACCGGTGCCCGTGGAGGCCAGGATCAGGACTTCTTGCTTGGTCTGAAACAGATACTTCAAGCCTTCCCGGCATTCGGCCACCACTTCGGCGAACTGGGGGGAACGATGGTGAATGATGGGGGTGGCCATGGCCAGCAGGGTTTCGGGGGGAACAGGCGTCGGCCCTGGGGCCAACAGATAATGCTTCTTCATAATCCTCGTTTTCCTTTAATAAACGTATTTTCACCCCTGCCACGAAAGCAGGGTAAACCTCGCCATCATGGGAAAGTAAAAAAAGATTGTATTTTCCCCTTGGTCTTTTGTCAACCTTCTTGTGAAAAAAAAAGCATGATAAGTTTTCCCCAGCCGGGGGAGCCTTCTCCGGCAAACGGTCTTGGCAGTGACAGAGGCCGGGGAGGGGGTACAGAAAAAAGGCGGGGCTGTTTAACCCCGCCTGGAGCAAACCGTTCGGGGCCAGATTATTTCACTTCTTCGAATTCGGCCTCCACCACGTCGTCGTCAGCCTTTTTCTGCTGAGCCTGCTGGGCGCCGGCGCCGGCGGCACCGCCGCTGCCGGCCGTTTGGGCATAGACGGTTTCGGCCAATTTATGGGAAGCCTTCATGAGTTCATCGCTGGCCCGCTTGATGGCGTCGGCATCTTCCCCTTCCATGGCCTTTTTCAGCCGGTCGATATGGTCGGTGATATTGGCCTTGGTGGCGCCGTCCACCTTATCGCCCAGTTCGTTCAGGGTTTTTTCGGTCTGATAGATCAGGGAGTCGGCATGGTTCCGGGCCTCGGCCAGTTGCCGCCGTTTTTTATCCTCTTCGGCGTGCAGTTCCGCGTCTTTGATGAGTTTTTTGATCTCCTCCTCGGTGAGGCCGCTGGAGGCGGTGATGCGGATGGACTGTTCCCGACCGGTGCCCAGATCCTTGGCGGAGACGTTGACGATGCCGTTGGCGTCGATATCAAAGGTCACCTCGATCTGGGGGACGCCCCGGGGGGCCGGGGGGATGCCCACCAGTTCAAAGCGGCCCAGGGTTTTGTTGTCGGCGGCCATCTCCCGTTCTCCCTGAAGCACATGGATGCTCACCGCCGGCTGATTATCGGCGGCCGTGGAGAAGATCTGGCTGCGTTTGGTGGGGATGGTGGTGTTTTTCTCGATGAGCTTGGTGAAGACGCCGCCCAGGGTTTCGATGCCCAGGGAGAGGGGGGTGACGTCCAAAAGGAGGACATCTTTGACGTCGCCTTTGAGGACGCCGGCCTGGATGGCCGCCCCCACGGCCACCACCTCATCGGGATTGACGCCCTTGTGGGGTTCTTTGCCGAAGATTTCTTTGACCTTCTCCTGGACCTTGGGCATCCGGGTCATACCGCCCACCAGGATGACTTCGTCAATGTCTTTGGCCGTCACATTGGCATCTTTCATGGCGATGCGGCAGGGGCCTTCCAGCTTCTGGATGAGATCGTCCACCAAGGACTCCAGCTTGGCCCGGGTCAGTTTGATCAACAGGTGTTTGGGGCCGGAGGCATCGGCGGTGATAAAGGGCAGGTTCACCTCGGTTTCCAGAGAAGAGGACAGCTCCATCTTGGCCTTTTCCGCAGCTTCCTTGAGGCGCTGCAGGGCCATACGGTCGCCGCGCAGGTCGATGCCCTGGTCTTTCTTAAATTCATCGGCCAGGTAGTCAATGAGCCTTTGGTCGAAGTCGTCGCCGCCCAAATGGGTGTCGCCGTTGGTGGACTTGACCTCGAAGACGCCTTCGCCGATCTCCAGGATGGAGATATCAAAGGTGCCGCCGCCCAAGTCAAAAACCGCGATCTTCTCATCTTTCTTCTTGTCCAGGCCATAGGCCAGAGAGGCGGCCGTGGGTTCATTGATGATGCGCAGGACATTGAGTCCGGCGATCCGGCCGGCGTCCTTGGTGGCCTGGCGCTGGGAATCGTTGAAGTAGGCCGGGACGGTGATGACGGCCTCGGTGACTTTTTCGCCTAAATACTCTTCGGCGGTCTGCTTCATTTTGACCAGGATCATGGAGGAGATTTCGGCGGGGCTGTAAACCCGGCCGCGGATCTCCACGTGGGCGTCGCCGTTGTCCGCCTGAACGATCTTGTAGGGCAATATGGTGAGATCCCGCTGCACCTCCGGGTCGGCATATTTCCGCCCGATGAGGCGTTTTACGGAAAAGATGGTATTCTGGGGATTGGTGACGGCCTGGCGTTTGGCAATCTGGCCCACCAGCCGTTCGCCGCTGTCAGTGAAGGCAACCACCGACGGGGTGGTGCGGCCTCCTTCGCTGTTGGGGATGACCTTGGGCTCCCCGCCTTCCATGATGGCCACCACCGAGTTGGTGGTACCCAGGTCAATGCCGATGACTTTTCCCATGTATAGAATCCTCCTGACAAAATATCATGTGGTTTGTCAAAGTTATAATGGGGGGTGGCAGCTCATCCCTGGGGATGGCGGGCCACCACCACCATGGCCGGACGCAGCAGCCGGTTTTTCAACAGATAACCGCGCTGGAGTTCCTGAATGACGGTCTGGTCGGGAACGGAACTATCCTCCTGCTGCATGACGGCATTATGAAAGGCTGGATCAAATTTCTCCCCCAAAGCCTCGATGGGGGAAACCCCGAACTTGCCGATAGCCTGGCGGAAGCCCTTGAGCACGTTCTCCACTCCCGCCACCAGGGCGGCGCAGGCCTCCTGGTCCCGGCCGTGATTGAGGGCCAGTTCCAGGCTGTCCAGGACCGGCAGGAGTTCCTTTAAGAGCGCTTCGTTGGCAAAATCCCGGAGGTCGGCCCGCTCTTTTTCCAGGCGTTTGCGGAAATTCTCCACATCGGCCACCATCCGCAGGAGTTGGTCGTTCTTAGCCTGCAACTCTTGGATTTCTTGTTCTTTTCCCGCCAGTTGACGCAAGAGGGCCTCGTGATCGCACTCCTCGCTGGCAGCCAATTCCGCCTCCGGAGCCTCGGGGGCTGCAGTTGTTGGTTCCACGTTTGGTTTCTCTTCTGGCGTGGATAGACTCATACCACAAAATCTCCTCTAAATATCGCCAGCGGCTGGATTACCGCCACCAGGGATGATCAGACCGGTATGCGCTCGGTGGGCTGGCCGGCCGGAGCCCTGGCCTCAACCCGGGCGATCCCCGCAGGCCGCTCCTGCCGCCGGTGAGAGCGATGCCAGGCCTAAGCCGGTGGGGTGGACCATTTTTTCAGGATGCCGCTCATCAGATTGGCCGTAAATTCCACTAACGGAATGACCCTGCCGTAATCCATGCGCATGGGGCCGATAACCCCCAGGGCCCCGATGGGTTCTTGATCACGCTGGAAATTGGACGTCACCAGGCTCCACTCCACCTCGGGAAAGGGCGTCTCCGGACTGATGAAGATCTTGACCCCGGTGGAAGCCAGGCTCTGGTCCAGGAGCTTAATGAGCTGCTGCTTCTCCTCAAAGGCCCGCAGCAGGGCCCGGATCTTGTCAATATCGGCAAACTCCGGGTAATCCAGCAGTTGGCTCGTCCCCTCCACGTAGAGCTCTTCGTCGGCTTCGCCCTGCAGGGCTTTGTAGATCAGGGTCAGGGACTGCGAGACCATCAGGTCAAACAGGACCTTTTCCGCAGCCAATTGGCTTAACACCAACTGGCGGGCCTCCACCAGCGAGAGATTTTTCAACAGGTCATTCAGATAGCGGCTGAACTTGTCCAACTGCTCCTGGGTGAAGGGCTCGTTGGTCTTGATGAACCGATTCTGCACCACGCCGTCGGTGGAGACCAGGACCGTCAGGATCTGATCGCCGCCGATGGTGATAAATTGGATGTGGCGGATGAGACTGATGGCCGGGCGAGGGGCCCGGACAATCGCCGGATGTCCGGAAACCTGGGCCAGGACTCGGGACGCCTGGCGGACCAGGTCATGCATCTCCGCCGCCGGCGGGCTGAACCCTCCCTCAATGCGACGCCGGACACTGACCTGCAGATTGGGGCTGGCCAACATGTGGTCCACATAATAGCGGAACCCCTCGGGCGTGGGTATGCGCCCGGCGGAGTGATGGGGCTGCCGCAACAGGCCCTTCTCTTCCAGGTCAAGCATGATGTTGCGGATGGTGGCGGGACTGAGAGAAAGCCCGGAATGCTTGGCAACGGTGCGAGACCCCACCGGTTCGCCGGTATTGATATACTGCACGATGACGGTATTGAGGACCTGGCTTTCCCGTTCTCCCAACATAATGCCGCTGCGTCGCCCTGTGCCGATTTTCATGAATTACCTGTAACGTAAGAATGATGAGTATGGTTGTCAAGACCTGAGCGGCGAGATTGTCTGCCATAACATCTTGAATTCATTCAAACTGCAAGGCAGAACGGATACCAGGCCCTGGGTTCCCCTGAAAGTATGGCAACCTGAAAAAAGAATGCAAGGAAAATATCGCCGCCGCCGTCCCCCGCCCGCCCTGCCCCCTGGGTCCGGATCGGTGCAGGGAGAAACAATTTATTCTGCAAAAAACCTGTTTTCATATATACTTTTAGTATGGTCTCCAGGTCAAGCCAGGGGCGGCAACCGGCGCCTCAGGCGTCTGACTTGAGGCCAGAGGGGCCAAGCCTGCACCACCGGGAGCCTTTATGGACGATATTGATCATACCCTTAACATCCTGAAATTTCACATTAAAAAAGAGATCATCGACAATTATTTTGCCGAAAGGACGTTTTTAGAGGACGACCTGGAGGCCCTGCTGCAAGAAGAAAAAGACTGCGAGGCGGCGGTGCAGCAGGCCCTGCCGGTCTTTGCCGCCTTTTACCATCTTCTGGGTTCAGAAGCAGCCCTGGCCGGCCTGAGACAGGCCTGGGGGGTGCCCGCCCTGCCGCTGTACCAGGAGGCCCAGCAGGTTCAGCCCGCCGCTCGGCAGGCGGTATTGGAGAGGTTCAAGGGCCACGGTTGGACAGCCCGGGGGCGCCTTAAACATCGCCTCTATGATCTCTATGAGCACCTGTGCCAGGTTGCTGAAACATTACGAAAAAAACAACTCCAGGTCGCGGCCCATTGCCAACTGTACAATGAAGATGTCCAGAAATTCAACAGTAATTATGATTTTTCCCTGATCGCCACCCAGATCGAAGCCCTGGACGGGGCCGCCGTGGCCATGGAGAGCGGTCTCAGTGCCGCAGACCGGGATGCCCTGGCCCAGCGCATGCTGCTCAGGAAAAAGGCTCCCAAGACCTGTGTGGTGGCCACCCTGCCGGTCCTGCCGCCCCTGGGGGCCGTCAAGAAGAAGTTGGCAGCGTTGGTGGACCAATATCTCTAGAGGGGTCCCCTGCAGCCCTGCCGTAATTGGTCTGTTGCCGGTATGACGGCGGGCAGAACGCCGGTCAACACCACGCTGTTTGGATGAGAGATCATGTCCAAGGAACCGTCTACCTGGCGCCGTTTTTTGGCCGAGACGATCTGGCAGGAAGAGCCGGTCAACCGGCTGACCGCCTGGTATTATTCCGTTCTCCAGGTGCTCCTGGTGGCCTGCCGGGATCTGCTGAGCAAGGGGGCGTTGCTGCGGACCTCGGCCCTGGCCTACGCCAGCGTCCTGGCCGTGATCCCCATGTTGGCGCTGCTCTTTGCCATCTTCAAAGGGGTCGGTCTGCAGCGGCTGCTGGCGGCCCATCTCCTGCCCCAACTGGCCGGCGGCTCCCAGGAATTCGCCCGGCAGATCCTCTCTTATGTGGAGACCACCAACGTGGCTTCTTTGGGGGTTTTCGGAGTGGTCTGGCTCCTGGTGGCCCTGATGATCCTCATGGCCAATGTGGAACAGGCCTTTAATCACATCTGGCAGATCTCCCGGGCCCGCCCCTGGTGGCGGAAATTCAGCGACTATTTAAGCATCTTTCTCCTCTTTCCCATCCTCATGGCCATAGCCATCTCCCTGACCACCACCTTTCAGACCCATCCGGAAGTCCAGAAATTTATCAATAAATTCTTGCCGGATATCTTGCAGTCGGCTTACCGTCTGGTCATCTCCTTCGGCCTGGTCTGGCTGGGGATGAGTTTTATCTACCTGGTCATGCCCAATACCCGGGTGCGCTTCTTGTCGGCGTTGGTGGGCGGTTTCGTGGGCAGCAGCATCTGGCAGGGAGCCCAGGCCCTGTTCCGTTGGTTCCAAGGTTCCGCCCCCTATTACAACGCCATTTATGGTGCCCTCTATCAGATCCTCTTCCTGGTCATCTGGATGTTTTGGAGCTGGCTCATAGTCCTCTACGGAGCCGAAGTGGCCTATGTGCACCAAAATCTCGACACGCTCCGCCGGCGCTTCCATTCCGGGGAGGGCTCCGGGGACCCGACGGTGGCCGATGAATTCCTGGCCCTGGCAGCCTTGCTGAACATCGGAGCCCGTTTTCAGGCCGGTGGGCCGCCCCTGCTACTGACCGATCTGGCCCACCTGTTCAACGGTCAGGAATGGCTGGCCCGCCGGTGCGTGGCCGCTCTGCAGGACTGCGGCTTCATCCATACGGTGGCCGCTGCTCGCCCAGAGGCAACGCCGGGCTTTGTGCCCAGCCGGCCCCTGGAGCAGATACGCCTGCAGGAGGCCCTGGCCTGTCTCCGTCAGAAAAGACAGCGACATCTGGGCGTGATCCTGGATCGAGACCACCACTTGGCGGCGCCGATCCTGGCCTTGGCCGAGAAGCCCCCGGAAACCTGGCAGGAGCTCACCCTGGACCAGGTCGTGGCCAACCTTGAGGGATGAAGGGTTAGGGATGGTGGTTTGGAAAAGCTAGCCAGGGGGAAAACGGCGCGGCCTTAATAATCATCGAGATCAGTTTTTCCCCGGATACCCGAGGACCCAGCTCCTGCCTCCCCGCCGGAGAAGACTACGGGAGCCGCAACCGGTAGGCGGGGGCGGACCCTGCCGGCCCGCCCCGTCCCCAGAGTCCGG
>Ga0067045_1027947_pt1 | contig 49103 bp, 41 predicted proteins | sample TerdegcTABiofilm_FD_59184 | JGI IMG/M metagenome (GOLD analysis project Ga0067045, IMG submission 59184) | Combined Assembly of (Gp0054472, Gp0054536) Wastewater bioreactor microbial communities from Singapore -Terephthalate degrading...
TCCCCTCGCGCTGGCACAGCGCGTAGCGCGCGTGCGGGCTGCCGTTGCGCATGCGGTGATAGCCGCGGTGGTCGTCGTCGAACGCGGGCAGGCCGACGCTGCCGGCGTTGACCACCAGCGGCCCGCCGGGCAGCTGCATCATCCCGGGATGGTGGCTGTGGCCGCAGACGACCAGCTCGGCGTCGATGCCGGCCAGCCGCTGCCGCACTTCCTCCGGCGTAGCCAGCCGCACGCCCGAGGGTTCGGCGGCGTCGACGGTGTCGAGCAAATAGTCCAGGTCGCTGTCGGGCCGGCCGTGGATCATCACCACCCCGGGCGCGGGTTCGAGGCGCGCAGGCAGCGCAGCCAGCCACTCGCGCTGTTCGGCCGAAGTCTGCTCGAACGCGTACTGATCGGCGTCGCCGCCGCGCCGCTGCGCGCAGGCCAGCAACTGCCGCTCGTGGTTGCCGGCGATCGTCGGCAGGTTCAAGGCCAATAGCCGCTGCGCGGTTTCGCGCGGCCACAGCGGGCCGCTGAGCAGGTCGCCGCAGTTGACCGTCAGGTCGGCGCCGCGGCGGGCGATGTCGGCCAGCACCGCGTCGAGCGCGGGCAGGTTGCCGTGGATGTCGGAAACGATGGCGATGCGCATGATGTGCATGATGCCGCAAATTCCGCCGCAGCGGCAGGGCCGGCAGAAAAGCCGGGGCGCTGGAATAATGCCCGCATGCCCGACCACCACCCCCGCCTGCTCGATCCGCGCACCGCTGTACTGCTCACGCTGCCGCCGCTGTTCTGGGCCGGCAACGCCGTGGTCGGGCGGTTGATGGTCGGGCAGATTCCTCCGCTGGCGCTGAGTTTTTACCGCTGGTTTTTCGCCCTGGCCATAGCCCTGTTACTCGTCGGCCCGGATTTGTGGCGCAACCGCGCGGTGTTTTTCCGCCGCTGGAAGTCGATCGCCATCATGGGCATTCTCGGCGTTGGCAGCTACAACTCGCTGCAATACGTCGCGCTGGAGACGACCACGCCGCTGAACGTCTCGCTGATCACCTCCAGCGCACCGGTGTTCATCCTGCTCATCGGCGGCGCGTTCTACAAGCAGCCCGTCGGGCGCGCGCAATGGATCGGCGCGCTGCTGTCGATCGCCGGGGTGGCGCTGGTCGTGGCCAAGGGCGATGTGGCGCATCTGGCGGCGCTGCACTTTGCGGCAGGCGATCTGATCATGCTGCTGGCCGTGTTCCTGTGGGCCATCTACACCTGGGAACTGCGCCAGCGGCCGCTGGGGCTGGCGCCGATGACGTCGCTGGCCGCGCAGATGATCTGGGGGGTGCTGTCCATCCTGCCGTTCATGCTGGCCGAGCGCTGGCTCGGCGGGCAGGTGACGCACTGGGGGCCGCACGTCTGGGCAGCGCTGGCGTACGTCGCCGTGCTGCCTTCGCTGCTGGCGTATTGGTGCTGGGGCAGCGCGGTGGGCAAGGTGGGGGCGCAGATCCCGGCCTACTTCGGCAACTTGGCGCCGCTGTTTGCCGCCATTCTGAGCTGGCTGTTCCTTGGCGAGACCATTCACTGGTACCACCTGTGGGCGGCGCTGCTGATTTTCGCCGGCATCCATGTGGCGTTGAACACGCGCAGGCAGGTCGTTGCGCTGGAACAGGAATTGTGAAATGCATCACACAATTCGCCTTTGCGTGCCGCCCTCCTGGAACGCGGCGTTGTGAGCCGCGCCTTGCTGCCGCTACAGTGCAGGCCAAAACCGGTGTGACCTCCCGCTGAAGCGGGGGCCGGTCTGCCGGCGCGCTTTCAGTTCCGCCTCCGCCTCCCGTCCTGCATGCTTCCAGCGCAGATCGCCGATGATGCTCCCGACACCCTGTCGTTCGGGGCGCCGCAGACCGGCACGCTGTCCCTGCCGCAGCCGTCGCCGCCTCTGGCGAGCACGCCGCTGGCGCAGCGCTGGATCGGCCGCCTGTACTGGACGCTGTTTGTGGTGTTCGTCGCGCTGGCGCTGTTTTACGCGCTCAACACCTGGCGCGGGCAGCGGCAGATTCTGTACGCCTCGCTCGACACCAGTTCGAGCTTTCTGGTCAGTGCCACGCAGTCATACTTCCAGAGCTTTTCCGCGGTGCTCGAAGCCACCGGCTCGGACCTGGCGGAAAAGACCGATTTGCTCGATCACCCGGAGGCGCTGCAACTGCTGCTCGAACGCCGGCAGGCGCTGCTGCCCGGGGCGCTGTCGCTGTGCATCGTGTCGCCCGGCGGGCGTCTGCTGGGCAGTTCGCTGCGCGCCGCGGGGCTGCCGCAAACCCACGCCGACCCGGCTCTGCTCGAAGCCCACCGCGTGCTGCGCGAGCTGCCGCAGCGCGACGGTCTGCTCATCACCCGTGCGGTGAAAAGCCCGCTGCTGGGCAAATGGGTGTTTCCGCTGGTGCGCGAAATTCCTCCGGGCCGCACCCATCCCGGCTATTACGTGATCGCCGCGGTGAGCACCGAGAGCTTTCTGCAGCACACCCTGTCGAATACCGCACTGCCCTACCGCGGCATGGCCGCCGTGCTGGCGCGGCAGGACGGCTACGTGCTGGCGCGCTGGCCGTCACCGAAAGACGCAGCGTTTTTTGCACAGCCGCAAAAAGGCGCGCTGGCGCGGTCACTGGCCGAGGACCCGGTGCGCAAAGGCGGCCATTACAGCGGCTTCGTCACCGCCGACGGTGTCACCCGCATCGGCAGTTGGCAGCGGCTGCAGGCCTACCCGGATCTGGCGGTGGCCGTCTCGGTACCCGAAAGCGTGCTCTGGGCGCAATACTGGCGCACCGTCTGGCCTCCGCTGCTCGGTCTGGTGTGCTTTTTGCTGCTGCTGACCGTGCTCTACCGCTACGCCCGCGGGCAGATCGGACGCGAGTTGGCGCTGGCGCAGACGCAGCAACACCATTTGCGCCAGCTGGCGATCACCGATCCGCTCACCGCGGTGGGCAACCGCACGCTGCTGCGCGAACGCCTGCAGCTTGCGCTGGAGACGGCCTGGGCGCAGCAGGGCGCGTTCGCCCTGCTGCTGCTCGATCTCGACGGTTTCAAACAGGTCAACGACGCCTACGGCCACTCCGCCGGCGACGTGCTGCTGCGTGACACGGCGCAGCGGCTGCAGTCGATTCTGCGCGAAGGCGAGGTCATGGCGCGCATGGGCGGCGACGAATTCGCCGTGTTGCTGACTGACAATTTCGGCGGCGAAGCCGCGGCGCAGGCTGCAGCGCAGCGCATCCTCGGCGCGCTGCGCCAGCCGTTCGATCTCGGGGTCGGGCGGCAGGCGTCGATCTCCGCCAGCGTCGGTTGCGCCCTCTATCCCGACGACGGCGGCGACGCCGAAACCCTGCTGCGTCGCGCCGACCTGGCGCTGTACGCGGCCAAGGCCGCCGGGCGCGACCGCTATCTGCGCTTCAAGCCCGAGTTCGAACATCAGGCGCAGAAGCAGAAAAACCTGCTGGAAAGCGTCGAAGCCGCGCTGCACCAGGGCCGTCTGCTGCTGTACTACCAGCCCATCGTATCCATCGGCGGCGACCCGGCGCGGCCGGCGGTGGTTGGCGTCGAGGCCTTGTTGCGGCTGCGCACCGAGCAGGGCACGGTGGTGTCGGCGGGCGAGTTCGCCAGCGTGCTCGACCACGGCAAGCTGGCACGACCGATCGGCCGCTTCGTGCTCGACCAGGCGCTGACGCAGGGCGCGCTGTGGCGGGCGCAGGGGCTGGAGCTGCATGTCGCGGTGAACATCAGCGCCGAGCATCTGCTGGCAGCGGAATTTCTCGACGATCTGCAGCAGGCGCTACGCAACCACCCGGGGTTTGCCGCCAGCGCGTTGATGCTCGAAATCACCGAATCGGCGCCGCTGCGCAATCTGCAGCAGGCCAAGCAGGTGCTGCAGGCGTGCCAGGACCTGGGGATGAGCGTGGCGCTGGACGATTTCGGCACCGGCGCGGCGTCGCTCACCTACCTGCAGCAGCTACCGGCGCAGTCGATCAAGATCGACCAGTCGTTCGTCCGCGACATGGTCAACGACCCCAAGGACTTCGCCATCGTCTCGGCGGTGATCACCGCCGCCAATCTGCTCGGTCTGGAAGTCATCGGCGAGGGGGCGGAGACGCTCGAACATCTGTCGATGCTTGCGGCGATGAACTGCACCCTGGCGCAGGGCTACGCCATTTCGCGGCCGTTGCCGCCGCAGGCCGTTGCCACCTGGGTGCAGACCTGGGTGCGGCCGCAGGCCAATCTGCGCGCTGCGCCGTTTCCCCACGAGGTCGAAGTGGCGCAGCAGCGCCGCGTCGAACGCCTGCAGCAGGCGCTGCGCGGCGAAGTGCCGTTTCCCGAGCATGTGCTCGACGTCGAGGCGGAAAACCAATGTCACCTCGGCCTCTGGCTGGGTGGGCAGGGCCGGTTGTACTACGGCCGGGACCCGCGCTATGCCCGGCTGCTGGAGCAGCACGCGCAAATCCACGAACTGGCGCGTCAAGCCAAGGCGGCGCTGGACATCGGCGATGTGGCCGGGGCGCGGCGGCTCGGCGAGGACGTGGCCGAGCTCAGCGCCATCGTGCTCGCCGGCATCCGCGAGCTCAGCGCCTCATCCCGCTGAGGCCGCGCCGGCTGCCGCGGCGGCGGCCGACACCACTTCGCCGAGTTCGATCACCGCCAGGGCGTAGAACGCCGAGTGGTTGTAGCGGGTGATGACGTAAAAATTGTCGGTGCCGAGCACGTAGTCGGGCGCGGCGTCGGCGTTGGGCAGTTGCACCACGGCAAGTTTTCCCGCATAGGCACGCGCCTGCGGCAGCAGCGGCAGACCGAGCGCGGCGAGCTGTTCGGCGGTGAACGTGGGGGTGATGTCCGGCTCCAGCAGGGCGTCGAGTGTGGCGGGCGGCAAACCGGCTGGCAGCTGCAGCGGAAAATGCGTCGGCTGACCCGGCGTCCAGCCTTTGGCCGCCAGAAAATTCGCCACCGAGCCGATGGCGTCCGCCGGGTCGTTGCTCAGGTCGATGCGTCCGCCCTGGTCGAAATCCACCGCGTAGCGCAGGATGTTTTCCGGCATGAACTGCGGCATGCCGATGGCGCCGGCATACGAGCCGCGCACCTGCAGCGGATCGCGGCCGTCCTGCGCGCACCACTGGAAAAAATCGCCGAGTTGCGCGCCGAAATACGCGCTGCGGTCGCGCGGCGCCTGCGGCGGAAAACGCAGCGCCAGCGTGGACAGCGCATCGAGCACGCGGAAATTGCCCATATTGCGGCCGTAGATCGTCTCCACCCCGAGGATGCCGGCGACGATGTGCGGCGGCACGCCCCAGCGCTGCTGCGCGCGGGCGAACCACACGCCGAATTCCTGCACAAAATCGCTGCCCGCGCCGATGCGCAGCGCGTCGACGAAACGGCTGCGGTACACCCGCCAGTTCTTTTTTGCCGGCGGCCCGGGCAGGATGAGCCGCGCCACCGTCGGCAGGTATTGCGCCTGACCCAGCAGGCGCTCGACCAGGCTGGGCGACAGGCCGTTGCGCTGCACGATGCGCGCCACCAGCGCCTGCACGCCGGGCGCCGGCCAGTCGCCGCTCCACGGCGCAGGCGGCGTCTGACTGGCAGCCGAAGGCGCGGCCGCCGGGGTGGATGCCGCAGGCTGCTGGGCGCGGGCGGTCGGCAGCAGCAGGTTCAGCGCCAGCGCCGCGCCCGATTGCAGGCAGCGGCGCCGTGAGGCCGACGCGCACGGCGTCGGGTCGGTGGGCAGGGGAGTGGGCGGAACGGACGGCATGGCGGGCAACGGATGGGCCTCTATGTTCGCACGCCTCGGGCTGCGGCCCCACGGCGCCGACCTTATGCGCCGTCTGTTTCAAACGCCTGTCACAGTCGGTTTGTAACGTTTCGTGTGTTTCGTAACCGTGCCTGTGCACATCGACCCAACGGAGTCTCGCATGTCCCAAACCCCAGTCAATCCCTCCCGCCGCCAGGCGCTGAAGCTGTTTACCGGTGTGCCGCTGTTTCCGCTGGGCGCCGGCTTCGGCGCCTCGGCGCTGCTGACCGCCTGTGGCGGCGGCGGTACGGCGGCCACCGCAGCGACTGCGGCCACCCCCACGGCCGCCGTGTTCACCGGCATGGCCGCCCCGTCGCTGGCCGACGCTGCGGCGATGGCCACTACGTCCGTCGCCTCGTCGCTGCAGGTCAGCTACAGCGACGGCAGCAAGCAGGCGTACAAACTCGGCTACCAGCAGTTGTTCATGACCGGCGACACGGTGCCCAACCAGCAGGGCGGCAGCATCGTTGCTGGTGGCTATTTCGACATCAACGGCAACCCGATCATGGACAAGTCCGTGCCCGGGCAGGAGCGCCAGTTTTTTTCCGACTGCCCCGACGGCATGAGCCTGTTGCAGCCCATCGCCGGCGCTGACAAGGCCAAGCTGGGCGTCAAGGGCAATCCGGTGTTCGCCGTGGTGCAGTTCGAATACACCACCCGCGACCTGTCGCAAGCCAGCCAGTACGGCCGCCTGCCGTCACCGATCGCCGTGCTCACCCTCGACCAGGACCCGGCCACCGGCAAACTCAGCCTGGTGAAGTATTTCAACGTACCGACCAAACCGGCCTACGGGCTGTGGATCACCTGCGGGGCGAGCCTGTCGCCGTGGAACACCCATCTGAGCAGCGAGGAGTACGAGCCCGATGCCTTCGCCGCAATGGCGGGCAAAGACGCGCGCTTCAACGCCTTCATCAACAATCTGTACAGCGATCCCAACGCCGACAAGGACCCGGTGCGCGCCAACCCCTACCTCTACGGCCATACGCCGGAAGTCCGCGTCAATGCCGACGGCAGCGGCACGCTGGTCAAGCACTTCTGCATGGGCCGCATTTCGCACGAACTGGTGCAGGTCTGCCCCGACCAGCGCACCGTGCTGATGGGTGACGACGCCACCAACGGCGGCGCGTTCATGTTCATCGCCGACAGGGCGGGTGATCTGTCCAGCGGCACGCTCTATGTTGCCAAGTGGAACCAGACCTCGGGCGTCGGCCCCGGGGCAGCCACGCTCAGCTGGATCAAGCTCGGCAGCGCCACCAGCGCCGAAATCGAAAACCTGGCCAAGACGCTCAAGCCGAGCGACATCATGGACGTGGCCACCAGCAACCCCAACGACCCGAGCTACACCAAGATCCGCTATTCGGGCAAGGACAACTGGGTGCGTCTGAAACCCGGCATGGAAAAGGCCGCTGCCTTCCTCGAAACCCATCGCTACGCCGCGCTGGTCGGCGGCAGCCTGGGCTTCACCAAGTGGGAGGGCACCACGCTCAACGCCAAGGACAAGATCGCCTACGTGGCGATGAGCTACATCCAGACCTCGATGATCGACGGCACCACCGACATCAAGGTGCAAGGCCCCAAAGCCGGCGCCACCTACGCGCTCAACTTGAAGGGCGGGCAGAAAGACACGTCCGGCGCGCCGATCAACAGCGACTGGGTACCGGTGGACATGGCCGCGCCTACCGCGCTGGTCGGTGAAGACCTGGCCACCCCCGATGCGCTGGGCAATCTGGCCAACGCCGACAAAATCGCCAACCCGGACAACCTCAAGTTCTCCGAAAAGCTGCGCACCCTGTTCATCGGCGAGGACAGCGGCATGCACGTCAACAACTTCCTGTGGGCGTACAACGTCGACACCAAGCAGCTCGCGCGCATCCTGTCCACCCCGGCCGGGGCCGAGAGCACTGGTCTGCAGGGCGTGGACGACGTCAACGGCTGGACTTACGTGCTCAGCAACTTCCAGCACCCGGCCGACTGGGAAAGTCCGCTGCACGACAAGGTCAAAGCCACGCTCGATCCCTTGATCAAGAAAAACTACAAAGACCGCTTCGGCGCCTCGGTCGGCTACATCACCGGCCTGCCGCAGACCGCCAAAGTCTGACCCTGCCTGACTGCTCCCCGAGCTTGCGGCCCGCCTGGTGCGGGCTGTTTTTTCTGCGGGTTGATCCCGGTGTCAGCCGGGCGCAAAGCCGGCATACTCCTCCCACTACGGCGCGACGAGCGCATCGACTGTGAGGAGGCCGGCGCGGCCCGTGACACCGCGCCCGGAGGCGATGTCTGCAGAACTGCCCCTGGACTGGATACTGGAAAAAACCCCAAAAGGCCGCGACGAGCTCGCCACCCGTGCGCATCATCTTTTGCCCGGGCAGCGCAACCTGCTCATCATGGCCGACGGCCGCCGGGCGGTGAGCGAGCTGCTCAAAGCCGGCACCGATCCGCAGCGCTGCATGCAGGTGTTGCGCGGGCTGTTCGACGACGGCTTTCTCATGCGCAGCGACAGCGCCAGCGCCGCGCCGGCTGCGGCCGCAGCCGTGTCGCCGCCAACCACGGCAGCACCGGCTGCGACCACTCCGCACGCCCTGCTCATTGCCCTGATCCAGGAGCAATTCGGCGCGCAGGCGCCGCGGCTGGTGCAAAAAATCGAGCAGCATCCCGACACTCCCGAAGGCCGGGCGGCGGCGGTGCAAGCCTGCGCCAAATTCATCCGCCTGTTCATCGACGAAAAGCAGGCCGACCTGTTCGTCCAGCGTGCGCAGGAATTACCGCAGGAATAAGCCGTTGTGATGCTCCTGGCCGCTTCCATCAATCCGCGCCTGCCGTGCCGCCGCGCCACGGCAGGGCCGCCTGTCCCCTGCGCGCATTCTCGACATCGACTTGGAGACAACACCACATGAAAACCGTGTTCACCCCCCGCCGCCCACTGCAAGCTCTGGGCCTGGCCCTCGGGCTGGCGCTGTCCGGCATGACGGCGCAAGCCTGGGCCGAGGCCCCCGTGCTCATGTCGCCGCAATGGGCCGCCGAAGCCTGTACCGCGTGGAACAACACCCCGGAGCTGACCAACGGCCTGAAAGGCGAGTTCATGCATGACGACAAGGGGCGCGGTTACAAACTGGTGGAGATGTATCGCACCGACTGCGGCAAGGACACCGCTGTCGAGCTCAAGCTGCAGCTGCAGAACGACAAGGCGATGTGCGTCTATGGCGGCGCCCCCACGCTCAAACCCAATTTCGACGTCGATTTCCTCATGCACGCCGACACCAAGCGCTGGGAGGAAATGGGCAAAGGCGAATACGGCCCGATGAAAGCCATGATGTTCGGCCGCCTCGAATTCCAAGGGCCGAAAATGGTGGCGATGCGCGCCATGGACCCGTTCAGCGCGTTCCTGCTGCTGGTGGGCAAGGTGCCCAGCACGACGGCGACCTGCCCGAAATAAAATAAACTGGGTGGGAATTTGCCCATCAGCTAGCACCAGGCCGGGCAGAGTTGCCGTCCCGGCCTTTTCCATATGCCCGATCATAAGCCCGGGTTGGGTGTCGAAGGATGGATGTAGGCCCAGCCCTCCGCTTCGCGAATGGTGATCTCGCCCATGCCTGAGGGCACCACGGTGATGAACGGATAGAGATCGTTGCGATCGACATGCAATTCGCGCAGGGTATTAGCGCATTGTGCCAGTAACACGCCTTGCTGCTGCAGCGCCTGCAACTTCTTCTCGAAACCGTTGTTCTTCACATAGACGGCGAAACCCTGAGCGTTGGCGATCAGCTCGACCTGCACCTTACCCTTGAGCCTGGGGTCATGCAGCAGGTTTTCGATGTTGTTGAGAGTTTTTTTGATCACTCCCGGACTACCGGAATCGATTTGGAAGATCGCGCCGTAATGCGCCTTGGTGGCGACAGCTGGGGCCGTGTCCTCGGCGCGTGCTGCAGCGCAGGTCATCAGGGCTAGGGTGGTAAGAGCTGCACCAACGAAGGCGCGGCGTGTGTGCATGGTCATGGTGTTCTCCAGGGTGAAGGTGGGCGATGGCGAGGCGCCATCAGAAGAAATGGCGTAAGCCGACGGTCAAGCCGGTGGCGCTAGCGCCACCAAGCGTTCCCTGCGCGGTGAAGCCGTTGTCGCCGACATAAAGATCAGTCGCCGAGCCATTATCAATGTGTGAATACGAAGCATAAACATTGGTTTGCTTCGACAGCGGGTAGACATAACCGATGGCCATTTGCGTGGCGGTTGTACCGGATTTATTCACGTCCTTGCGCCGGGTGATTGATGCCAACAGTCTGCCGCGCGGCAGCGAAACTGCGGCCCCCAGCATCCAGATTTTCAGATGTGGAGCGAACTGGCCGGCTGCATAAGGCAGCCCTTCGCCATATTTTTCATCTGTATAGAGTGCGGTGATCCTGGCGACAGAAAAGTCGTATCCGCCATACAGTTGCATCACCTTATTGTCGAAGCTGCCCTGTTGTGTCAGCGTGGTAGCGGGTCCGAATTCCCAGGCCAGTGCCACATATGGACTGTATTTGGTGCCGGCGTTGTACACCTGGTTGCTTTTCAGATAATCGAATCCAGCGATCCATGTAGGGGATGTGTAATCCAGATTTAGTTCGTACGACTGGCCCTTGGAGAAACTCCCGGGAATGCCACCGAAGGCATAGAGCAGGGCACCAGTTAGGCCGCCGAAATCCGGCGTGCGGTAGCCCATTGCCTGGGAAAAACGGACGTAGTTATACCCTGCGGGATCGATGTTTTTCACCGCACCGGTCATCCCCGTCATGAACGGATCGATCTTGACTAGATTGTCGTAATTCAAACTGTAAAATCGACCGGCCTTCAGGGTGCCGTATCGGCTTTTCAAGCCGAGCACGCTAAGACGACCCATGAAGCCGCCACCTGAGCAGAAACTGGGTCCCACTGCGCTGCCTTCGCCTTTGTAAACCAGACTGCCAGGCGCTGAATTGGAGCCATTCCCGCAAAACCCGGTTTCCACGTCAAAAAAAGTGTGCAAACCTCCACCCAGATCCTCAGTGCCACGGACGCCGATCCGGTCTGTGGATTGCACGCCGGAGCCAAGGCGATTCAGACTGGTGTTGTCGTAGGTCAGCCGTTCGATGCCCATATCGATGACTCCGTACAGCTGGACACCCTCTTTGTTGGCATGGGCGATTTGGCAAAACGCCCCGATGAAAACCGCCGCCATGATGCGCTGTTTCAGTTTCATGCAATCTCCTCGTTTCTTTGTGTTTTGAATGCCGACACAGTGTGGTGTGGCTCGTGACTGATCGAGTTCAGCGAGGCGATTCCAATCGAGATTGCAAGTCTCAACAAATGGATTTTTCTTGTTACGTCTATAAATTAAATTTGTGTGAAATGTACGGATTTATATTTCATCGCATAGGCATACAATGAAATAATTGAATTAGATTTATCTGATAATTACATTGATACAGGGACTTGCGGGCGGCTTTGGCCGAGATGTGGCATGAAACTAGACGCGGCTGTACCGCGCATGTCGCATGCGCAGGTGACCATGGGCATACTGCTGCGAGGATGCTGGACGGGCTCGGCAGTTACGTTTAGACAGATTTGTTGCAAAACGCGCCGTGGGTTTGCGAGGTCGCGCGCAGTGCGGCGTCAGGTCAGCACGATGTCGTACTGCTGCTGTGAAAACGCCGGTTCGACCTGCAGCGATATCGGCTTGCCGATGAAATCGGACAGGCTGGCTAGGTGCTGGCTCTCTTCTTCGAGAAACAGGTCGATGACGTCGGCGGAGGCGACGATGCGGAATTCGCGAGGGTTGAATTGCTTGGCTTCGCGCAGGATTTCGCGCAGGATGTCGTAGGCCACGGTGCGCGCGGTTTTCACTTGTCCCAGTCCGCCGCACGTCGGGCAGGGTTCGAGCAGCATGTGGGCCAGCGAATCGCGGGTGCGTTTGCGTGTGAGCTCGACCAGTCCGAGCTGGGAAAACCCGCTGATCGTCACCTTCACCTTGTCGCGTGACAGGGCACGGCGCAGCTCGTCGAGCACGGTGGCGCGGTGCTGCGGGTTGTGCATGTCGATGAAGTCGATGATGATGATGCCGCCGAGGTTGCGCAGCCGCAGCTGCCGGGCGATCGCCTGCGTGGCTTCGAGGTTGGTGCGGTAGATGGTGTCGTCGAAGTTGCGCGCGCCGACGAACCCGCCGGTGTTGACGTCGATGGTGGTCATCGCCTCGGTCTGGTCGATGATGAGATAGCCGCCCGATTTGAGGTCGACCCGTCGCCCCAGCGCGCGCTCGATTTCCTCGTCGACGTTGGCGGTTTCGAACAGCGGACGCTCGCCGCGGTAGAGCTGCAGCCGGTCGACCACCCGCGGCATGTATTCGGCGGCGAAGGCGCGCAGCAGCTCGTAGTTCTCGCGCGAGTCGATCTGCACTGCGCGCGTGGCATCGCTGACCAGGTCGCGCAGCACGCGTTGCGCCAGGCTGAGTTCCTGGTAGATCAGCGCAGGCGGCCCGGACTCGTGCGCGCGCTGCTGGATGGCACGCCAGGTCTTGCGCAAATAGGCGATGTCCTCGGCCAATTCCTCGTCGCTGGCGTCCTCGGCGTTGGTGCGCACGATAAAGCCTTGCGATCCGCCGGGCTCGGCGGCGAGCAGCGCGGCCATGCGTTCGCGCAGCGTCTGGCGCAGTTCGGCGCCTTCGATTTTTTGCGAAATGCCGATGTGGTCGTCCTGCGGCAGGTGCACCAGCATGCGCCCGGCCAGGCTGATCTGCGTCGTCAGCCGCGCGCCCTTGGTGTTGATCGGGTCTTTGAGCACCTGCACCATCAGCGTCTGGCCTTCGTAAATCAGCTTTTCGATCGGCTGCGCCGCCGGGGAGGGCGCGTCGCTGCTGTCGGCGGCCACGGGGATGGCCTGGCGTTGCCACAGGTCGGCGACGTGCAAAAACGCCGTGCGTTCCAGCCCGATGTCGATGAACGCCGACTGCATCCCCGGCAGCACCCGCACCACCTTGCCCAGGTAGATATTGCCGACCAGCCCGCGCTCCAGACTGCGCTCGATGTGCAGCTCCTGCACCGCGGCGTGTGCCACCAGCGCGACACGGGTTTCCTGCGGGGTGATGTTGATCAGGATGTCTTCGGGTGTCGGGTTCATCACGGCATTGTCTGTGGTGTTGTGGAGCAAGGACTGTCCGCCGGCCAGCCTGCGGCGCGCAGCAGGCTGAGCGTTTCGTACAGCGGCAGGCCGATGATGCCACTGGCGCTGCCGCAGCAATGTGCCACCAGCGCCGCGCCGCGGCCTTGCAGCGCGTAGCCGCCGGCCTTGCCGAACGGCTCGCCGCTGGCGACGTAATCGGCAATTTGCTCCGTGCTCAGCGCGGCAAACCGCACCTGCGACACTTGCAGCGCGTGGTACCGCGCCGCGCCGCGCTGCACGCTTACCGCGGTCAGCACCTGGTGTTCGCGTCCTGACAGCAGGCCCAGCATGCGCGCGGCGTCGGCAGCGTCGCGCGGCTTGCCCAGAATCCGGCCGTCGATGGTCACCGTGGTGTCGGCGCACAGCAGCAGCGCGGACTGGGTATCGAGCCCCGGGTGCAGGCGTTGCAGCCGCTGCTGCGCGGCGTCGAGTTTGCGCTGCGTCACCCGCTGCACGTAGTCTGCCGGCGCCTCGCCGGGCAGCGCCGCCTCCAGCGCTTCGCTGTCTTCGTCGGGCAGCGGAGCGAGCAGGCAGAAATCCACTCCCGCCTGCCGCAGCAGATCCTGCCGGCGTGGGCTGGCCGAAGCGAGAAACACGGTCAGAGGCGCGGCGGCGGGGGCAGGGAAGGACGACATGCGGCGGGGTGGGAGCAGCGACGAGCTGCTATTGTCGGTGCAAATCCACCGTTGCAAATCCGGCAGAGGCACCCGCGCCCCTAGAATCGCCGCCATGCACATTCACATTCTCGGCATTTGCGGCACGTTTATGGGGGGGCTTGCGGCGCTGGCCAAGGAGGCCGGGCATCGCGTCACCGGCTGCGACGCGCAGGTCTACCCGCCGATGAGCACCCAGCTGCAGCGCCTGGGTATCGAGCTGATCGAGGGTTACGGCGCCGAGCAACTGGCGCTCAGGCCCGACCTGTGGGTGATCGGCAATGTGGTGTCGCGCGGCAACCCGTTGATGGAGGCCATCCTCGACGCCGGCCAGCCCTACACCAGCGGCCCGCAATGGCTGGCCGAGAACGTGCTGCGCGGCCGCTGGGTACTGGCGGTGGCCGGCACCCACGGCAAGACCACGACGACAGCGATGCTCGCGCACATCCTGGAGCGCGCCGGCATGGCGCCGGGGTTTCTGATCGGCGGGGTGCCGCAGGACTTTGGCACTACCGCGCGGCTGGGCGGCAGCGATTTTTTTGTCATCGAGGCCGACGAATACGACACCGCGTTTTTCGACAAGCGCTCCAAGTTCGTGCACTACCGCCCGCGCACCGCGGTGCTCAACAACCTGGAATACGACCACGCCGACATCTTTCCCGATCTGGCGGCGATCGAAACCCAGTTCCACCACCTGGTGCGCACCGTGCCGCGCAGCGGGCAGATCGTGGTCAACGCAGGCAGCGACGCGCTCGCTCGGGTGCTCTCGCGCGGCTGCTGGAGCGAGGTCGCGCGCTTTGACGCGGACGACGGCTGGAGCGCGCAGGGTGATGACGCCGCGTTCGACGTGCTGCTGCGCGGCCAGACCGTCGGCCGCGTGCAGTGGAACCTGACCGGCGCGCACAACCGCAGCAACGCGCTGGCGGCCGTCGCCGCGGCGCACCACGCCGGGGTGATGATCGACGCCGCGTGCGAGGCGCTGTGCAGCTTCCAGGGTGTCAAGCGCCGTATGGAACTGCGCGGTCAGGCCGGCGGCGTCTGGGTGTACGACGACTTCGCACACCACCCCACGGCGATGGCGACGACCATCGCCGGGCTGCGCGCGCAGATGCGCGCCGACACCGCGGCGCGCGGTGCGCGGCTGCTTGCGGTGTTCGAGCCGCGTTCCAACACCATGAAACTCGGCACGATGAAAGCGCGGCTGCCCGAGGCGCTGCGCGACGCCGATCTGGTTTACGGCTATGGCGGCGGGCTGGGCTGGGATCTGGCCGCGGCGCTGGCGCCGCTGGGCGGCAAGGCGCGCGCGTTCGACGATCTGGCCACGCTGGTGCAGGCCGTCGCCGCCGACGCGCGGCCCGGCGACCGCGTGCTGGTGATGAGCAATGGTGGCTTCGGCGGGGTGCATGAGAAGCTGCTCGCCGCGCTAGCGGCGCGCGGCACCGAGCCCGCCGCGGCGATGTCCTGAAAAGAGGTTTCCCATGTCCGGCAACACCCTCGGGCTGCTGTTCGCAGTCACCACCTTTGGCGAATCGCACGGCCCGGCGATTGGCTGTGTGATCGACGGCTGCCCGCCGGGCATGGCGCTCAGCGAGGCCGACATCCAGCCCGACCTCGACCGCCGCCGCCCCGGCACCAGCCGCCACGTCACGCAGCGGCAGGAGGCCGATCAGGTAGAAATCCTCTCCGGCGTGTACGAGGGCAAGACCACCGGCACGCCGATTGCCCTGCTCATCCGCAACACCGACCAGCGCAGCAAGGACTACGGCAACCTGCTCGACACCTTCCGCCCCGGCCATGCCGACTACACCTACTGGCGCAAATACGGCCTGCGCGACCCGCGCGGCGGCGGTCGCTCGTCGGCGCGGCTGACCGCGCCCATCGTCGCCGCCGGCGCGGTGGCGAAAAAGTGGCTGAACCAGCAGCACGGCGTGACCGTGCGCGCGTGCATGACGCAGCTCGGCAGCATACCCATCCCGTTCCAGAGCTGGGACGTGGTCGAGCAGAACCCGTTTTTTGCCCCCAACGCCGACATCGTTCCCGAACTCGAAGCGTATATGGACGCGCTGCGCAAATCGGGCGACTCGGTGGGCGCGCGGCTGATGGTCACCGCTAGCGGCGTGCCCGCCGGTTGGGGCGAACCGCTGTACGACAAGCTCGACGCCGACATCGCCCACGCCCTCATGGGGCTCAACGCCGTCAAGGGGGTTGAGATCGGCGCCGGCTTTGCCAGCGTGACGCAAAAAGGCAGCGAGCACGGCGACGCGCTCACCCCGCAGGGCTTTGTCGGCAACAACGCCGGTGGCGTGCTCGGTGGGATCAGCACCGGGCAGGACATCGTCGCGCAGATCGCCATCAAACCCACGTCGAGCATCCGGCTGCCGCGGCCGTCGATGACCCGGTCTGGCGAGGCGACCGAGGTGGTCACACACGGGCGGCACGATCCCTGCGTCGGCATTCGCGCCACGCCGATCGCCGAGGCGCTGCTGGCCATCGTGCTCATCGACCACGCACTGCGCCATCGGGCGCAATGCGGGGGTCAGGTCTAGCTTCGTAGCAGTGGGTTGACCGATGCGACGGTTCCAGACCTCATCGCAGGCCGCAGTTCAGTTCAGTCCATGACTCCTGACCCCATGCACGGCCCTGCGCATACCCCGCCAGCGCGAACAACGCGCCGAGGGCCGATGCTGTCTTACCTGCTTGGCGCGGTGCTGGCATTTTTTCTCGGTTTCGTCTGGTCGACCTGGTTGTGGGCGCTGGCCGCACTGTTCACGCTTGGGTTTGTCATCGAGGTGATAGCAGACCTGCGGCGACTGCTCGGCGGGGGTCAGGTCTAGAAAAATAGCAGGTAGGTCCGGAAATGCTACAAAGCTAGACCTGACCCTCTCATAGTTCATACTCGTTATCCCCCATTCGCAGGGCATGCCGGCGGACTTTACGATGTTTGTCAAAAGTCCTCTGGCAAACAACAACGCATATGCTCTTCGGGGAGACAGACGCATGATGCTCGACACAAACAGGGTAGCACGGTCGATTGCCGGTGTGGTACGCGGCGTGGTGGTCAGACCGCACCTCGACTTGGGCAGGGGTGGGGTCTTGACCCGGTTTTTCTTTCTGCTGTGTGTCTTGGCGCTTGTGTTGTCGTCAAGCGCGCAGGCTGCATCGACCAAAGCGGCAAAGTCTGGGCAGGCGGCTGCGGGGACGGCGTTCGAGGTCTGTTTCACCTACGCCGAGCCGCCCGATGCGCTGTATTTGTTCCAGCTTCTCAACCAGCGCGCGCAACCGCTGGCGGCGGCCTGGGGGCAGCAGGCCAAGGTGGAGCTCAAGGCGCAGGTGCCGCTGGACTACAGCGCGGTGACGCCGCAGATTTTCATCCAGCACTGGCCGGTGCTGGTCGGGCCGGCGAACATCATCGGCACGGCCACGCGGTTTGGCTACGTGCCGGTGGCATCGCAACGTGGTGACGCCGGGGTGGTGTTTGCCGTGCCCGTCGATTCCAAAGCGCGCAAGCTGGCTGATTTGCGTGGGCAGGTCATCGCCCTGCCGGCGCAGGAGTCGCTGGTGGCGTATCTGGCGCGTGGCCTGCTCACCCAGGCCGGGTTCAACGCACAGCAGTTGTCGCAACTGCATTTCTACAAAGAGGGCGGCGCAGCGTTGCTGGCGCTGACGTTCGGCAACGCGGCCGGGGCTGCACTCAGTCCGGCGCAGTGGGAATCGCTCAACAAGCAGTATCCCGGACGGTATCGCCTGCTGCTCGAATCGACCTTGCAGGTGCCGGGCATGGGGGTGGCGCTGAGCAGCAAACTCCCCGAAGACGTGCGCACCCGGCTGGCGCAGGCGCTGCTTTCTCCCGACGCGGATTTGGCGCAGGCGCTGGGGCAGGCCGGGCTGCAGGGTTTGCAGCCGATCGCCGCGCAGAATTACGCGGCAGTCGCCGAACTCGGCTATTTCACTCCGCGACATCTGGATGGCGCAAAAACCGTGGATTTTGCCCAGGTGCGGCAGCTCATGGCGCAGGGGGTGACGCTGATCGACGACCGCGCCAGTGCCGAATACGCCGAGGGCCATATTGCCGGCGCGGTGTCGGTGCCCTACGTCGAACACTCGGACAAGAACATCGGCTTTGACGCTAGCAAGGATCAGTTCGACCTGCTCTCACGTTTTCCTGACAAGTCGCGCCCGCTCATCATCGCCTGCAACGGCCCGGAATGCTGGAAAAGCTACAAGGGCGTGGTGTTTGCCCTGCGGCACGGCTACAAAACCGTCTACTGGTACCGCGAGGGGTTTCCGGACTGGGTGAAACACGGAGGGCCGGTGAGCCGATAAAGCGGCTGTACGGCATTGATGGCGGCATCTGCCCCAACGCTGGTCCCGCCGACAGGAATCGAACCTGTATTTGCCGCTTAGGAGGCAGCCGTTCTATCCATTGAACTACGGCGAGATAGGGGCAAGCGGTAGGTTTGCCGCAAATTTGTCAGCTTATCATGCCCGAACAATGTGCAGCGCACCGGGTCATTTGACGATTGGCGCTCTCGCCCGTGCCGCGGGGGTGCATGTGGAAACCATCCGCTTTTATCAGCGTCGCGGGCTGCTGGTGCCGCCGCCGCGTGTGCAGGGCGGATTCCGCCACTATGGCGCACAGGACCTGGCGCGGTTGCGGTTCATCAGGTCGGCGCAGCGCCTGGGGTTCAGCCTGGACGAAGTGGCTGAATTGCTGCAGCTCGACGACGGCCTGCACTGCCCGCAGGCCAGCGCGCTGGGCGCGCGCAAACTGGCTGACGTGCGCCAGCGTATTGCCGATTTGCAGTGCATCGAGTCGGCCCTTGCGGACATGCTGCTCGCCTGCTCAGGCAATCCGCGGGAGGCATCCTGCCCGCTGATCGCCGCACTGCATACGGCACCCGACTGACTCCCTGCAGCTCCGCAGATCAATTCCCTGTTTGTGTCGCAGAAATTGCGCGGACGGGATTGACTCCGGACTCATGTACGGTCTTATCGTGCCGCCGTGTGCATTCAGCGGAGTCTGTCATGTCGCAAACCCAATCTTCCCGCGGGCGCGGTGCGCTTGCCGCCAGCGCCGTGGCGGCGATTGCCGCCTCCACCTGCTGCCTAGGGCCCTTGCTGTTGCTTTCGCTGGGCATCAGCGGTGCATGGATCGGCAACCTCACCCTGCTCGAACCCTACCGTCCGCTGTTCCTCGGCGTGGCGCTGCTGGCGTTGTTTTTCGCCTGGCGACGGCTGTGGCGGCCTGCGGCGGCGTGCAGGCCCGGTGAGGTGTGCGCCCTGCCGCGGGTGAGCGCGGCGTACAAGCTGCTGTTCTGGCTGGTCGCGGCGCTCGTTCTCGTGGCGCTGACCTTCCCCTATGTCGCTCCCTGGTTTTATTGAATCGAAAGGATCTGCCATGAAACAACTCGTCTTGACCCTGGCCGTGCTCGCGGCCGGCAGCGCACCCGTCTGGGCGGCGGAGCAAACCGTGACGCTGGACATACCGGGCATGACCTGTGGCGTCTGCCCGATCACCGTGCACAAGGCGCTGATGGCTGTGCCAGGGGTGAAAGACGTTCGTGTCGACGAGGCGAAAAAAGACGCCGCCGTGACGTTCGACGACAGCAAGACCTCGGTGCAGGCGCTGATCCGCGCGACCACCGATGCCGGCTATCCCTCGACCGTATCGCATTGAGGACGTGGGAATGGCTGCCAATCCGCCATCCATCGCCGTGGACCTCGCCATCGGCGGCATGACCTGCCCGGCCTGCGCCACGCACCTGCAGGCCGCACTCGCCGCGGTGCCCGGAGTGCAGAGCGTGCAGGTGCAATATTCCGGGGCACGTGCGCGGGTGCAGACCGACCCGCAGGTGGCGGTGAGCGCCCTGATCGCTGCCGTCACCGGCGCGGGGTATACGGCGCGGCTGCAGGCTGAAGCGGGTGACGCGCCGTCTGCTCCCCAACCGGCAGCCGAGGGTGGGCTGCGCGTGGCCATCATCGGCAGCGGCGCGGCGGCAGTGGCGGCGGCGATCGAGGCGGCTGGCCGCGGCGCACGGGTGACGCTGGTCGAACGCGGTACGCTTGGCGGCACCTGCGTCAATGTTGGCTGCGTTCCCTCCAAGACATTCATCCGGGCAGCCGATATCGCGCACCTGCGCCGCACCAGCGCGTTCGATGCCGGTATTTCGCCCTGTGCGCCGTCGATCGACCGCGCCCGCCTGCTGGCGCAACAGCAGGCGCTGGTCGAACAGCTGCGCGCGGCCAAATACCAGAACGTGCTCGCCAGCCATCCGGCGATCACCCTGCTGCGCGGCCACGCGCGGTTCGCCGACGCGCAGACGTTGCGCGTCGCACTGGCCGACGGCAGCGAGCAGAACGTGCGGTTCGACCGCTGTCTCATCGCCACCGGCGCGCGTCCGGCAGTGGCGCCGCTACCCGGTCTGGACGGCACGCCATACTGGACCTCCACCGAAGCGCTGGCCAGTGCGCAAATCCCGCCGCGGCTTGCGGTGATCGGTGGTTCGGTGATTGCCGTCGAACTCGCGCAGGCCTTCGCCCGGCTGGGTAGCCGTGTCACCATGCTGGTGCGCAGCACCCTGCTGTCGGCGGAAGATCCGGCCTTGGGCGAGGTGCTGGCGGCGGTTTTTGCCGCCGAAGGCATCGACGTGCGCTTGCACACTGTGGCCGACCATGTGCGCTACGACGGCGGCGAATTCGTCCTGTCCATCCCTGGTGGCGAGGTGCGTGCAGACCGCCTGCTGCTGGCGACCGGTCGCGTGCCGAATACCGATGCTCTGGGGCTCGAGGCGTTGGGCGTGGCCCGCGATGCGCGCGGCGCCATCGTCGTCGACGACATGCTGCGCACCAGCGTGCCGCAGATTTACGCCGCCGGCGACTGCACCCACTTGCCGCAGTTCGTCTACGTTGCCGCGGCAGCGGGCACCCGCGCGGCGCGCAACATGACCGGCGGGCAGGCCCGCCTGGACCTCTCGGCCATGCCCGCCGTGGTGTTCACCGACCCACAGGTGGCCAGCGTCGGGTTGAGCGAGGCGCAGGCGCGCCATGCCGGCAGGGCAGTGGACACGCGCGTGCTCACACTGGACAACCTGCCGCGCGCGTTGGTGAATTTCGACACCCGCGGACTGGTCAAAATCGTCGCCGAAGCCGCAAGCGGCCGTCTGCTCGGCGTGCAGGCCGTGGCGGCGCAGGCCGGCGAGCTCATCCAGACTGCTGCGCTGGCGCTGCGCGCGGGCATGACCGTGACCGATCTGGCCGATGCCCTATTCCCTTACCTGACCACGGTGGAAGCGCTCAAACTGGCGGCGCAGACCTTTCGCCGTGATGTCAGTCAATTGTCCTGCTGCGCTGGATAGATTGCTGGGGGTCAGGTCTAGAACGGTAGCAAATTGCACCGAAAATGCTACGAGGCTAGACCTGACCCCAATCGCGTGACCCCAATCGCGCACGAAGTCGCGCGGCGATGGCGTCGCGTGTTTGTTCCGCCAGCGTGCGCCGGTTGGTCGATTGCAGCGGAGGCAGGTAATGGAGTTCGACGCGCAGCCGGGGTGCGGCGCAGATGCGCCACAGGCTGCCGACCATGGTTTCGTCGCCCACGTAGGCGGCTGCACGGCAGTAGCGCTGGCTGGCGCGGTCGGCGTAAAACACCAGCACGGGTTGGACCGGTGTCGTGCCCTGGCTGCTGCAGGCGGCCTGAAACAGGTTGGCGTGAAACGGCAGCACGTCCAGACCGGTGCTGGTCGTGCCTTCGGGAAACACGCCGACGTGATCGCCCTGTTGCAGGCACTGCGCCATCTGGTGGATGACGCGCACCACGTCCTGCGCCCGCTGGCGTTCGATGAACAGTGTGCCCACGCCCTGCACCAGCGGGCCGATCAGCGGCCACCGCGCGGCCTCGGCCTTGGAGACGAAGCGCACCGGCTGTACCGCATTGATGGCAAAAATGTCCAGCCAGGAGACATGGTTGGCGACGACCAGCGACGGGCTGGTCAGCGGCGTGCCGCTGACGTGCAGCTCGATTCCGCTCAGCCGCAGCAATTGCGCCGACCAGTCGCGGATGCGCTGCGTGCGGCCGGCGGCGTCGAGCCGTGGAAATTCGCGTGTGACGATGCGCTGGCCACGCAGCGCGTGCGCGCTCAGCCGGCTCAGCCGGGCGCCAAAACGCAGCGGTGCGCTGACCCGGCGCAGCAGGGGGGGCCGTGGGCTGGCCGGCTGCGGTGTGCCGTCGGGCATGACGCCATGCTCGACGTCTGCCGCGGTGCCGGTCTGCGGCCCGCCGGATGGCGCGTCGGCGGCGTCTGTCGCGGCGGGGTCGGAGCGCGGCGTCGGCCGCCGGGGCAGCGCGTTCATGCGGCTGCGGTGGCGGCCGAGTCGCTCCACACCACCCGGCCGTCGATCACGGTGTGCCGCACGCGGCCTTGCAAATCGTGCTCGGCCAGCGGGGTGTGGCGGCTCTGGCTGTGCAGCGCTTCGGGTGTGGCGCGCCAACGCGCCTGCGCATCGACCACGATGAGTTCTGCGGGCTCGCCTACGGCCAGACTGGCCGGCGGCAGGCCGGCGGCGCGCGCGGCGCGGTGGCCGACGCAGCCCAGCGCATGCGCCAGCGGCAGCCCGCTGCTGGCGGCGAACTGCAGCGCGGCAGGCAGCAGCAGCTCCAGCCCGGTGGCGCCGGGAGCGGCGTCGGCGAAGGTCTGGGTTTTGTCGTCGCTGCTCACCGGGGTGTGGTCGGAGCACAGTGCGTCGATGGTGCCGTCGGCCAGCGCAGCGCGCAGCGCGTCGCGGTCTCTGCCCTGGCGCAGCGGCGGGTCGAGCCGGGCGCGGGAGTCGAAGTAGCCGATGTCCAGATCGGTGAGCAACAGGTTGTTGATCGACACGTCGCAAGTCAGCGGCAGCCCTTCGGCCTTGGCCTGGCGCACGAGCTCCACGCCCTGACTGCTCGACAGTTTGCTGATGTGCACCGCGCAGCCGGTGGCGCGCATGAGCTCGAACACGGTGTGCAGCGCCACGGTTTCGGCGATCACCGGCACCCCCGCCAGCCCCAGGCGTTGGGCATAGGCACCGCTGGCGGCAATGCCGCCACGGCTGAGCGCCGCGTCCTTGGCGCGCAGCCAAACCTTGTAGCCGAAGGTGCTGGCGTATTGCATCGCGCTGTACAGCACTTTGGTGTCGGCGATCGGCGTATCGGCCTGCGACAGGCCGATGCAGCTGGCGCGGGTGAGCTCGGCCATTTCGCTCAGGCGCTCGCCCTGCAGCCCTTTGGTCAGCGCGCCCAGCGGATAGACGCGCGCGCTTTTGATGCGCCGTGCGCGCCAGCGCAGCATTTCCACCAGGCTGGGTTCGTCGAGCACCGGGTCGGTGTCGGGGGAGCACACCACACGGGTGACGCCGCCCACCAGCGCGGCGTGCAGTTCGGTGTCGAGCATGCCTTCGTGCTCGTAGCCGGGCTCGCCCAGACGGGCGCACAAGTCGATCAGGCCGGGGAGCACCAGCAGGCCGCTGGCGTCGAGGATGTGGTCGGGGGCGAACCCCGCGGGCGCGCGGCCCACGGCGACGATGCGCTCGCCGACGATGGCCACGTCTCCCGTGGTGTCCAGGCCATGCAGCGGGTCGATTAGCCGGCCGCTCCGGATGAGGAGTTGGTTGCCGTTCATGCTCAATGCTCTGCCGAAGCGATGATGGACAGCACCGCCATGCGCACCGCGATGCCGAAACGGACCTGGTCGAGAATGACGCTGCGCGGGCCGTCGGCCACGGCGCTGTCGATTTCCACGCCGCGGTTGATCGGTCCGGGGTGCATGACGATGGCGTCGGGTTTGGCCAGCGCCAGCCGTTCCGCAGTCAGGCCGTAGGTCATGTTGAATTCGTGCGCCGAGGGCAGCAGCGCACCGCTCATGCGTTCGTTCTGCAGCCGCAGCATCATCACTACGTCGGCGTCGCGCAGTCCTTCGGCCATGTCGTGGCAGACGCGCACGCCCATGTCGCGCAGGTCGCCCGGCACCAGGGTCTTGGGGCCGACGGCGCGCACCTCGGGAACGCCCAGGGTGGTCAGCGCGTGGATCGCCGAGCGCGCCACGCGCGAATGCACGATGTCGCCGACGATGGCCACGGTCAGGTTGCTGAAGTCGCCCTTGAAATGGCGGATGGTGTACATGTCGAGCAGACCCTGCGTCGGGTGGGCGTGGCGGCCGTCGCCGGCGTTGACCACGTGCACGTGCGGCGGGGTGTGCTGCGCGATGAGAAACGGCGCACCGCTGTCGGCGTGACGCACGACGAAAATGTCGGCGTCCATCGCTTCCAGGTTGGCGATGGTGTCGAGCAGGCTTTCTCCTTTGCTCGTGCTGGAGCGCTGGATGTCGAGGTTGAACACGTCGGCGGACAGCCGCTGCGCGGCGATTTCGAACGTGGTGCGGGTGCGCGTGCTGTTTTCGAAAAACAGGTTGAACACGCTTTTACCGCGCAGCAGCGGCACTTTTTTCACTTCGCGGCTGCCGAAGCTGACGAAGCCCTGCGCGGTGTCGAGGATGTGCAGCAGCACGTCGCGCGGCAGCCCCTCGGGAGTGAGCAGGTGGCGCAGTTCGCCGTGGGCGTTGAGTTGGGGGTTGTGGGCGCGGGTCATGGCTGAGAGGCGGATTTGCGCACCAGATCGAAGCGGAAGCGGATACCTTCGGCGGCGTTTTCGTCACGCACCAGGGCGAGCAGCACGTCGTCGGGCAGGGTCAGTGTGGCCGCGGTGAGCTGCGGGCAGAACGGCAGCTCGCGTCCGCCGCGATCGACCAGCACGGCCAGATCGACGCGCGCCGGACGGCCGAAGTCGAACAGTTCGTTGATCGCCGCGCGGGTGGTGCGGCCGGTGTGCAGCACGTCGTCGACGAGCAGCACGGCGCGCTCGGCGATCGGCACCGGCAGCGCCGTGCGGTTGGCGCTGGGGTGTAGCCCGCGGGTGGCGAAGTCGTCGCGGTGAAAAGTGGACGACACCACGCCGAACGGCTGCGGCAGCTGCAAGTCGGCGTGCAGCCGCTGCGCCAGCCAGGCGCCGCCCGAGTAGATGCCCACGAGCAGCGGCGGCTCGGCATGACGCGACAGCATGTCGCGCACCAGGTGCAGCAACCGCGCGTAGAGCGCTTCGGCGTCGGGCGGGGTGGGGGAGAGCGAGGGCATGGTCAGAGTTGCTGCAGGTATTGCTCGACGATGAGGCAGGCCGCGGCGCAATCCACGTCGGCCGCGCCATCGGCCTGCGCCACCGCCGAGGTGTAACGCTCATCGACCAGCGCCACCGGCAGATGGAAACGGCCGTGGAGCTGGCGGGCGAAGCGGCGGGTGTGCGCGGTATTGTCGTGCTCGGCGCCGTCGGGGTGCAAGGGCAGGCCGACGACGAGCTGCTGCGGTTGCCACTCGCGGATGAGCGCGGCGATGGCGTCGAAGCGGGCGGCGGTGCGCTCGCCGCGGACGGTGCGCAGCGGGGTGGCGCTGCGGGTCAGGCTGTTACCGACTGCGGTGCCGATGCGTTTGGCCCCCCAGTCGAACCCCAGCACCGTGATGTCAGGCATGTCCGGCGGTTTGCGACAGCATCGCCGGGTTGAAGCCGAGCAGCGCCATCGCGGCGTTGAACCGCGCTTCCACCGGAGTGTCGAACAGCACGGTCCGGTCGGCCTCGACGGTGAGCCAGCCGTTCTGCCCGATTTCTTCTTCGAGCTGGCCGGCGTTCCAGCCGGAGTAGCCCAGCGCGATGAGGCAGCGCATCGGCCCGCTGCCTGCGGCCATGTGTTCGAGCACGTCCTTGGACGTGGTCATCTGCAGCCCGCCGGGAATGTCCAGGCTGGAGGCGTAGCGCGTGCCGGTGGGCTCGTGCAGCACGAAGCCGCGCTCGGGCTGCACCGGCCCGCCCTGCAACACCGGCAGCGACGCCGGGATGCCGCTGGTGTCCAGCCCGATGCGCTCGAACAGCTCGCGCACGGTGATGTCCGACGGCCGGTTGATGATCAGCCCGAGCGCGCCGCGCGGCGAGTGCTCGCAGACGAACACCACGGCGCCGGCAAAGTTGTCATCGACCATGCCCGGCATGGCGATGAGGAACTGGTTGCTGAGGTTGGAAGCGTCGGCACGGGGGTTCATAGTGCGCAGTTTATCGCGCCCGGCGGCGGCAATGGGTTATGGTTGCGCCGGTTGAACCATTGGATCGTCGACATGCCCGCCGTTTCGCCCGACTCCACCGTTTCACTGCCGCCACGCTGCCCGCTGGGCCTGGTGTGGCTGCGGCGTGACTTGCGCCTGCACGACAACACCGCGCTGCAGACCGCGCTGCAGGTGTGCGATCGCGTGGCGCTGGCCTTCGTTTTCGACCGCGACATTCTCGACCCGCTGCTGGCACGCGGGCTGCGCGCCGACCGCCGGGTGGAATTCATCCACGCCGCGGTGCACGACATCGACGAACGCCTGCGCACGCTGGGTGCGGCGCTGCTGGTACGTCATGGCCGTGCCGCAGACATCGTTCCGGCGCTGGCGGCGCAGCTCGGAGCGCACGCGGTGTTTTGCGCCTTCGACGACGAACCGCAGGCACAGCGCCGTGACGCCGCGGTCGCCCAGGCGCTGCAGCGCGACGGCCGTGTGCTGCACGCTGTCAAGGACCACATGATTTTCGCCCGCGACGAAGTGGTCAATGCGCAGGGCAGGCCATACGTGGTGTTCACCCCGTACCGTGCGGCGTGGCAGGCGCGGTACGCCGCGCAGCCGCCGCTGCCGCAGCCGCAGACCCTGCAGCGGCAGCAACTCGCACCGCTGCCAGCCGCGCTGCTGCAGCCGCTGCCGTCGCTGGAGCAACTGGGCTTTGCCGTGACCAATCTGCGCCACCTGCCACTGCCGCTGGGCGAACGCGGGGCGCAGGCCATGCTGGCGGATTTTTTGCCTCGTCTGGACGCCTACGATGTGGCGCGTGATTTTCCGGCGCGCAAGGGGCCGAGCTATCTATCGGTCCACCTGCGTTTTGGCACGATTTCGGTGCGCGAGCTGGCGGCGCTGGCCTGGCAGCGCATGCAGGCCGGCAGCCGCGGCGCGGCGGTGTGGTTGTCCGAGCTGATCTGGCGGGACTTTTATTTCCAGATCCTGTATCACGCGCCGCACGTGGTGCACGGCGCGTTCAAGCCGGCGTACGACCGCATCGAGTGGCGCAACGACCCGGCGCAGTTCGCCGCGTGGTGCGAAGCGCGCACCGGCTACCCGCTGGTCGATGCGGCGATGCGCCAGCTCAACACCACAGGGTATATGCACAACCGCCTGCGCATGGTGGTGGCGAGCTTTCTCACCAAAGACCTGGGCATCGACTGGCGCTGGGGCGAGGGCTATTTTGCCGATCACCTCAACGACTTCGACCTTGCGGCCAACAACGGCGGCTGGCAATGGGCGGCCAGCAGCGGCTGCGACGCGCAGCCGTACTTTCGCATCTTCAACCCGGTGGCGCAGAGCGAAAAATTCGATGCCAACGGCGATTTCATCCGCCGCTACCTGCCCGAGCTGGCGCGTCTGCCGGCCAAGGCCATCCACGCTCCGTGGCAGGCCGATGCCGCGACGCTGCGCGCCGCAGGGGTCGCGCTCGGCGGCAACTACCCGCTGCCTCTGGTGCGGCACGATCTGGCGCGCGCCGAGACGCTGCAGCGCTACGCCGTGGTGAAAACGGCGTAGCGCCGGCGGCGCTTCAGGCCCGCGCCTCGTGCCCGCCGTGGTGGGTGCGGTAGGTTTCGATGAGCTGCAGCAGCTCGGTTTCCGAGTAGGGCTTGCCCAGATAGTGGTTGACGCCGAGCTGCGCCGCGTAGTTGCGGTGTTTGTCGGCGATCCGCGAGGTGATCATGATGATCGGCAGGTCGTGCAGCCGGGCGTCGGCCCGGATGTTGCGCGTCAGGTCGAAGCCGTCCATGCGTGGCATTTCGATGTCGAGCAGGATCACGTCGGGCAGGGTGCTGGCCTGCTGCAGCTGTTCCAGAGCGTCCAGGCCGTCTTTGGCGAGCTGCACCAGGTAGCCGTTGCGCGTGAGGAAACGCTGCGTCACCCGGCGGACGGTGATCGAATCGTCGACCACCATGACCAGCGGTGCGACCGCGCGCGGCGGCGCCGCGCCTTCGGCTGCCGCACCGGCTGCAGCCGGCTGTTGCGGCGCGGCGGGCTCGGCCTGCACCGCCACCGGGGCCGGCTCGGGGGCGGCGGTCTGCTGCGCGGCGCGCATGCGCGCCACGGCGTCGTCGCCGTACACCGCAGCCAGCGCCACCGGGTTGTAGATCAGCGCCGGGTCGCCCGAAGGCAGCACCGAAATGCCGGCCAGACCGGGCACGCGCGCCAGCTGCGGGCCGAGGTTTTTCACCACGACTTCGCGGTTGCCGAGCACTTCGTCGACCTGGATGGCCACGCGCTGCGTCGCGCTGCGGATGACCACCACCGGCACGCTCTTGCCAAACGGCTCGCTGCTGGCACCGGATAGACCGAGTAGCGCGCCCAGCCAGTAGAACGGCAGCACCGCACCGCCGTAGTCGATGGACAGCTGGCGCGCCGCCGTGGCGATCTGCTCGGGCTTGTAGCGCAGCACGATATCCACCAGGTTGGCCGGCACGGCATACGTGGTGTTGCCGGTGCGCAGCAGCACGACGTGGGTGATCGCCGTGGTCAGCGGCAGCAGCAGGGTGAAACGCGCGCCCGCGCCGGGCTGGTTGTCCAGCAGCACGCGGCCGCCGAGGGCGTTGACTTCGGTGCGTACCACGTCCAACCCGACGCCGCGCCCGGCGACTTCGGTGGTCTGCTCGGCGCTGCTGAAGTTCGGGCGGAAGATGAGCTGTGCCAGATCGGCGTCGGACATCGCCTGCCCCGGGGCGATCAGACCCAGCCGCTCGGCTTTGGCGCGGATGGCGGCGTAGTCCAGCCCGCGGCCATCGTCGGCCACGGTGATGACCACTTCATTGCCGTCCTGCCGCAAGCTCAGCGTGATCGTGCCGACTTCGGGTTTGCCCTTGGCGCGGCGCTCCTGCGGCGATTCGATGCCATGCGCCACGGCGTTGCGCAGCAGGTGATCGAAACTGCCGGCCACCCGGTCGAGCACGCCGCGGTCCAGCTCGATGGTGCCGCCGACGATCTCCAGCCGCACCGCCTTGTTCAGGTCTTTGGCGGCCTGGCGCACGGTGCGGTACAGCCGCTCGGACAGACTGTCGAATTCCACCATGCGGGTGCGCAGCAGGTCGCGCTGCAGTTCGCGCGTCTGCCGCGCCTGGCGGGTCATGTCGTCCTCGGCCTCGCGCAGCAGGCGACCCAGCGTGCCCTGCACCATGGCGATGTCGTTGACCGACTCGGCCATCATGCGGGTGAGCTCCTGGGTGCGGGTGAAGCGGTCGAATTCCAGCGGGTCGAATTCGCGGTGCTCGTCACGCGCGGCCTGCACCTGCGCGGTCATTTGCGCCTCGGCCTGGATTTCGATTTCGCGCACCTGCTGGCGCAGACGTTCGAGGTTGTCGCTCAGATCGTTCACCGAGTTGCGCATGGCCGCGAACTCGCTTTCAAGCCGCGCGCGGGAAATGGTGATTTCGCCTGCCTGGTTGACCAGGCGGTCGAGCAGGCCGGCACGCACCCGCACCGCCTGCGCCGCGATGCGGGCTGCCGGCGCGCGCGCGGCTGCAGACGCTGCCGGCTGGGCGGCTGGCGTCGCCGGGGCGATGGCCGGCGGGGTGTGAGACGCCGGGATGGCTGCAGCGGCAGGCTGCGGCGGCGAGGCGGGCACCGTGCCTTGCTCCTGCCCGGCGGGGGCTGCCGGCCGCGCTTCGGGCAGGAACACTTCGGCCTGGCTCGCCGCCGGGACGTCGAGCAGCTCGGTCTGCCCGCTTTGCGCCGCAGCGCACAACCGGTCGAAGCGGGTGTTGAGATGGTCGAACCGGCTGAGCAGTTCGGCCAGATCGGCTTCGCTCACCGGGGCGTTGGCGGCGAGGGCGTCGATGTCGGATTCGAGGTTGTGCGCCAACTCGCCGAGCTGCATCGCCCCGGCCATGCGGGCGCTGCCCTTGAGGGTGTGCAGCGCCCGCATGGCCTGCGCCGCGGCGCCGGCATCGGCCGGGTTTTGTTCCCACTGCCGCAGACTGCCTGCCAGCGCGGGCAGCAGTTCGCTCGCCTCCTCCTCGAAAATCGGGAACAGATCGGGGTCGATGGTGTCGACGAGCTGCGCGGCCAGCGCCTGCTCGCCGCGCTGCGCCGCGGGCGCAGCCACGCCGGCAGGCTGCGCAGCGACAGCGACTTCGGCGGACGGCACCGGCTCAGACACCGGCTCAGGCACCGGCTCAGGCACCGGCTCAGGCACCGGCTCAGGCGCGGCGGGCGCTTCGGCGGGTTGCGCGGCGGCGGTCAGTGCGGCGTCGCGCAGCGCCTCCAGCCGGGTCAGCAGCTCGGGTTGAACGGGTTTGAGAATACCTGCGGCGAACTGGTGCAGCAGCTGTTTGATGTCGCTGGCTGCCTGCGCCAGGGCGTCCAGATCGGCGGACGGCAGGGCGGCCAGGGCGGAGGCGTCCGGCAGGTCGAGCAGGGCGTCGAGTGCGTGCTCGGTCTGGCTGGCGAGCTCGGCCACGCCGTGCAGACCGACCGTGGCCGAGCTGCCGGCGAGCTTGTGCGCCGCCACCGAAGCGTCTTCGCCGGTGTCGCGCACGCGGTCGCGCAGCCAGTTCTGCACCTGTGTCTGCAGGCGGCGCGACAGCTCGTCGGCCTCGGCAAGGTAAATGGTGTACAGCGGCGTGGGAATGCGCAGATCGCCGATTTGCTTGTAACCTGGCTCGGGCATTGCCGCGGTTGCCTGCGGCGCGGGCGGCACCGGCTCTAGCCCGGCGGCTGCTTCGGGTGCGCTGCCGGCAGCCGGTTCCGCCAGTGCTTCGCTGGCGGCTTCGGCCACCGGCTCGGCAACAGGCTCGGCAACAGGCTCGGCAACAGGCTCGGCAACAGGCTCGGCAACAGGCTCGGCAACAGGCTCGGCAACAGGCTCGGCTGGCGGTTCTGCGGCGGTTTGCGGCGCGGGTGGGGCCGGCAGGTCGAGGTCGAAGTCGGCGAAAAATGCGCCGAAATCGGCAAGCTCGGTGGCTTGCCCGGCGGTTTCGCTGTCGGCGGTCTGGGATGCGGGCGGTTCTGCGGCGGCGGGGTGCGTCTGCTCTGCCGGCGCAGCGCCAACGTCGATCGGCGGCAGGCTGGGCAGGGCGTCGAGCAGGGTGTCGAGCTCGGCGGCGAATGGCGTGGTGTGTGGCTCGGAGTGTGGTGCAGTTGCCGGCGTGGCGGCCTCGGCTCCGGCGTCGGACGGGGCGATAACCGCGGTTGCGGCGGCGGCCGCTTCCGGTGCGGCAGGGGCGCGGGCGCCGGTGGCAGCGGTTTCGGCTCCAGCGGCTGCGGCCGGCGGGATGGGCTGGCCGGCGGCGAACGCCTCGGCTGCCGCGCGCAGCGTGGCGCTGCTGTAGCGGTCTGCCGTGGCGTTCTGGATGGCCTCGGTCCAGCCGCCGAGTTCGTCGAGCGCGTATGCGGCCAGATCGAGCAGCGGGGTGCTGGCGTGGTGCTGCTCGGCGATTTCGCGGTTGAACACCTGTTCGAGCGCCCAGGCGGCTTCACCGTAGTCGCGCAGTCCGACCATGCGCGAACTGCCCTTGAGGGTATGGAAGGCGCGTCGCAGGCTGACCAGAGCGGCGTCGTCTGCCGGGTGCTGGCGCAATTGCTGCAACAGTTCGTGCGCGTTGGCGATGACTTCGCGCGCTTCGTCGAGAAAAATCGCGGTCAGTTCGTCTTCGGCGCTGTCTTCGGTCTTGTCTTCTGCCGCTGACAAGGCCGGGGCGGCAGGGGCCGGGGCCGCGGCGGGGGCCGGCTCGGGCGTCTGCGGCTCGGGCACGGCGACGGGGGCCGCAGCCGCCGGCTGAGCCGGCTCTGTTGGGGCCGCTTCGGGCGCCGTGCCCAGCTCGGTGCCGAGCTGCGCCGGAATCTCGGGCACGCCAGCCAGTGCGGCCTGTTCCTTGAGATGCGCCAGACGTTGCTCGGCCTGGTCTGCAGGCAGGCCCTGCGCCAGTTCGTCCTTGAGTTGCTGCGCCGCCTGTTCGACGTCCTGTTGCAGCGTCGGCGGGGCTGCGCGCGGTGTGGATGGCACGACGGCGCGCAGGGTCTTGTTCGCGTCATCGAATACGAACAGGGTCTTGGCCAGCTCGGGTTGGTAGGACAACATGTCCACCAGAAAGCCGAGCACGCCGATATTGTTCGCCAGCGCGTCGAAGCGGGCGGCGTCGGCGACGGCGTCCGGGCGCAGCAGATCGTCGATTTCGTTGCGCAGATAGCCCAGCGCGCTGCTCGCCACGTCGATGCCCAGCACCGAGAACACGCCGCGCATTTGCGACAGCAGCGGCGGCACCTGGGCCAGTTCGGGTTTTTGCGTCGGGTCGCGGAAATAGGCGTCGAGCAGCTTTTCCACCGTGTTCATGTCGGCGCGCAGTTCGTGCACCACGCTGCCCATCGTCTGCGTTTCGGACGACTGGCGGAACAGGTCTTCCATCCACCCGGCCAGCGGGTCGGGGGAGAGCCCCTGGAGGCTTTGCTGCAGACGCTGGGCGAGGATTTGCGCCCGCTCGACAAAACGCTGTTCCTCCGGGCGGAAATGGGCGAAGGCGATTTCGAGGAACAGGATGGCGGTGGCCACGTCCAGCGCGCGCTCGGGGCTGAGGAAGTCGCTGCGCGCGCTGATTTGTTTGAACATCGCCGCCAGCGCGTCGGCCAGTTTTTCGCTGCCGGGGGCCAGGGCGGACAGGGGTTGTTTGAGCGATTGCGCCAGCTCGACCAGGCGCGCCATGCGCGTGGGATCGATGTGCGCCTGCGCGTGCCCGGCCAGCGCGCTCCAGGCGTCGCGCAGGGTCTGCACGCGTTTGCGCACTTGCTGGATCAGCGCCGGGTCGATCAGCCCGAAGTGGCTTTGGTGGTAGTCGGCAAACGGCGCCGCGCGCAGCTGCAGCTTGCGGTCGATGGCGCCGAGAACCGGCAGGACGGCCTGGTCGCCAGCGCCGTGCAGCGCCTGGGCGCAGAAAAACGTCAGCTCGTGTCCCAGGCGCTGCGGCGCCGGGGTCTGACCGTGGAGCTGGCTGCGCAACTGCAGGTTCAGCCGGTTGAGCAGACGCTTGATGTCCAGGTCGGGGCTGAGCAGACCGTTGTCCAGCGCCTCGAATACCCCGCGGGCGAGCCACCACAGGCTGGCCGCGGGGCCGTCGCTGCTGGCCTGCGCGGCGCGCGCCACGGCGTCGAGATCGCGCCAGGCGGCGGCGAGCTGCTGGCCGCGCAGCACGTGCAGCAGGGCGACTTCGAAGCGCGCACGGTCTTCGGCGCCCAGGGCGTGCGTTGCCGTCTCGGCAGGTGCGTCCGGCCAGGACCAGTCGTAGTCCCACAGGTCGGCGGGGTGGATGCGCTCGGCCTGCGCCAGCTCCATCAGATCGCGGTACTGCGGGTAGAGTTTGAGCGCGGGCTCGTTTTTGCCTGCACGCTGGGTTTCGAGGTAGTCGATGAGGGCGTTGAACCCGGCTTCGAAGCGCTGCAGCGCCGCGGCGTCGAACTGTTCGGGGTGGTCGATCAGCCGATCCAGCGCGGTTTCCGCGGCCTGCAGCAGGCGCGCGGCGCCGAAAAATCCGAGCAGCTCGACGGCCCCGGTGGCCTGGTGCACCTGCGCGCGCGCGGCGCGCAAGCCGGATTTTTCCTCCTGGCTCGCTGCGAGCACGCCGTCGCCCTGCGGCTGCGCCGCGCGTTTGAGCGCCGTGCGCGCGGACTGCAGGTTGTCGCTGATCTGGTCGAGCAACCAGGCCAGCGGGCCCATGTCCGTTTCCGGGACGGCGTGCGCGGCGGGGTTCGGGGCGGAGACAGTGTTCATGCCGGAAATGCCGAGTGACGGGCGAGGGGGTCGACGGGGGGCGACTGGGTTGGGCGGCTTACTGGATCTTGAACCGCGACACCGATTGCCGCAGGTCGTCGGCCACGCGGGCGAGTTCGCGCACCAGCGCGGCGGTCGATCGCGTGCCTTCGGAGGTCTGCTCGGTCACGGTGAAAATGGTCTGGATGTTTTCGGCAACCTTGTTCGCCGAAGCCGCTTCGTCCTGCGTTTGCTGCGCGATGCGGGTGATGAGGTCGGCGAGCTGGCGCGACACCTGGTCGATCTGCGCCAGCGCGGCACCGGCGTTGTCGGCGAGCTTGGCCCCTTCGACCACGCCCTGCGTGCTCTTTTCCATCGCCGCCACGGCGTCCTGCGTGTCGGTCTGAATGGTGCGCACCAGCGCGGCGATCTGCTTGGCGGATTCGGCCGAACGCTCGGCCAGCCGCTGCACTTCCTCGGCCACCACGGAGAAGCCGCGTCCGGCTTCACCGGCGGAGGCGGCCTGAATCGCGGCGTTGAGCGCCAGCACGTTGGTCTGCTCGGTGATGTCGGAAATCAGCTCGGTGATTTCGCCGATCTCCTGCGAGCTTTCACCCAGGCGCTTGATGCGCTTGGAGGTGTCCTGGATCTGCTCGCGGATGCTGTTCATGCCGTCGATGGAGTTGCGCACCGCGCGCTGCCCCTGCGCGGCGGCCTGCAGCGACTGGTTCGCCACCTCGGCGGACTGTTGCGCCTGCACCGAGACCTGCTGGATGTGCTGCGCCATGTCGAGCACCGACTGACCGGTTTCACGGATCACCTTGAGTTGCTCGTCGGCCTGCTGCATCAGCCGGTCGGACGTGGTTTGCGCCTGCGCCGCACCTTCGCCCACCTGGTCGGCGGTCTGCTGCACCTGGGCGACGAGGTTGCGCAGCTCTTCCACGGTATAGTTCACCGAGTCGGCGATGGCGCCGGTGATGTCTTCGGTCACGGTGGCCTGTTGCGTCAGGTCGCCCTCGGCGACGGTCTGCAGTTCGTTCATCAGCCGCAGAATCGCCGCCTGGTTCGACTCGTTGGTACGGCGGGCTTCGAGCTCCAAGCGCTCGCTCTGCCGGCGCTGCATTTCCACCAGCGCGGCGCGCTGCCGCGCCTCGTTGAGCATGATGTAGATCAGGTCGGTCGCGGCGATGATGGCCAGCACACCCAGCACGATGATGAACACGATCGCCGCCCAGTTCACGCCGCTGCGCGTCAGATACTGGGTTTGCAGCTGGTTGATGTGCTCATAGAGCTGGCCGGAGGCGGTGAGCACCGCGGCCTGCGCCTGACGCGCTGCGGCCAGACCCGGCAGGTTGGCCAGCAGGCTGCGCGCGGCCGCCTCGGTCTTGGCGTAGGTTTGGATCAGCTGCTGCAACTGCTGCCGCGCCTGCGGGTCGGACAGGGCGGTGAGCTGCAGGTCGCTGTTGCCGTTGAGCAGGCCCTTGCTCAGGTCGTTGAACGTGCTCAGGTCCTTGCCTAGGCTGAACACGGCTTCGGGGCGCACTCCCTGGAACGACAGAAAGGCGTTGGCCGATTTGTCGATGCGCTGCGTGAGCATGGCGAGCTGACTGGCGGCGTTGATGTCGCTGGCCGGGGCTTTGAGCTGCAGCAGCAGCGACGTCAGCGTCTGCGCACTGTCGAGCAGGGCGTCGGTCTGGCGGTTGATGTCGCTGAGCTGCTGCGCCGTGGTCGTGAGCACGTCCTGTTGCTTGAGCAGCAGATTGGCGTTTTTCACGCTGATGTCGGTTTCGGTGGAAATTTTGTCCAGCAGCGGCCGGGCGCCGACGGAGGTCGCGCTGTTGCGCAGCGTGTCCACCGCGGATTTGAGTGCGTCGGCGCTGGAGCGCACGGTGCCGAAGGCGTCTTTGTTGCCGAGCAGCGCCGCGTTCATCGCCCGCGCCAGGCGCTGCGACTGCGTCAGCGCCGCGCCGCTGGACTCGATTTGCCGCGCCGAGTCGGACGTGCCGCGCAGCACGACGATGAGCGTCAGGCCGAGCAGCACCAGCGAGATGATGAGCAGCACGCCATAAAACCGCTGCTGTTGCGCCAACTGCATGCGGCCGATCTGCGGCAGGCGCAGGATGAGCGGCTTGCCGCCCTGCGCCTGGGCGAGCGCGGCGGTGGGGTCGCTCAGGCTGGAGTCGATCTGCAGCGTTTCCTGTCCGTTGCGGGCGAACGTGGTGGGCGCGATTTCGGTGTCGGTTTGTGCGGCTTTGTTTTTCGTACCGAACAGGGACGAGAGTAAGGACATGACCACTCCGGGAAAGCGTGAGACGTTGAAATTCAACAAAAACCAGCAGGTGGCGGCAGGACGCGGGGCATCACGGGCTCACACCACGTTGAGAAAGCGCTCGTTTTCCGCCAGCGCGAGCAAATCGACTTCATGCCAGACGTTCTGTTCGTCGTCGCGGTAGGCGGCGGTCAGCCAGGGGCGCGAGGCGTCGGCGCCGGCGTCGGCGTCCGGGTGCATCTGCTGCGGGCTGCGCAGGCCGGCGAGTTGATCGACGAGCAGCGCAGTGTTGAGGTCCAGCGCCGTGGCGAACTGCACCAGCCGCGCCTGCGGCGTCGGCGGCGGTGCAGGCGCGGCGTCGTCGGCGTCGAGGAACTGGCCGAGGTGCACCACACCGCAGACCTGCCCGCGCAGGCTCACCAGACCGAGAAACCACGGCCGTGCGTGCGGCAACGCGGTGGCTGGCTGTACTGGCGAGATTTCGCCGGAGAACTCCAGCGGCAGCAGCAGCCGCCAGCGCCCGGCGCGCACCGCCAGCCAGCGGGATGGCGACTGCCCGCTTTGCGCCGCGTGCAGGCGTTGCGCGAGGTGGGTCTGGAATTCGCGGAGCGAGGCTCGTGACATGGCGGCAACGCAGGGTGAGGACGGACGGCCGGATTGCGGTTTTCAGGGCAGGGCGCGGATTTTGTCGAGCAGCTCGGCGGCGTTGACCGGCTTGACGACGTAATCCGCGGCGCCCTGGCGCATCGCCCAGACTTTGTCGGTTTCGAGCTTTTTGCTCGTGCACATGATCACCGGGATGCCGGCGTAGGCCGGATCGCGCGTGATCTGCCGGGTGAGCTGAAAGCCGTTCTGCCCGGGCATGACCACGTCCATGAGGATGAGATCGGGTTTGACTGCCGACAGCATGGCCAGCGCCTGCTCGCCGTTTTCGGCGGTGTTGACCGTATAGCCGTGCTTGGTCAGCAGATCGGACAGGAAATACAGCTCTGTCTTGGAATCGTCGACGATGAGGATGTTGTGGACTGGCATGGCGATCGTGGAAGAGAAAAAATCAGGCGCCCGACGGTACGGCCTGCAGGTGGCGTCTGACCGCGTCGAGCAACTGGTCTTTGGTGAAAGGCTTGGTGAGGTAATCCTGCGCACCCACCATGCGGCCGCGCGCCTTGTCGAACACGCCGTCCTTGCTGGAGAGCATCACCACCGGGATGTGGGCGAACTTGCCGCTGCGGCGGATGACGGCCACGGTCTGGTAGCCGTCCAGGCGGGGCATGAGGATGTCGCAAAAAATCAGGTCGGGATGGTGGTCGTTGACCTTGGACAAGGCGTCGAACCCGTCTTCGGCGAGCACCACGTCGTAGCCAGCCTGCTTGAGAAAAATCTCGGCGCTGCGGCGGATGGTGTTGCTGTCATCGATGACCAACACTTTGAATGGGCTGGTGGGCGCAACCATGCACATCCTTTGCAAAGGGTGGAAAGGAAAAACCGACGCGGTGACTGCCGTTCCCGATCAAACCGGCACCATTTCAAAATCTTCCTTGCGTGCACCGCACTCCGGGCAGGTCCAGTTCATCGGCACATCCGCCCAGCGTGTGCCCGGAGCGATGCCGCTATCCGGGTGACCGTCGGCCTCCGAGTAAATGAAGCCGCAGATCAGGCACATCCAACTGTAAAATTGTTCTGTGTTCACAGCGTATCGGGGTCAGAGAGAAGATTCAACGATTCTAGGGGGCGCTGTTGCGTTTTGACCTACAAAACGCCGTGCGGCCCGTGCATCGCCCTGCGCAGCGTCAAGTCAGGCGGCTTGCGCCGTCGCGCAGTCGCACTACCATGCCGGCATGATGAACGAATCTCCCGAATCTCCTCCGGCCGTGATGTACTTCAACGCGGCCGACCCGAGCGGCAGTGCCGGACTGGCTGCCGATCTGGCGTCCTGCTCCGCGGTGGGCTGCCATCCTCTGCCGGTGACCACGGCGTTGTGGGTGCGCGACACCGCGGAAATTTTCGACACCATCGACATCGAGGCCGACGCCGTGATCGAGCAGGCACGTGCCGTGCTCGAAGACGTCGAAATCTCGGCGTGGAAGGTCGGCTTTCTCGGCACCGTCGAGGTGATCAACGCCGTGGCCGAGCTGCTGGCCGACTACAGCCAGGTGCCGCTGGTGACCTACGCGGGCAACTTCCACGTGCTCGACGAATCGCAGTCCGACGACTACATCAAGGCGATGCAGGAACTCATCCTGCCGCAGACCCGCGTGCTCACCGGCAACCAGAGCGCGCTCACGCAGCTGCTCCTGCCCGACTGGGAAGGCGAGGCCCCGCCGACGCTGGAGGCGCTGATGCACAAGGCGCACCAGTTCGGCGTGCAGTACCTGCTCGCCACCGGGCTGCTCGGCGGCGACGGCAAGGTGGAAAACGTCCTTCTCGGCCCGCGGCGCGTGCTGCTGCGTGAAAGCTTCGAGCTGTTCGAGGCGGGTTTCACCGGCGCCGGAGACACCCTGTCGGCGGCGCTGACCGCCATTCTGGCCAACGGCGTCAAGCTCGATCAGGCGGTGCACGAGGCCAGCGAGTATCTCGACCATTGTCTGGATTTCGGCTACCGCCCGGGCATGGGCCAGGTCGTGCCCGACCGCTTTTTCTGGGCGCAGCCTGCCGAAGAAGAAGACGCTCAGGAGGCCGGCAACCCGGCAGGCGGCGGCCCGACGCTGCAGTGAGATGCCGGTGTGAACGCACCGGTCGTCGGCCGTGCCTGATCACCCGTCGATAGGACGCATGCCACGTCGTGGCTCACGCGCGGCGGTGCGCCCGTGTTTCATTTTTCCCCCTTGTTCCTGACTGCGATGACCTCGTCCAATTCACAACTCTTCGACCGCGCCCAGCGCACCATCCCCGGCGGGGTCAACTCCCCGGTGCGCGCCTTCCGCCAGGTCGGCGGCGTGCCGCGTTTCATCGACCGTGCCGAAGGCGCCTACCTGATCGACGTCGAAGGCCGGCGCTACATCGACTACATCGGCTCCTGGGGGCCGATGATCGCCGGCCATGCGCATCCCGAAGTGATCGAGGCGGTGCAGCGCGCCGCCACCCGCTCGCTGTCGTTCGGCGCGCCCACCGCCGACGAAATCGACATGGCCGAGGCCATCTGCCGGCTGATGCCCGCGGTGGAAATGGTGCGGCTGGTGTCCAGCGGCACCGAGGCGGCGATGAGCGCGCTGCGGCTGGCGCGCGGCTTCACCGGGCGCGACGCCATCGTCAAATTCGAAGGCTGCTACCACGGCCACGCCGACAGCCTGCTGGTCAAGGCCGGCAGCGGGCTGCTGACCTTCGGCAATCCCAGCTCAGGCGGCGTGCCGGCTGACCTCGCCAAACACACCCTGGTGCTGGAGTTCAACAACATCGCGCAAATCGAAGAACTGTTTGCCGCCCGCGGCGCGGACATCGCCTGCGTGATCGTCGAGCCGATTGCCGGCAATATGAACTTCGTCCGCGGCAGCCAAGCCTGGCACCAGCGGCTGCGCGAGCTGTGCACCGAGCATGGCGCGCTGCTGATCTGGGACGAGGTGATGACCGGGTTTCGCGTAGCACTCGGCGGGGCGCAGCAGCTTTACGGCATCCGTCCTGATCTGGTGGTCATGGGCAAGGTCATCGGCGGCGGCATGCCGCTGGCGGCGTTCGGCGGACGCGCCGACGTCATGCACGTGCTCTCGCCGCTGGGCGCGGTGTATCAGGCCGGCACGCTGTCGGGCAACCCGGTGGCGGTGGCCGCGGGCATGGCGCAATTGCGCCTGATCCAGCAACCCGGCTTTTACGCGCGCCTGAGCGCGGCGACGCAAAAACTGATGGCCGGGTTGCAGGCCGCAGCAAACCGGCACGGCGTCACGTTCCGCACCGACAGTGAAGGCGGCATGTTCGGCTTTTACTTCGCCGACGCGCTGCCGGCCAACTACCCGGACATGGCGCGCGCCGACGTCGCGGTGTTCAAGCGCTTTTTCCACGCCATGCTCGACCGCGGGGTGTATCTGGCGCCGAGCATGTTCGAAGCCGGCTTCGTCTCCGCCGCGCACGACGACGCCATCATCGACGCCACGCTGGCCGCAGCCGATGGGGCGTTTGCCGAGCTGGCCAGGGGATGACGACCTGAGCACGCCGGCTCAGCGCGGAATCTGCACGTCCCACATGCGGGCGGCGATGGTGGCGGTGCGCGCGTTCAGGTAAGGGGAGTACAGCCGTTTCTGGTAGATGCGCGGCGCCGGCAGCATGACCGCCAGCCGCGCCGCCTGCCACGGCGACAGCCGTGCCGCGTCGGTGTGGAAGTAGGTGCGAGCCGCGGCCTGTGCGCCGTAGATGCCGTTGCCCCACTCGACGCTGTTGAGGTAGATCTCCAGAATGCGGCGCTTGCCCAGGATGCCTTCGAGCATGTAGGTGATGACCAGCTCCTGTGCCTTGCGCAAATAGTCGCGCTCGGGGGAGAGGAAGAGATTTTTCGCCAGCTGCTGGGTGATGGTCGAGCCGCCGACGATTTTGTCTTCGCGCTCGTAGCGGCGGCTGTGGTTTTTGTCCCAGGCCGAGCGGATGGCGCTCCAGTCCACGCCGTCGTTGGTCAGAAAGGTGGCGTCTTCGGAGGCGACGACGGCGCGTTTGAGGTTGGCGCTGATGGCGTCGTACCGCACCCACTCGTGCTGCCACGGCGGCGGGTCGGCGCTTTTGAGCAGGCGCAGTTGCGCGGCACGCATGAACGTCGTGCTCGACGGCGGCACGATGGTCCACAGCGCGATGCGCAGCGCGAAATAGCCTTGCAGTGCGAGCAGGGACAGCAGGGTCAGCCACAGCAGGCGGCGCCATGCCGGGGGCGGAGTGCGGCGCTGCATGTCAGCTCTTGCCGGCAGCGAGTTCGGCGCGCAGCGTGGCCAGAACCGGCGCGGTGTCCGGGGATTCGCCGTGCCACAGGGTGTAGCTTTGCGCCGCCTGTTCCACCAGCATGCCCAGGCCGTCCCAGGCCTGCGCGCCAGCCGCCTTGGCCTGGGCGACGAACGGCGTGTCGGCGGCGGCGTACATCATGTCGTACGCCCAGGCGTTCGGGTGGAGCACACCGTCGGCGAGTTCGAGCGTCTCGCCGCCCAGACTGGCGGCGGTGGCGTTGACCACACCGTCGGCCCAGCGCGGCGGCGGGGTGTGCACCACCTGCAAGTCGGCGCCGTGCTGCGCCGCCAGCGCGCTGTGCCGCGCGGCCAGCGTCTGTGCCTTGTCCAGGCTGCGGTTCCACAGCGCGATGCTGCGCGCGCCTGCGGCCAGCAGCGGGCCGAGCACGCCGCTGGCCGCGCCGCCGGCACCGAGCAGCAGCAGGCGCTGGTGCTGCAACGGGCGGTGCGGGTCGGTCTGCAGCAGCCGGGCCAGATCGCGCACCAGACCGACACCGTCGGTGTTGTCGCCCCACAGCCCGGACTCGTCCCAGCCGATGGTGTTGACCGCCTGCGCCAGTTGCGCCGCGGCGCTGCGCCGGGCGCACAGCCGCCAGGCGTCGAACTTGAACGGCACGGTGATGTTGGCGCCGACGCCGCCTTCGGCGCGGAACGCGGCCAGCGCGGCCTCCAGGCCGTCCGGTGGGGCCAGGCGGGCCTCGTAACGCAGATCGGCGCCGGTCTGCGCGGCAAACAGCGCGTGGATGCGCGGCGAGCGGCTATGCGCGATGGGGTTGCCGAATACGGCGTAAAGCGCGGTCATGGTGGGTGGCGGGGAGTGTCAAGGCGCGGCCTGCGCCGCGGCGGGAGGAGCCTGCACGGCGGTTTCCAGTCCCTGTTCGTGGGTGAAGCGAAAGCGTGAAATCACCACGATCTGGTCGGCCTGGCGCAGCATGGCCTGGCTGAAGCGGCCATAAGGCTGCGCCGCCTGGACGATGGCGCGGGCCTGACGGTCCAGCGTGGGGTTGCCCGAGGTCTGCAGCACCTCGCTGGCGAGCAGCCGGCCACTGGCGTCGATGGTCATCGACATGATGAGGCTGCCGTAGAGTTTGCGGCCGTCGCTTTGCGGGAAGTCGCGCGTGCCCAGAGTTTCGATCTTGCTGCGCAGCTTGTCGTAATACAGCGCGTAGGCGGCTTCGCGGGTCGACGGGCCGATGAAGCGCCGGCGCGGCCTGGCGTTTTGCTGCTCGATCTGGCGCTCGATGGCGCCGAGCATGGCCAGCAGCTGCTGGCGCTTTTGCTCCAGTGCCTGCTGTTGCTGCGGGTCGGTCTGCGCGCGCACGGTCTGCGCCAGTTGCACGATCTGCCGCCGCACCTGGGTGAGCAGCTGCTGCTGTTTGTGCTCCAGGTCCGACAGGCTGCGCCGCTGGTTGACCGCGGCGTCGCCGTGCGCCACCTGCGCGGTGTACGCCAGCGGCGTGGTCGCCAGCCCCTTGGCGGTGTCGCCGCCGCCGTCGAGGTTGGCCTGCGCGATCGCCTGCGGCTTGTCCGGGGTGTCGGCGCTGCGCTGGTTGACCAGCACCACGTCGAGCGGCGCGTTGTCGAACATGCGGTTGAACGTGTCCGGTGCGGCAAACCGTAGACTGAGTACGGCCGCGTGCACTGCGACCGAGGCGATCAGCGCCCAGTGCAGGGGAGTGAGCTGGTGCAGGCGGGTGGACACGGCAGGCAGGCGGCAAACGGCGGCGATTCTAGGGCCTGTGCACGCGCCGCAAGCACGCGCGCTGCGGTCTGCACACAGGCGCGGCGCAGGCTGCGGCGGCGTGGGCGCGAAAACCGCGTCCGGTCAGGCCGCCGCGGGGGCGTCGTCCGCGTCCGGTGGGGCCAGCGGCTCCTCGACGTCGACGGCCACGCTGATGGGGGCGGCGGCGAGCAAGGCGTCTTCCTCCTCGGCCTGGGTGTCGGCATCGGCCACAGCCGCCGCCGACGGCGTTTCGATCTGTGCCGTGACCCGGCCGAACACGTCCAGGGTGATGAGGTCGGTGCCGGTGATGTCCACCCGCACCCGCGCGTGCCGCGGCAGGTCCTGCGCGCCCACGGCGGTGAACACCAGCGGCAGCCCGTCCACGCGCACCGCGCCGTCACGCAGCACCGTGGCGTCGAAGCTGTGCAGCCCCTGCTGCGCCAGGTAGCGCAGCGTCCAGTAGCGCTCCAGCGCGGACTGGTGCGTGGCGTAGGCTTTGTAGGCGTCTTCGAACGATTCGACGATGGCGTACAGCAGCGGATCGCGCGGTTTGAACGGCGCCTGCAGCAACGCGGTTTTGCCGTGGCGCGCGGCGGCGATGAGCTGACCCTGGTTGAGCAAATCGACGTAGCGCCGCAGCGGCGAGGTGCACCAGGCGTACTGCGCCACGCCCAGCCCCTGGTGCGGGGCCGGCTTGAGTCCCATGCGGGTGCGTAGCAGGGCGCCGAAACCGCTCTGGCTGCGGTAGATCGCCGGCAGCCCGAGCTCGGCCAGCCAGCCGCCCCAGGTGGCGTTGGCCAGGATCATCAGCTCGGCGACGATGGTGTCCAACGGCGCGCCGCGCCGCCGCGGCTCGATGCGCACGGTTGCCGCCTCGGCGCGGTGTTCCAGCCCGTCGATGCGGAAGGTGTAGTCCACGCCGCCGGCGCGCTCGGGCTTGCCGCGCACCTGCTCGCGGCCTTTTTTCAGCGCCTGCGCCAGCTTCCACAGCCAGGCCAGTTCCGCGGCATGCGGGTAGGGCTGCGCCGCCGGGTCGGCCGCCAGCGCCTCTTCGGTCACCTGCGCGTCGAGCTGGTCGTGGCGCAGATTGCTGGCGATGCGCACGCGCTCGACGCAGGTGACGAAGTCCGTGGGCACCAGGTCGGCGCCGACGGTGCAGTACAGCGACAGCGCCGGGCAGTCGCGCCCGGCTTCCAGGGTGAAGGCCTGCACCAGCGCGTCGGGCAGCATGGTGATTTTGTCGCCGGGCATGTAGACCGTGGACAGACGGTTGCGCGCCACCAGCTCCCAGTCGGAATCGCGCGCCAGAGCCAGCGCCGGCGCGGCGATGTGGATGCCCAGCCGCACCCGGCCATCGGGCAGCCATTGCAGCGAAAACGCGTCGTCGATTTCGGTGGTGGCCGAGTCGTCGATGCTGAACGCTGCCGCCGGCGCCAGCGGCAGCTCGGCGGGCGCAGCCGGCAACGGCAGCGCGGGGAAGCCCGTGCCCTTGGGGAAGCGTTCGAGCAGAAACCGCTGCATGTGAAAACGCCACGGCGAGTCGATCGCCCCGGCATCGCGCAGCAAGGCCAGCGCGCCGCGGCCGGTGAGTTTCACCGCCTGCGCCACGGCCTTGTATTCCAGGCTGTTTTTGTCGGGTTTGAACAGGATTTGATACAGCCGCTCGGCAACCTGCGGCGGGCAGCGGCCGGCGGCCAACTCGGCAGCGAACGCGTCGATCTGCCGCAGCTGTTCCTGCTTGCGCGCAATCGCCGCCAGCGCCGCCTGCACCTGTTGCGCCGGTGCCTTGCGGAACTGGCCGGCACGGCCGCGGCGCTGGAAATAGTGCGGCGCGGAAAACAGCCGCAGCAAAATCGCCGCGCGCTGCCGTGCATCGGGCGTGCCGCCGTAATAGTCGGCGGCGACCTGGTCGAAGTGAAAGTCGTCTTCCGGGGCGAATTCCCACAGCAGGTCCAGATCGATGTCGTCCTGCTGCGCCTGGGCCCAGTGCAGTAGTTCCGCCGGCGCCGGCTGGTCGAAACGCACCAGCGCCTGCGTGCTTTTGATTTTCTGCCGCTTGCCCGAGTCGAGCTCGACTTGCAGGCTGGACTGCGCCTCGCTGAGGAGGCGGCCGGCGTGGAACTTGCCGCCGTCTTCGAACAGGATGTTGCTCAAACCAAGGTCTCCAGCGGGCGCTGCACGCGCCCGCGTCAGGGGGCTGGGGGGTTACAGCGTCATGCCGCCGTCGACTTCGATCACCGCGCCGTTGATATAGCTGGCGTCGCTGCTGGCGAGAAAGGCGTAGACACTGGCGATTTCCTCGGGCTGGCCGAGGCGGCGCAGCGGCACGCGCTCGGCCATTTGCGCCATGACTTTGTCCGGGATGGTGGCCAGCATCGGCGTCTGGATGAAGCCCGGAGCCACGGCGTTGACACGCACGCCCTTGGGGCCGAGTTCGCGCGCCCAGGTCTTGGTCATGGCGATCACGGCCGCCTTGGTCGCGGCGTAGTTGGTCTGGCCGAAGTTGCCGTACAGGCCGACGACGCTGGAGGCCGTCAGGATCGCCCCGCGGCCACGCTCGACCATGTGCGTGGCGACGATCTGGGTGCAGCGGAAGACCGCGCGCAGATTGACGTCGATCACGGCGTCGAACTGCTCGTCGGTCATTTTCACCAGCCGCGCGTCGCGGGTGATGCCGGCGTTGTTGACCAGGGTGTCGATGCCGCCAAAGCGCGCGATGGCGGCGTCGGCCAGCGCGCCGAACGCGGCGCGGTCGGTCACGTCCAGTGCCTGCGCCAGCACCTGCGTGCCCCTGGCCTGCAGCTCGGCCACCACCGGGTCGAGGCTGGCGGGGTTGCGGTCGCACAGCACCAGGTGCGCGCCTTCGGCGGCGAAGCGGCGCGCCGTGGCCAGGCCGATACCCTGCGCCGCGCCGGTGATGAGGGTGACATTGTCTTGCAGTCGCATGAGGGAAATCCTTGTGAAGAGTCAGACGGCGCCGTGCAGGCACCAATGCAGCACGGCGTGTAGATGGCGCTGGGCGTAGTCGGACAGGGCGTGGTCGCCGCCCGGCAGCACGGTGCATTGCGCGCCGCGGTAGCGGGCGGCCATTTCACGCCAGTCGAGCACCTCGTCGCCCTGGGCGATGATGACAAGGTAATGTTGCGGATCGGGGACGGCGCAGCGCACGTCGCCGACTTCGAGCGCATGCAGCTGCTGCACGTGCGCCGCGGTGAACTCGAAGCGCAGTGCCGGGTCGTGCCAGGCGGTGTGCACGCCGATGAACGCCGCCAGGTCGCGCGCCGGGTCGACCGCCGGGTTGAGCAGCGCCGCGCGTGCCTGCAGGGTGTGCGCCAGATAGGTGGCGTAGAACCCGCCGAGCGAACTGCCGATCAGCCCCAGGCTGCTGCCGCGCTCGCCGGCCAGCAGCTGCAGGCAGAGGTCGATGGCCTCGCGCGGCGACGGCGGCAGTTGCGGGCACAGCCAGCGGATCGACGGCTGGCCAGCGGCCTCGCGGGCCTGGTTGAGCTGCTGCACGCGCTGCGCCGTGGCGCGCGCCTTGGCCGATTGCGGCGACGAGCGGAATCCGTGGAGGTAGAGCAGGGTGGGCATGAACGCGTTGCGGCGCAGCACGAACTGCCGCCGCAGCGCAATCCTACCTGCCCCCGGCGGGCAGGCTCAATGTTGCGCCGGCGTCGGTGCGGCCACCGGCGCGGCGGTGTCGGGCAGGCCCTCGTCTTCCGGCCAGTCGCGGATGTACGCCTTGAGCATCTGGTTCTCGAAATCCTGCTCGCGCACGATGGCCTGCGCCACGTCGTGGAACGAAATCACCCCCAGCAGCGTGCCGTCCTGCATCACCGGGATGTAGCGCACCCCGGCGTCGAGCATGGTGCGACGCAAGGTGTCCAGCGTGGTGTCGGGGCCGCAGACTTCGTAATGCGTCTGCATGCGCTCGGCCACGGTGTGCGCGCCGAGCACGCCGTTGCCTTCGGCCACCGCGGCGACGACTTCGGCGAACGTCAGCAGCCCGACGAGCTTGCCGTGCTCCATGACGACCAGAGACCCGATGTCGTGCTGCGCCATGGTTTGCACCGCCTGCAGCAGGCTGGCCTGCGGCGCGATGGTGAACAGCACGTGGCCTTTGACGCGCAAAATGTCGCTGACTTTCATACGGTTCTCCTCTGGTTCTACGGTGTGTGAAATATAGTCAGTGCCTTCGGGACTAGCCAGTCGAGATTGCCCGGCCCGCATCCGCCCCGCGTGGCGGGCCACGCCGCAGAGATCACCATGAGCGCATTCCACCCCCCACCCCTGCCGCTGGTGTTGATCCACGGTGCCGGCGGCGACGCCAGCGTCTGGGCAGTGCAGACCGCGTGGCTGACGCAGCGCGGCTGGACGGTGCTGGCGCTGGACCTGCCGGCGCATGGCGCCACGCCAGCGCCGCCGCTGCCGAGCATCGAACGCATGGCCGAGTGGGTCTGGGCGCAACTCGACGCCCGCGGCATCGCCGCCGCGGTGCTGGGTGGACACAGCATGGGCTCGCTGGTCGCGCTGCAAGCGGCAGCCCGCCGGCCGGCGCAGGTTCGCGGACTGGCGCTGCTGGCCACCGCGGTGCCGATGCGGGTGTCCAAAAAGCTGCTGCAACTGGCGCAGGACGACCCGGAGCAGGCGATCGACAACGTGGTGCGCTGGTCGTATGCCCAGCCCGAGCCGGACACCCCGCTGCCGGGCTGGCAGCCGCCGCAGGCCTACCGTCAGCTGCTGCTGCGCCAGCAGGCGAACTGGGCTGATGGCAGTGTGCTGGCCAGTGATCTGGCGGCGTGCGATCGCTACGCCGGCGGCGACGCCGCAGCGCGCGCCTGGGGCGGGCCGACGCTGTTCGTGCTCGGCGAGTTCGACCGCATGACCCCGCTGGCGCAAACCGCCGCGCTGCGCCAGGCGCTGCCGCACAGCCGCACCGTGCTGCTCGACTGCGGGCACAACCTCATGGCCGAGGCGCCGCACGCGGTGGCGCACGCGCTGGCCGACTGGATGGAGCGCGACCTGGCGCTGGCCTGAGCGGGTGGGGCGGCAGCGGTGCAGGCGTCAGCCGGCGGCCAGGCGGGTTGGATGCCGCAGCCGCTGCACGAGGTGCAGCGTGGCGGCCTTGGCCGCGTCCACCCAGGCGTTTTTGCCCACATCTCCCGGATGCTGCACGCCCAGACGGCGCAGCCGGGCGTTGAACTGGTGCGCTGCGGTCCGCCGGTCGGACGAGCGGGTGCGGAAAGTGAAGGCCAGCGAAATCGACAGATCGGAGTGCGTCCACACCCGGTGCGGGGCAATGAAGGGATGGTGCAAGCCGATGCCGGGACGCAGCGCGAAATGCACAGCGCGTGCTTCGAATTCGGGCCTGTACGGCGGGCGCAGGCCGTCGTAGTTCAGCAGATGGTCTTTTTGCGCCGCGGTCATGATGACCGGGTCGTCCTGATCCCACAGATCGGCGGTCTTTTCGCCGCGGATCTGCAGCAGAAAATTCATTTCCCGGTCCATGTGGTAGGGCGTGACCGCACCCTGCGCGGAAATGAACACATAGGTGGAATACCACGTGATGCCCGGATCGACGGGGTGGGTGTACGCCACCAGCTCCGCCAGCAGGCCGTCGATGGCCTCGCGGTACGTGGCATCCTGCTCCGGGTTGTAGATGCACAGATAGGCGTGCAGGGGCTGGAAGTTGCGCAGCGTCTCTTCCAGCGTGAGACCCTGGCGGAATCTGGCGTAGGAACTGTCGAAATCGGCATCGGGCGGGATGTCGCCGACACGGAATCTGACCGCTCGTGCGGGCAGGCGGCGGCACAGCGCGAACAGCGGGTCGAGGTCGAACAGCGGATGCTGCTGCAGACGGTGCGCGACCAGGAACGGGCGGCGGTTGTACGCTGCGCGCATGTCGTCGGCGTCGAACTGCAGCCACTGCGCAGCGCTCTGCGCCGCACGCTGCAGCAGACGGTCATACTGCGACGGGGTGATGAACGTACCGAGCACGGCGTCTCCTGCGGCACCAGCGATGCACCCACTTTAGGCCGCGCAGCGTCAGGCGCGACCGCATGATTGGGGGGCTGCCGGGATTACCCCGGCAGCCCGCGGCGCAGCAGCCGCAGGGGGATGCGCGCCGGGTCGATGGCATCGGCCAGGTCGGTTTCCAGCGGCAGCGGCGCGCCGTCGATGTGCGCCGCCAGGCACTCGGCGAGGATGGGCGCCAGCGTCAGGCCGCGCGAGCCCATGCCGGTGCACACCGCCAGACCGGGCAGCCGCGGCAGCTCGTACAGCTGTTTTCCCGCCCAGCGCTGCGGGTCGTCGCGCAGCGGGCGCGCATCGGCGAGCAGGCCGCAGTACGGCAACCGGTCCGGGGTGGTCGCGCGGGTGCCGCTGAAATGCCGCAGCGCGGTCTCGTGGCCCGGCAGCGGCGGGGTGCTGGTCAACGCGGCCACTGCCGCGCGGTTGTGCGCCCAGGCCTCGGCGGCGCTCAGCGTGCGCCCCCCGGCTTCGAACGTGGCGCCGACGAGCAGCCAGTCGGCGCCGGCGTCGGGGTGGGCGTCTTGCAGCGCGCGTGCCGCGGCGGCGGGCAGGCGCAGCGCGTAGCCGCGGCCCATCCAGGCGTGCTGCAGGTCGCGCAGCGCCGGCCAGTCGCGCGCCGGCAGAACCTGCGCCTGGCCGTACAGCGCGCGCAGCGGCAGCCAGTGCGCTGCCGGGATCAGCCCGCTGGCGGCAAGCAGCTCCGGG
>Ga0067045_1027948_pt1 | contig 49078 bp, 49 predicted proteins | sample TerdegcTABiofilm_FD_59184 | JGI IMG/M metagenome (GOLD analysis project Ga0067045, IMG submission 59184) | Combined Assembly of (Gp0054472, Gp0054536) Wastewater bioreactor microbial communities from Singapore -Terephthalate degrading...
CGCGTCCGGACAGGACCCGCCGCGGCCGGGGCCAGGTCCCGGGCCATGGCCGCCAGGGCCTTGGCCAGGCGGGACTTGGGCGCGGCCTCGGACACGGCCCGGCCCTGGTTCAGGGCGGACAGGGCGCTGGCGGCGTCGTCGGGCAGGAGCCAGCGGAACTTGCAGCCCAGCACCTCGGCGGCCTCGGCGGGCTCGATGCCGGACTCGGCCACGTGCCGGGCCGAGACCAATTCCACCCGCGCCTCCAGGCCCCGGCCCGGGCGGCGCGCCTCGTCCAGGAAAGACCGGCTGGCGGCCAGGCAGGGCAGGCTCGGATTGAGCACGAGCAGAAAACGTTCCGCGGCTTCCAGCAGCCGCAGGTTGCGGGCGTCCGCAGGCCCGGCGTCCAGCACGAGCACGTCGAAGAGCCGGCCCATCTCGGCCAGCAGGCGCTCCAGGGCCGCGTCTTCCAGGCTCCCGGCGAAGTTCTCGGGCGCGGGCAGGAGCCCCAGGCCCGAGGCGTGGCGGGTGATGAGGCTCTCCAGGAACGTGGCGTCCAGGCGGGAGAGGTTGGCGGCCACCTCCTCCCAGGTGTAGGCGCACTCCAGGTCCAGGAAGAACGGGGTCTCGCCATGGGGCCGCCGCAGGTCCAGGAGGCCCACCCGTCCCGCCCCCGCGCGCGTCAGTTCCAGGGCCAGGTTCACGGCCACGGTGGTTGTCCCGGTGCCGGGCTTGGCCCCGGCCACGGCGATGATGCGGGCCCCGGACGCGGCGGGCGCGGCCTGCGCCGCCTGGGGTCTGCGGCGCTCGCGGAAGCGGCGCAGGGCCTCGGCCAGGTCCTCGGCCCGGGCCGGCAGGGGCAAAAATTCGCTGACCCCGGCGCGGATGGCCTGGATGAGCAGCTCGGGCGTGGGCTCGCTGCCCGCCAGGAAGACCTCGCCCACGCGGCCCTCCAGCCGGGCCTTCTCCAGACGGGCCAGCTCCTCTTCCGCGGCCTGCCCCAGCTCGCAGACGAGCAGGTCCACGGGCGCGCCGTTCTTGAGCTCCACGCCCGGCATGCCGCGCAGCGCCCCGGCGAAGACCTGGCGGGCGTGGGCGTTGTGCAGGGCCAGGGTGATGGTGACGGTGTCGGCGCTCATGGCCTCTCCCCTTCTACTTCTTGTTGGAGCCGCTGCCGAAGCCGCCGTCGCCCAGGTTGATCTGGAGCTGCTTGTTGACCGAGGAGTAGGACTCGGGGGGCTTGCGGTAGTTCTCCATGACCTTCTTGGCGTACTGGCCGTCCAGGCCCACCACCGGGGTGTCGCTGGAGGGCACGGCGGCCAGCTTCTGGGCCTCCACGGCCTGGCGCACGGAATAGCCCAGGGGCTCCTTGAACTCGTCCGCGGCGCAGCCGGAACAGGCCAGGAATCCGATGAGGGCGATGGCGGTGAGCAGTCGGTTGCGCATGGTTTTCCCCTACCTGGGCATGATGTGGCCGAACTCGCCGTCGAATCCGGCGGCCTGGGCCGAGGGCGCCGCGGCCGAAGGCCCCAGGCCCGTGGCCGAGGCGGGCTTGCTGCCGCGTCCCTGCATGAGGCCCAGGAGATAGAACTCGAAGTCGTCGGGCTCCTGGAAGCCGTCCGTGGGCAGGGTCTGCTTGGCCATGTCCAGGGGCTTCACCAGGTGCGGGGTGACGATGATGATGAGTTCGGACTCGTTCTTCTGGAAGTCGCTGCTGCGGAACAGGGAGCCGAGCACGGGCACGTCGCCCAGGGCCGGAAACTTGTTCACGTTCTCGCGCATGGAGTCCTTGATGAGCCCGGCGATGGCGAAGCTCTGGCCGTTGCCCAGCTCCACCGTGGTGGAGGCGCGGCGGCTGGTGATGGAGGGCACCACGTAGGAGCCCACGCTGATGGAGCGGGAATAGTCCAGGTCCGAGACCTCGGGCTCCACCTTGATGTTGATGGTGCCGGAGTCGAGCACCGTGGGCGTGAACTTGAGGCCCACGCCGAAGGGCTTGTAGTCGATGCCCACCGCGCCCAGGCCCTGGGGCACCGGGATGGGCACCTCGCCGCCGGCCAGGAAGTCCGCGCTCTGGCCCGAGAGGCAGATGAGGTTGGGCTCGGCCAGGATCTTGAGCAGGCCGTTGGCCTTGAGCGCGTCCACGAAGTAGTTCAGGCTGTTGTGGCCGCCCAGGCTGCTGGACCCCGCGATGTTCACGTTGTCCGTGAGCACGGTCTTGCCGTCGTCGTCGAGCTTGGTCAGATTGTTCAGGAAGGAATAGACCACGTCGTTGCCGGAGATGAACTGGAAGTTGAAGCCCAGGCGCTTGGTCACGCTGCGGCTCATCTCGGCCACGCGCACCTCCAGCATGACCTGCTGGACCCCGCCCACGCGCAGGAGGTTGACCAGCTTGCCCGGGGCCGCGGCCTCGCCCAGGGCCAGGGCCGTGGACAGGTTGGCGGCGCTGGAGACCTCGCCGGACAAGGTCACGGAGCCGCCCGAGGACAGGACCTTGATGTTGGGCTCGCCGGGCAGGACGGTGTGCAGCATGTGCTTGAGCTGGGTCACGTCCGGCACGATCTCCAGGTCATAGACGCTCATGACCCGGTCGCCGGGACCCCAGAGGGTCAGGTTGGTGACCCCGGTCTTCTTGCCGGTGATGTAAATCTGCCGCGGCGAGAGCAGGACCAGCTCGGCCTGCTCCGGGGCGGCCAGGGACACGCGGGCGATGCTCTGCTCGCTGCTCAGAATGATCGACTTGCCGCTGATGATCTGCACGGCCTGGGGCGCCTCGGAGGCCAGGATGCGGAACTGGGGGTCGGCCCAGGCCGCGCGGCCCCAGCAGAGGGTCAGGATCAGCAGGGCGGAAAGGACGGTGCGGGCGTTCATGGCCGTGCCTCCGGGAGCTAGAAGCGCATCCGGTCACGGGACGCGCCCCGGATGACCTCCACCACCACCTCGGCGCGCGGCGCGCCGTCCGGGGCGGTCCTGACCCGCACGGGACGCAGGGAGGCCAGGGTGGCGGCGGTGTCCGCGCCATTGGTCAGCACGCTCTCCTGGTCGGCCTCGTTGCGCAGGGCGAAATTCAGGGTGCCTTCGGTGGCGGCCAGGGCCAGCTTCTCGCTCTCCTCTGGCGTCACCTCCAGGGTATAGACGTCCACGGAGGACGGCTTCTCGCCGTCGCCCGCGGGCTCCAGCTCGGTGCCCGTGGCCAGGACCGGCATCTTCTCCAGCACGAGCTTGGTGATCTTCTGCTCGCGCTCGCCCACGGGCAGGGTCACCAGCACGTCCACGCGGTTGCCCGGGCGAATGAACCCGGCCAGGCCCATGACCTTGTTGCCCTTCACGGCCATGGCCCGCTTGCCCGGGGCCACCAGGGCGCTGATGCCGCCCACCTTCACGTCCTCGGAGGCCAGGCGCAGTCCGGTGAGGGCTTCGCCCCTGCCCACGGGCATGGACAGAACGCGGCCGTTCAGGGCCTGGACCTCGCGGAAGGACTGGGGCGGCTCGCTGCCTTCCACGAAGGGGGCCAGACGGAGCATGGAGGGCTCCAGCTTGACGCCCTTGGGCAGGTCCGCGGCGGCCACCACAAGCTGCACGGTCTGCACGGCCAGCTTGGGGGCCGGAGCCACGGGCGCGCGGGCGGCCAGCCAGCGGAACACGAGCAGTCCGGCGGCCAAGGCCAGGAACAGGGCCATGGTCATCTGGAGGATGGAACGGGTGGTCTTGCTCATGACGGACTCCTACAGCTGAAGGGCCCCGCGCTCCCAGGCCGTCCAGGCCAGGGAGGCCATGGTGCCCAGGGCGATGGCCAGGCCGTAGCAGAGCCGCGGCAACCGACGGCCCGCCTCGGACTGCACCGGCGCGAACTCCAGCCTGCGGGTGGCGAGAAAGACGAGGAAGGCGTCGCGGATGTTGCCGGCCACGCGCCGGGCCAGGCCGCGGCGCAGGAGCACGAGCAGGGCGTAGATGCCGCCGACCGCGCAGGTGAAGATGAAGGCGGTGAAGACGTCGTTGGCGCCGAGCCAGGCGCCCACCGCGGCCATGAGCTTCACGTCGCCGCCGCCCATGACGCCCAGAAGATACGGGCCGAGCAGCACGGCCAGACCCAGGGCCAGCCCGGCGGCCGCAAAGGCCAGTCCGTCAGATCCCCGGGTCAGTCCGTGCCAGGCCACTCCGGCCAGGATGGCGGGGAGGGTCAGAAGATTCGGGATCTTCTGGGCCCAGAGGTCCGTGACCACGGCCACGGACAGGATGGCGCAGACAATGGCGCCGGTGAACAGATCCATGTTCTCTCCCCTCATGATCGCCGCTTTGCGGGCAGGCCCCTTCCCGTTTTCCCCCCGGGAAGGGGCCTGTTCCCATCCCGCGCCGTGCGCGGGCGCTCGAATTCCTCGATCAGCCGCCGGTGCCGGTGCCCGTGTCCGTGCCGGAGCTCATGGCGTTGGACATGGCGTCAGCGATGTTGTTGAAGGTCTGGCTGACCTGCTGGCCCAGAGCGGACACGGCGGTGATGATGAAGGCCGCGATCAGGGCGGCGATCAGGCCGTACTCCAGGGCGGTGACGCCGTCCTCGTCCTTGAACAGGTGCATCAGTCTGGTCATCATGATCGTTCTCCCCTTGTTTGGTGGTGTGGGTTCCGGTCCCGCTCGGCCAGGATGGCCCGCGAGCCGATGCCCTTCTTGAGCAACAGCCGTGCCAAGGCGCGCCCTGGTTGCGGCAGCATGATAATAAAATCCATGATTTCATCATGATGCGCTACGCAATCCCGTCGCGGGACGGTCTGCGGCACGGACGTTTGACCGATCCTGGAATCCACGATTCGTGGATCGACGTGGCGGCCTGCGGGAAGATCGGGAACCTAAAAGTCCGGGTTCCCGAAGCGTACCGCGGAATCCACGATTCGTGGATCAGAGGGAATGGAGGCAGGCCTCAGGGTCCAGACCGTGCTTCTGAAGCTTGTTCCAGAGGTTCTTGGCCGTGATGCCCAGGAGCTTGGCGGCCTCGGTCTGCACCCCGCCGCTGCGCTGCAGGGCCTGGACGATGAGGCCCTTTTCAAAGGCGTTCACGGCCTGGCGCAGGGGCTGGCCCGGCTCGGGCAGGGGCAGGGACACGGCTGCCGGACCGCGCTGCATGGCCTGGCCCAGGTCGCCGGCGGTAAGCGTCCCGGCCGTGGCGAAGATGGCCGCGCGCTCCAGGGTGTTGGCCAGCTGGCGCACGTTGCCCGGCCAGTCGTGAGCCTGGAGCAGCCGGGCCGCGTCCGGGGCCAGGCTCAGGGGCTCGCCGCCCAGGCGGCGGCCGATGCTCTCCAGGAAAAAGGCCGCCAGCACGGCCACGTCCTCGCGGCGTTCGCGCAGGGGCGGCAGATGAATGGCCGCCACGTTCAGCCGGTAGTAGAGGTCGGCCCGGAACTGCTTGTCCTCCACGCGTTCGCGCAGGTCCTGGTTGGTGGCCGCGATGATCCGCACGTCGAAGGTCACGGGCCGGGATCCGCCCACGCGCTCCACCTGCTTCTGCTCCACGGCCCGCAGGAGCTTGGGCTGAAGGTGCAGGGGCATGTCCCCGATCTCGTCCAGCAGGATGCTGCCGCCCTGGGCCAGTTCGAAGCGGCCTCGCCGGGTGCTGGCGGCTCCGGTGAAGGCCCCCTTCTCGTGGCCGAAGAGTTCGCTCTCCAGGAGGTTCTCGGGAATGGCCGCGCAGTTCAGCTTGACGAAGGGGCCCGAGGCCCGCGGGCTCAGGGCGTGGATGGTGTCGGCGATGAGCTCCTTGCCCGTGCCGGACTCGCCCGTGATGAGCACGTCCGTGTCCAGGCCCGCCACCCGCTCCACCATCTCCTTGATGCGCACCATGGCCCGGCTCTGGCCGATGATCCGCGACAGCGGCCCCTCGCGCTCCAGGGAGGTGCGCAGGGCCTGGACTTGGCTCTGGAGCCTGCGGCGCTCCAGGGCCCGGCGGATGACCACCTCCATCTCGGTGAGGCTGAAGGGCTTGGTGAAATAGTCGTAGGCCCCGCGCTTGAGGGCCTCCACGGCCGAGTCCTTGCTGGAGAACGCGGTCATGACCACGATGTCGGCCAGGGGATCGGCCTCTTTGAGCAGGGGAATGGCCTCGATGCCGGACATGCCGGGCAGCATGACGTCCTGGAGCACCAGGTCGAAGCCGCCCGCGGCCAGCAGGCGCACGCCCTCCTCGGCGCTGCCCGCGGTCTCCACCTCGAAACCCTTGTCCAGCAAGGCTTCCACCAACATGCTCCGGAAGGCCTTGTCGTCGTCCACCACCAATATGCGGGCCGTCATTGCGCGCTCCCCGGACCGCCTCGGCCGTCCTGGATCCTTCCTACCCCAGGCCGGACGATAAATCCACAAAAAATGGATCGCCCCCTGCCCGAGCACCCTTGCGGCCGGGCCAGCCGCCCATGGTGCTGAAAAAATATATCCTTTAAATACGCTATGCTATGAGTTTTCTTCGACCGATCCTGCCGGTCCCTGCCCATTGGTACGGCCGTTGCTATGTATGGATGACGCGAGCAACCAACAGGACCAAGCGAGACACCGGCATGCGCACCCAGAAGAACAGCGATCGCAGACAGCGGGGATTGGCAGCCCTGGAAATGGCCCTGATCCTGCCCATGCTGGCGGCCATCTTCTTCCTGCTCCTGGAAGGGGCCTACGCCATGCGCACCTATTCCCTGCTCTCCGAGGCCAGCCGCGAGGCCGCGCGCCTGGTGCTGCGGGAGGGGCTCACCGCGGACGTGGACACGCTGGTCCAGTCGCTCACCGCGGCCCAGCTGCCCGGGGCCAACCTGAACACCAACGTGACCACCAACACGGCACAAGGGACCGTCACCGTCGAGGTGAATTATGACTATGAGACCCTGTTCGGAGAGAACCTCCTCACCACGGCCCTCAACGACAACCAGCCCTATGTGCTCCTCGCCCGCACGACCATGCCCATGCCATAGCCGAGGCCAGCGCGGCGCGGTGCACGTGCTCGTGGCCGTGCTCATCCCCGTGATCCTGGGGATGGCCGGCCTGGCGCTGGACATGGGCAACCTCTACCTGGCCCAGACCCGGCTCCAGGCCGCGGTGGACGCCGGGGCCCTGGCCGGGGCCCTGCAGCTGCCCTACGACCCGGACCTGACCAAGGGCGTCGCCCGCGACGCGGCCATCAACATGGTCAAGACCAACTACGAGGAGGCCCAGGTCCAGGGCGTCACCGCCGGCACGGACGTGCGCAGCCTGAAGGTCACGGCCACGGCCCAGGTCAAGACCATGCTCATGGAGATCCTGGGCGTGACCTCCAACCAGGTCTCGGCCTCGGCCGTGGCCGGTTTCAACAACCTGGAGGTCGTGCTGGTCATCGACAACACCGGCAGCATGAAGGGCACGCCCATCAGCCGCGTGCGCGAAGCCGCCGACGACCTGGTGGACCTCATCATCCCGGACGGCGCGGCCCCCAACACCCGCATCGGCCTGGTGCCCTTCCGGGGCAAGGTCAAGGTCCTGGACGCCGAGGGCTTTCCCTCGGGCTGCCTGAACGCCGACGGCTCCAAGAACGTGGGCATCCACCCCGACTTGATGTACCTCTACAACAAGCTGCCCTCCTACCAGAAGAGCCAGGTGAACCTGGACACCTGCACGGACATCCCCCCGATCCAGGCCCTGACCACGGACAAGGACTCCATCCACGACGCCATCGGCCAGATGGACGCCCTGGGCGCGGGCTCGGGCACGGTCATCTCCGAGGGCCTCAAGTGGGGCCGCAACGTGCTCTCGCCCGAGGCCCCCTACACCCAGGGCAGCAACGACCCCAAGGTGCGCAAGATCATGATCGTGCTCACCGACGGCGACACCGAGGACGGCACCTGCGGCGGTTCCTACGCCGCCTCGTTCACGCCCAACAACTACTGGACCAACGCCTACTACGGCATGAAGGTCACGGACTGCCACTGCAACAACGGCGGCTGCCTGAACGCGGCCATGCTCACCGAGGCCCAGACCGCCAAGGACGCGGGCATCGAGATCTTCTCCATCCGCTTCGGCGACTCGGACTCCACGGACATCGCGCTCATGAAGCAGATCGCCTCCAGCCGCACGGGCACCACGGACCACTATTTCAACGCGCCCTCGGCCGAGGACATCCCGGACGTGTTCAAGCTCATCGGCAAGCAGCTCGGCTGGCGGCTGCTCAACTAGGGAGGGAGGGACATGCGTCGCGCGAGCGCGTCACGCTGGTCGCGGGGCCTGGCCGCGGTGGAGATGGCCCTGGTCCTGCCCGCGGCCCTGCTCCTCATCTTCGGGCTCATTGAGACCGGCAACCTCTTCTTCACCTGGCTCACGGTGCAAAAGGCCGCCGAGATGGGCGCGCGCTTCGCGGCCACGGGCCAGGGCGAGGACGAGGGCACCCGAGTGGCCCAGATCCAGGCCCGGTCCCAGGCCCTGCTGGTCAACCTCTCGGGCTCCGGGGCCGAGGTGAGCGTGCGCAGCTGGCCCACCATCAGCGCCACGGGCTCCGGCGTCTCGGGCAGCGCCGGGGAGCCCTGCGGCATCGTGGAGGTGGACGTGTCCTTCCTCTACCGGCCCGTGACTCCGCTTCTGGGCGACGTGCTGCCCGAGAGCATCCCGGTCCACGGCTCGGACCGCAAGGTCAACGAGCCCTGGCGTCCCTGCCCCTCCTGACCCGCGGCCCTCCCCTGTCCCCCGGCTCCTCGGGGGAAAAAGAAAGCCGGGCCCAAAGCCCGGCTCCTCTTTTTCGCGATGCGCCCAGGACCTAGCCTTCCTCTTCCTCCTCCAGGTCCACCAGGCCCAGCTCCCCGGCGTGGGCCACCAGCTCGGCCAGGAGCCGTTCAGCGTCGTCGAAAAGCGGCAGCAGGTCCTCGCGTTTGGCCTCGGCGAAACGCTCCATGAGGAAATGGCGGATGCCCAGGGCCATGGTCATCTCGGCCAGGTCCGAATAGTCCTCCTCGGTGGTCAGCAGGTCAAAGAGCCCGCCTTCCAGGTTCTCCAGCAGTTCCTCGCGGCTCAGGCTTTCCAGCCCCGAACTCTTCTTGGCCATGGCCTCTTCTCCCCTGTTGCATGTTGCTTAGGAAACCCGCACGGCCTCGTTGACCATGTCCAGGGTCTTGAGCCGGGTCAGGGCGTGGTAGAGCTGATCCAGGCTCGTGACCTCCACGGTGAACTCCAGAACCGAGGTGCCGTCCACGCTGGACTCGAAGGTCCCTGAGTCGATGTTGATGCCGTCGTCGGCCAGCATGGTGGCCACCTTGCCCAGCACGCCCTTCTTGTTGGCGCACTTGATGCGCACCCGCGAGGGATAGGGCTTGTCCTCCTGCCCGCCGTCCCAGGACACGCTGAGCAGGCGCTCGGGCTCGAAGCCCTTGACGTTGGGGCAGGTGGTGGTGTGGATGGTCACCCCCCGGCCGCGGGTGATGTAGCCCACGATGGGCTCGCCGGGCAGGGGGTTGCAGCAGCTGGCGAACCGCACGAGCACGTTGTCCACGCCGCTGATCTTGAGCCCCTCCAGCTTGCCCTTGCCCTTGGCCTCCTCTGCCGGGGGGGCGGGCCGCTCCAGGGGCTTCTGCTCTTCGGGCTTCTCACCCTGGAGCACGGCGTAGAGCCGCTTGACCACCTTGTTCGGGGTGATGCGGGAGTAGCCCACCTGGGACAGGAGCTCGTCCTGGGAGCCGCAGGAGAATTCCTCGGCCAGCTTCTGGAACAGGCCGTCCTTCATGGCCTTGGCCACGTTGATCCCGGCCCTCCGCCCCTCCTTCTCCAGCAGCTCGCGGGCCAGCTCGATGCTGCGGGCCCGCTCCTCGGTTCGGATGTACTGTTTGACCCGGGTGCGGGCCCGGGCGGTCTTCACGAACTTGAGCCAGTCGCGGCTGGGCACGCGGTGCGGGTCGGTGATGATCTCCACCCGGTCGCCGTTCTTGAGCGCGGTGGACAGGGGCACCAGGCGGCCGTTGACCTTGGCGCCGGCGCAGTGGTCGCCCACCTGGGAGTGGATGGAGTAGGCGAAATCCACGGGCGTGGCGCCCTCGGGCAGTTCCTTGATGTCGCCCCGGGGGGTGAAGACATAGACCTCGTCCTGGAACAGGTCGAAGCGCAGGGAGGCCATGAACTCGCGCGGGTCCGAGAGCTCCCGCTGCCAGTCCAGGATCTGGCGGAGCCAGGTGAAGCGCTCGGCGTCGCGGGAGCTGCCCGCCCCGCCGCCCTTGCGGGACTTCTCCTTGTACTGCCAGTGGGCGGCCACGCCGTACTCGGCCACCCGGTGCATCTCCTCGGTGCGGATCTGGATCTCGATGCGCTCCCCGTCCGGCCCGATCACCGTGGTGTGCAGGCTCTGGTACATGTTGGCCTTGGGGATGGAGATGTAGTCCTTGAAGCGGCCGGTGACGGGCTTCCAGATGGAGTGGACGAGGCCCAGGATGGCGTAGCAGTCCTTGAGCGAGTCCACGATGACGCGGAAGGCGATGAGGTCATAGACCTCGTCCAGGCCCAGGTTCTGCTGGAGCATCTTCTGGTAGGTGCTGTAGATGTGCTTGGTCCGGCCCACCACACGCGCCTTGATGCCGTTCTTCTTGAGCATGTCCTGGATCAGGGCGATGACCTTGTCGATGTACTCCTGGCCCGAGGTGTGGTGCTGGCGCACCCCGGCCTCGATCTGCTCATAGACGTCGGGCTTGAGATGCTTGAGGCAGAGGTCCTCCAGCTCGATCTTGGTCCGGTGCAGCCCCAGGCGGTTGGCCAGGGGCGCATAGATGTCCATGGTCTCCTGGGCGATGAGCCGCTGCTTCACCGTGTTGTGGTGGAAGTCCAGGGTGCGCATGTTGTGCAGCCGGTCGGCCAGCTTGACCATGACCACCCGGATGTCCTCGGCCATGGCCAGGATCATCTTGCGGATGTTCTCGGCCTGGGCCACGGCCTTGGACTCGAACTGCATCTGGCTGATCTTGGTGACCCCGTCCACGATGTCGGCCACTTCCTCGCCGAAGAGCTCCTCCAGCTCGTCCACCGAGACGCCGCTGTCCTCCACGGTGTCGTGCAGGAGCCCCGAGGCCACGGTGGCCTCGTCCATCTTCATGTCCGCCAGGACGTTGGCCACGGCCAGGGGATGGGCCAGGTAGGGTTCGCCCGAAAGCCGGGTCTGGCCCTCGTGGGCCTGGGCCGCGAAGACGTAGGCCCGCTGGATGAGCTCCAGGTCGGGCTTGTCGATGTAGGAGGACAGCTTGTCCAGGATTTCGTTGATGCGGATCATGCGCTCACTGCTGGAGAACCGGGCGTTGGAACTCGCGCGGTATCCACCATTGGTAGAAATTGTGGTCGATGCCCGCCGGCGCGGGCTCCACGCCCTGGATGCGGGCCTGCAGGATCGGCAGGGACATGGGGATGTACAGGAAGCAGTATGGCTGGTCCTCGTGGAGGATCTCCTGCACGCGGCGATAGATGGCCGTGCGCCGCCCCTGGTCCAGCGTCCGCCGCCCCTTCTCCAGGAGATCGTCCAGTTCCGCGTTCCGGTAGTGCACGAAGTTGAGCCCCCCGGCCACGGCCTTGGATGAATGCCACACGTCATAAATATCAGGGTCCTGGAGGATATTCCAGCCCAAAATGACCGCGTCGAAGCGGCCCTTGTCCACGAATTCCTTGATGAACGCGGCCCACTCCACGGTGCGGATCTTCACGGCCACGCCCACGTCGCGCAGACGGCGCTGGATGACGGTGGCGGCCTGGATGCGCTGGGTGTTGCCCTGGTTGGTCAGGACGGTGAAGGCGAAGGGGCGGCCGTCCTTGTCCAGGAGCCCGTCGCCGTCCGTGTCGCGCCAGCCCGCCTCGGCCAGCAGGGCCCGCGCCCGCTCCGGGTCGTAGGGCCGGGGCCGGAGCGCGTCGTTGTAGAACCAGGTGCCGGGCTTGTATGGCCCCACGGCCGGGACGCCCAGGCCCGCCAGCACGCCGCTGACGATCTCCTCCTTGTCGATGGCGCTGTCCAGGGCCTGGCGCACCCGCTTGTCCGCAAAGAGCGGATTGTCCAGGTTCCAGCCCAGGTAGGTGTAGCCGAAGGAGAGGTATTCGTACTTGCGGAAGTTCCTGTCCCAGTCCGGCCCGCTGGTCTCGAACAGGTACTGGTAGGGCGACAGCCCCATCTCGTCCAGGTTGCCCGCCTTGAGTTCCAGGAACTGGGTGGACTGGTCCGGGATGATGCGGATCACCAGCTCGTCGATGTGCGGGCGGCCCGCGAAATAGTCGGGATTGGCCGTGAGCACCAGGCGGCTCCCCGGCTCCCATCCTTTGAGCTTGTAGGCCCCGCAGCCCACGGGCTGGCGCGAATAGGACGTGTTCAAAAGGTCCTGTCCGGCCAGGACGTGCTCCGGCAGGATGGACTGGGCCCAGGTCACCAGGGCACGGGCAAAGGGCTTGTCGTAGCGCACCTCGAAGCTGTAGCGGCCCGTGACCTTGAACTCCTTCACCGCCAGGTAGTCCTCGGCATAGGCCGTGGGGGTCTGGGGGTCGATCATGAGCTTGTAGGTGAACTCCACGTCCTTGGCCGTGAGCTCCACCCCGTCCCACCAGCGGATGCCCGGCCGCAGCCTGAAGCGCAGCAGCCGTCCGTCCTCCAGGACCTCGAAGGACTCCGCGGCCCAGGGCACGAGCTTGATGTCCTTGTCGTATTTGAGCGGGGCCACGTAGATGTGCTCGGCCACGGCGTGGGAGCCCGCGTCCGTGGCCAGGGGCGGGATGAGGTTCATGGGCTCGCCCAGGGAGGCCTGCACCAGCCGCCCGCCGTCCACGGGCGGGCCGAAATCCCGGGCCGGGGCCGCCTGGGACCCGCCCCCGGAAGCGCGCTCCGGCCGGTCGCAGCCCGCCCCCGCGGGCAGGGCAAGCAGAAGGACGGCCAGAAGCCAAACGGCTTTTCTCAAACCCCACCCCTTGCCAAGGACAGAAAAAGTGTTCATATGCTCGGACCTTGCCGTACGGGTCCAGTATGTCCCAAGGACCCGGAAAAGCCAAGCGCCCCCTTGATCAGTGGCTGGTTTTCAGGTTAGGTTCCAGTGCTGGGACAATGGTCCGTGTTGTTTTCGTCCGGGGAGTATCGGATTTTACATGGCCCAGAGTGAAGATTCCACCGTCAAGAAGATCCTCCAGAAGTTCATCCGGGACACCATCCCGGAGTACATTCTGGAGGGATCGCACGCCATCCTGGACTCCGGGGGAGTCCAGAAGCTCGACCTCAAGAAGCGCTCCCAGTTCTGGGACGTGGACGGCCAGATCCAGGGCGACGACTTCCAGGTCTATGCCGCGGAGATCGGGCTCAACCTGGAAGAGCAGACCATCAGCTATTTCTGCAACTGCCCGGATTCCTTCTCCGGCGTCTGCCGCCACATCGGGGCCACAGCGCTCAAGCTCCTGAAATCCCTGGACACCGATTCCGGCGAGGAGGCCCCCAGGCCGCGCACGGACTGGCGCCAGACCTTCCGCACCTTTTTCTCCACCGAGCTGGAGCCCGAGCCCGGCAAGCACTACTACATCTTCCGCTTCTTCCCCGAGCCCGGACGGCTCCAGGTGGCCTTCTTCCGCGGCCGCCAGAACAAGGGCGGCATCTCCAACGTGCAGAGCCCCGTGACCCTGGAACAGGTGGTCCAGAACCCGGACTGGAGCGAGGTCTCCCCCCACCTGCCCCGGGTCTGCGAGATGATCGGCCACTACCTGGACTACCACGGCCACCGGGTGGAGCTGCCCGCGGGCCTGCATTCCTGGTTCTTCCGCGCCATCAAGAACGAGTACTACCTCTATCTGCGGGAGACGGACCAGCCCCTGCGCATCGAGAACAAGACCATGCAGCTCAAGCTCTCCCCGGCCCTGTCCGAGGACGGGCTGCATTTCGACATCCTGCTCTCGCGCGAGGGCAAGCCGCCCTTCTCCATCACCGGCGAGGACGAGGTCTATTTCTACGGCCGCCTGCCGCTCTGGGTCTATTACCACGGCGGCTTCTTCCCGGTGCAGACCGGCCTGGACCCCGAGCTGGTGCAGCAGATGGTGGAGCAGAAGCCCATCATCCCACACGCCGACATCTCCGAGTTCCTGGACCGGGTCTGGACCGCCATCCCGGCCTCGGACCTCCACGGCCAGGAGGACTTCCTGGAGCGCATGGGCCCCATCTTCGCCCCGGCCGGGTTCAATCCCAAGCTCTACCTGGACGAGGAAGGCAGCCTGCTCACCCTGACCATCCAGAACGTCTATGACACCGAGCACGGCGAGGTCGTCCTGCCCGGTCCCAACCCGGACCTCCAGACCGGCAGCTACCGCTTCGAGGGCCGCTCCTTCCTGGTGCGGCGCAGCCAGGACGAGGAGGCCCTGCTCTTCTCCGAGCTCCAGGGCATGGGCTTCCAGCCCCGCAGCAACACGGTCTGGTTCATGGAGCAGGAGGAGGCCATCACCTTCCTCCTGGACCACTACCCCCGCCTGGTGGAGGCCTACCGGGTCTTCGGCGAGAAGAACCTCACCCGCTACAAGGTCCGCCTGGCCAAGCCCGAGATCGTGGCCGAGGTGGAGAGCGACGAGGAGAACAAGTGGTTCAACCTGGACCTGAACGTCCAGTATGATGACCAGAAGGTGCCCATCGAGCTCATCTGGAAGGCCTGGACCCAGGGCAAGCGCTACGTCCAGCTCAAGGACGGCTCCTATACCAGCCTGCCCGAGGCCTGGCTCAAGAAGCTGGGCCACAAGCTCAAGGCCCTGGGATTCGATCCGGAAAAGCCGCCGCAGAAGCAGTTCCAGCAGTTCGAGGTGCCGGTGCTGGAAAAGATCCTGGAAGACCTGCCCCAGGCCAAGACCGATGGCTACTTCGTGAATCTGCGGGAGAAAATCAACAACTTCCAGCAGATCCGTTACGTGGATTCGCCCAGGGGCCTGAACGCCACCCTGCGGCCCTACCAGGTCCACGGCCTGAGCTACCTGAATTTCCTGCGCGAGTACGGCTTCGGCGGCATCCTGGCCGACGAGATGGGCCTGGGCAAGACCATCCAGACCCTGTCTTTCGTGCAGATGCTCAAGGAACGCGGGATCAAGGGCGCGAACCTGATCATCGTGCCCACCTCGGTGCTGCCCAACTGGGAGCGCGAGGCCGCCAAGTTCGTGCCGAGCCTCCGGCGTCTCACCATCTACGGCACCAAGCGCGACGACCTGTTCCAGCAGATCGCGGAGTCGGACCTCATCATCACCACCTACGCCCTGCTGCGCCGCGACCTGGACGAGCTGTTGAAATACCGTTACGCCACGGTCATCCTGGACGAGGCCCAGAACATCAAGAACCCGAACACCATCACGGCCCGCTCGGTGCGCCGCCTGGAGGCCGACATGCGCCTCTGCCTCTCGGGCACGCCCATCGAGAACAACCTCTTCGAACTCTGGAGCCTGTTCGAGTTCCTCATGCCCGGGTTCCTGGGCTCGCAGCACTCGTTCCAGCGCGGCATCGTCAAGCCCATCAAGGACGGCGACGAGGAGACCCTGGAGTATCTGAAGACCCGCGTCAAACCCTTCATCCTGCGCCGGACCAAGGCCGAGGTGGCCAAGGACCTGCCGCCCAAGATCGAGACCACGCACTACTGCGACCTGGTGGACGAGCAGCGCGACCTGTACAACGCCCTGGCCAAGCGCCTGCGCGACCAGGTCATGAAGGACGTGGAGGAGAAGGGTCTGGCCAAGAGCCAGATGTCCATCCTGGACGCCCTGCTCAAGCTGCGCCAGATCTGCTGCCACCCGCGCCTCTTGAAGCTGGACATGCCGGGGTTGAACACGAACCTGCCCTCGGGCAAGTTCGACGCCTTCAAGGATCTGGTCACGGACATCGTGGATGGTGGGCACAAGGTCCTGGTCTTCTCCCAGTTCGTGCAGATGCTCCAGATCATCCGCTCCTGGCTCCAGATCAAGGAGGTGCCCTTCGCCTACCTGGACGGCTCCAGCAAGGACCGCCTGGAGCAGGTGGACAATTTCAACGAGAATCCCAACGTGCCCATCTTCCTCATCTCGCTCAAGGCGGGCGGCACGGGCCTCAACCTCACGGCCGCGGACTACGTCATCCACTACGACCCCTGGTGGAACCCGGCCGTGGAGAACCAGGCCACGGACCGCACCCACCGCATCGGCCAGAAGCGCCAGGTCTTCGCCTACAAGATGATCTGCCAGAACACGGTGGAGGAGAAGATCCTCAAGCTCCAGGAGCAGAAGAAGGACGTGGCCGAGGCCATCATCCCGGGCCAGTCCGCGTTCAAGACGCTCACCCGCGACGATCTGGAGATGCTGTTCGAAATCTAGGTCACGCTCCCGCTCCCCTGTTTTCTTTCCGCCCGATCCCGGCTACAAGAAAACCATGCGCCTCCTCATCCGCGTAGTGGAATTCCTGCGCGACACGTTCGACGCCCTGCACCAGTTCTGGGAATCCCAGGCCACCCAGCGCGCCGCGGCCCTGGTCCTGGTGGCGGCCTTCCTCCTGACGCTCGCCGGGGTGGAGCTCTCCCGCCGCGGCCTGCTCCCGCCGCACCTGGCCCACATCCTGGGCAACAACCACTTCCTGGCCGTGAACCTGGCCTTCACTCTGGTGCTCATCATGGAGGTGGTCAGCCTCATCTTCACCCTGCCCTGCTCGGTATCCAAGGCCGTAGGCAAGCAGATCGAGATCCTGGCCGTGATCCTCCTGCGCAGCGCCTTCAAGCACCTGGCCTTGTTCCCCGAGCCCGTGGTGGTGGCCGGGCTGAGCGAGCCGCTCCTGCGCCTGCTGGCCGACGGGGCCGGGGCTTTGGCCATCTTCGGCATCCTGGGCTACTACCACCACCTCCAGCAGGACTCCCGCCCGGCCATCATGGACGGAGCCTCGCGCTATTCCTTCGCCACGGCCAAGAAGATCATCGCCCTGGTCATCCTGGTCTGCTTCCTGGCCATGGGCGCCAGCGACCTCTGGTTCGGCCTCACGGGCGAGCCGCAGTTCGACTTCTTCTCGGCCTTCTACACCGTGCTCATCTTCAGCGACATCCTCATCGTGCTCATCGCCCAGCGCTACCTGCCGCACTTCCGGGCCGTGTTCCGCAACTCGGGCTTCGCCGTGGCCACCCTGATCATCCGGCTGGCGCTCACGGCCCCGCCCTACCTGAACGCCCTGCTCGGCGTGGCCGCGGCCATCTTTTCCGTGCTGCTCATCCTCATCTACAACCGCTTCTGGGAGATCAGGCGGACCACATGGACGGACGACTCCAACCCGTAGAGGCCACCGAGGCGGTCCTCTACGGCCCGCGCCGAGTCCTGGTCTGCGGCTACACCCCCGCGGACCAGCTGGCCCTGCTGGCCATGATGGCGGATTCCGGGTTCTCCGACCTGCCCGCGGTGTTCGCAGACGCGGCCGAGGCGAAGATGACCCTGGCCCAGGTCCTGGACCTGCCCGCGGGCCACGGACAGGGCGCGGCCTCGGCCCTGCCCCGGGCCGTGGTCCTGGCCGGAATCAAGGAAAAGGAACTGCACGCCTTCATGGCGGCCTGGCGGGGTCTGGGCCTGCCGCGCCAGCTCTGGGCCTGCCTCACGCCCACGTCCGAGAACTGGACGCTCGCCGCGCTCCTGGCCGAACTGGAGCACGAGCGCCAGACCCTGGCCGCCCGGCGCGCCGATGCAGGGCAATAGGCTTTATAGCAAAAACGGCCCCAGCAATTTCAACAACTCATCCACGATTGCAAGGACCTGTATCGCAGTGTTGGCAGCCGTGGCATCCTCCTGAATGGCAGCCTTGGCCTGATCAATCTTCTTATTGACCGCTACGATCCGTTGCTGAAGCTTGGCAGCATCGTCGATCCATTTCTTTAGAATATCAATTTGCATCTTATGTGTTTTATCAATAAGATCACGCTGCCCTGCCCGCAAAAATTCTGCTTCTTTCTGCATTACTGGTATGAGGGATGGATCTGTCTCTGCCTCTCGATCAATAATCATGCCAGACAATTCACCAGATAACGCAGTCAGGTCCATCACCAGTTGTATTTTTTTTGCGTGAACTTTTTTAGCATCCATAGATCACTCCTATCTACTCATTTGACTTAAGAGTTATTTTTGTGTTTTCAGCCATATCTTTTAACGCAACAGCCTGCTGCAAAAGCCAATGGACATTGCTTACAGACAATTTATTATTTCCAATAGCCTTTTCCAAATCTGCATGCGCCTGTGGAAGTGCTGCATAGTAAGATCGCATCGTTCTGCAAAGATCCAAAGCTTTAATTGTCGTCTCGTTTAACACGATAAGATTATTCACTATAACTTTACGCCCCTGCTTATCTGCATGATTAAATCCGGCTATTGTCCTGTCAAACTGGGCGCTATAATTTTCCATTATTTGCTGGGCAATTGTGAGTCGTATATAATCCAATATTTTATTAGAATAATCGTCAACTACCGATTGATTTTCATGAATTGCTGCGATGAGTACACCAGCTTGCTTCTTCTTTAAATATTCTTGAAAAAGTTTTGTCGAGTTGTCTGATAAAATCTTAATCTTTTCCTTGCTTTTGTCCTTTGTATTTTCAATAACACTTGTATCCTCTAATACAACTACCTTACTACTTAATGACAATATTTGATCACCAAGCGATGTTGACAATGAATCCCGCTCAGAATCGCTTAAAGCATCCATCAATGCAAAGTCTTTTAGCCTTGTTGCATACTCATACATCAATTGATTTATTTCGCGTAATTTTGAGTCGGCCTTAGCAATGTATTGCTGCAACTCTTCAGGCCCAATCGCCAGATCATTCGCGGTGTCAAACTTGAGCCGTAATACTTTGTTTACAGTGCGCATATCCTTCGTTGCATATACTTCTCCCATCTCCTGCCAACCGGTTTGCACCAGTTCCCCGGAGACTTTCTCAATCCCCTGTCGAGCCGTCACGACCGAGGCCTGAAATTCTTCAAACGGCTTCGGCTGCACCTTGGCGCACGCCGCCAATAGCCCCACTGCCAGCAGAAGCAGCGCCCAGCGCAGCCCCCTGTTCCACCACAGAACTCCTTGTTTCTCCATGATCTTCTCCCTGCCTGATGGTTGACCACCCCATGCCGGACACCTTACCGGCTATATATAAGCCTATATAAACTGCGACAGAGGTCAAGAACCCGGGAGGCCCGGGGATCGGGCAAAAGAAAGAGGGCGCCGGAGCGCCCTCGTGGATGTTGGAATCGCGGAGAGGAAAAAAACTTAGAACGGCACGTCGTCCATGCCGCTGGCCTCGGACGGGAAGGCCGGGCCCAGGTCCTCCTCGGGCTCCGGTCCCTGCTGCGGGGCCTGACGTCCGCCGCCGCGCTGGCCGCCACCGCCGCGGGGGCCGCCGCGCTGCTCCGAGCCTTCCGAGGGAGCGCCCTGACGGTCCTCGCCGCCGCGACGCTCCAGGCCCTGGATGCGGTTGGCCACGATCTCCGTGGTGTAGCGGTCCTGGCCGTCCTTGTCCTGCCACTTGCGGGTCTGAAGCCGGCCCTCCACCAGAACCAGGTTGCCCTTGGCCAGGTAGTTGGACACGTACTCGGCCTGGGTGCCCCAGGCCACCACGTTGTGCCATTCGGCCTTGTCCACCCACTGACCGCTCTTGTCCTTATAGCCTTCGTCCGTGGCCATGCGCAGGTTGGCCACGGCCTGGCCCGACTGGGTGTAGGAAAGTTTCGGGTCCTGGCCGAGACGGCCGATGAGAAGTACCTTGTTCAAGCTGGCAGCCATAGCGCCTCCTTCACAGTTTCCCGGCCAGTTCCTCGGCCTCGTCCAGGGCGTCCTCGATCTCGTACGAACGCGCATCCGCCGCGGCGGGCTGGCGCGCGGCCAGGGCCTCCTCCAGGCCCAGGCGGGCCGCCTCGGCCAGGCGGATGGGCTGGTCCAAGGCCTGGGCCGCCTCCGGCGGCAGCATGCCCAGGGAGAGCCGGTCGAACAGGGCCGCGGTGAGCTCCAGCACCCCGCGCCGGCCTTCGGGCGGCAGCCCCGCCGCCCAGGCCAGCCGGACGAGCCGGGGCCAGGCCCGGGCCACGGGCTCCTCGTCCACGGTGCGCACGGAGACGCGGACCTGCAGGAACCTGCCCACTAGTCCGGCTCCTCCCAGTCGCTCTGGATCTTGGTGACCATGTCCTGGATCAGGGTGAGCTGGTCCTCGGGACAGACGCCGATGAGGGCCTGTCCCGCGTCCACGTTGTCGCCGCGGTGAAAGTACACGGAGTAGATGAGCCCCTCGGGCCCGCTGTAGGCCAGCGGCGTCTCCCGCTTCATGCGCGAGACGATGAACAGCTCCATGCCCTCGCGCACCTTCACCGACCGCTTGCCCGAGACCTTGAGCTTCTGGTCGATCTCGGGGATGAAATAGTACTTAGCGCGCTCCGGGGCCGTGAAGAGGTGCAGGGCCTTCTTCAGGATGAGCTCGATGACCTCCTTCTTGGAGAGGTAGTGGCGCAGGGTCATGAGCGTGTCCCCGGCCTCCACGAACTTTCCTTCCAGTTCCTTGCGGATCTCCATGACCTCGCCGCGTTCCGGCGCGCAGATGGGCTTGCGGTTCTTCTCCCGTGTCAGGTGGGCCAGGAGCGTGCCGGGCTTCTCCTTGAAGCTGCCGGTGACGCCCGTGACCTTGTCGCCGACCCTGAGCGCGGCGAACTCCACCACCCCGGTGTGCGGGGCCTTGACCTCGATGATCTCGTAGGGAGAGGCCTTGATGTCGTCGAGAAACTGCTTGATGTCGAGCACGGGTCCGGTCCTTTGCAGAAGTCCGCGCGAGGCCGCGCGGCCAATCAGCGATAATAGAGATTCCTGCCGCCCATGGTCAAGAGCGCGTGGTGGAGATTCTTGCGCAGGTCGCGGCGGTCCCAGACGCCTTGGATGTGGCCGCGGGACAAGGCCTTCCAGCAGCTGTGGTAGTGCGGGGGCACGGCCATGCCCGTGGTTTCGTGGATGACCCCGGGGCCGGCGAAGCCGATGTTGGCCGAGCGCACCGCGAACTGGTAGGGCGAGCAGCCCAGGAAGCTGGCCACCGGCCCGGCGTAGGAATTGGTGTCGTAGAGCACGAGGTAGAGCCCTCCGGCCTCGATGTAGCGGCGCACGGCCACGGTGCAGCGGGGCATCTGGATGACCCCGGCCACGCCCTCCTGGATGCGGATGCCCGCTGTGCCGTGGATGTAGGCCAGGAAGGGGTAGTGCTTGCGCCGGGCGCGCTCGGCCGCGCGCACGAACTTCTCGCCCTCGGCCGCGCCCACGCTGCCGCCGCGGAAGGGGTTGACCAGGGCCGCCACCACCGCGTTCACGCCCTCTATGGCCGTCTCGAAGGTGATGCAGGCGCTGGCCAGCCGCGTGTTCCGGCGGGTCTGGTCCAGCTTGAGGTCGAACCCCTCGTAGCCCAGGGGGTTCACGGACTCCAGCCCGGCGTCGAACTCGTAGGCCTCGCGGAAGCCCAGGACGTTGTGCAGGCACCACTGGTATTCCATGGGGAAATGGTGGCCGCAGTTGGCGCAGACCCCGGCGAACTCGTCGAACAGGTCCCTGGCCCAGAGGTCCGGGCAGCCGTGGGTGCGGGCGTTGGGACAGGTCACGGCCCGGTCCTCCAGGCTGCGCGGACTGACCCACTCCCAGCACTGCTCCGAGCGGCAGGAGCCCTCCTCGGGCCGGGAGAGCCGGGTGAGCATCTCCTGCACCTCGGGGGCGGGCTCGGGCAGGCCGCGCTCCGGCTCGGGCCGCCCGGCCAGGCGGCGCAGGGGCCGGACAATGCGGCGCTTCAAGGCGTGGGCCTCGGCCTCCAGCTCCTCCATGACGTCCATGACCCGGCGCTTGTGGCGGCCCACCAGGTCGTGGCGGAAAAGCGTGAGCCCGGCCCAGACCGCGTCCTGGATCCCGGCGAAGAGGCGGCCGGCCCAGCTGCGCGGGTCGCGCCTGGCCCAGCGGCTCATGGCCAGGAAGCGCTGGCCCCGCTTCCAAACCAGACGGTCGCGGGCCCTGGCCCCCAGGTCCCAGCGCATGTACACGCTCTCCTCCCGCGAGACCGCCCGGCCGTCGCGGCGGCGCAGGGCCAGGCCGCGCACCAGCTTCATGCCCGCCACCTGGGACACGGCCTCGTTGGTGGCGTGGATCACCTCGCGCCGCAGGAGCCGGAAGAACTCGCCGTGGTCCGGCCTCGCGCCCAGGGGCGGCTCCTGGATCACGCGGTCCACGAAGCCCATGGAGAGGTTGTCCTGGGCCGTGATCTTGAGCCGCTCGGCGCAGCGCTCCACCAGCTCCGGCGTGGCGCGCTGGCCCGGCTTGAGTCCGGCCTCAATGGCCGCCGCGCCCTCGGGCGAAATGACCGAGTAGTAGCCGTGGGAGAGCATGAGCCGCCGGTCGGCCAGGGCTATGGCCTCGGCCCCGCCCGAGCCGCCCTCGGAGAACACGGCCACCACGGGCACGCGCAGCCCGGCCATCTCGTAGAGGTTGCGGGCGATCTGCTGGGCCGCGCCGGGAAAGTCCTCCAGGGGATAAGCCCCGGGGGTGAAGACCCAGGCGTGCACCGGAATGTTCTCGGTCTCGGCCACCTTCATGGCCTGGAGCGCCTTGGCGTTGCCCCAGGGCTTGGCCGATCCGCCGTTGCGGAACTCCTCGCCGTGGCCCTTCTCGTGGCCGATGACCATCACGGACTGGCTGAAGACCTTGCGCCCCACCCGGCGCAGGAGCGAGGCCCGGGCGATGAGCACGGCCGGGTCCAGGCTGTGCTCGCCCTGGCCGCCCATCTCGGCGTAGGAGTCATAGACGTTCTCCAGAACGTCCTTGAGGCAGAAGCGCTGGGGGTGGCGCACGATGCGCACCTTGTCCATGGGCCCGAGCTCGCTGTCCAGGCGGCGTTCCAGCAGGTCGAAAAGCTCCTCCAGGCGGGCCAGGGCGGCGTTCTGCTCCAGACGGTCCAGGCCCTGCTCCGCGGCCAGAAACTCGGCCAGCTTGGAGTCGAGCATGCGGATGGAGGCGTTCTCGCGGTCGCCGAAGATGTCCCGCACGTAGGTCAGGCGCTCGCGCAACGCAGCCACTCGCTTTTCGGTGTCCATGTCAGAACCGGAGGATGTCCGCGGTTTTCTGGCGCAGGAAGTCCAGGTTCACGCGCAGCGGCCCGCCGCCGGGGCCCACGCCCTCCAGGACCACGCCGGCGAGGAACTCCAGGCCGCGGGCCTTGGCCTCGTCCAGGTCGCGTCCCCAGACGATGCCCAGGGCCAGGTTGGGGTCGAAGTCCGTGGGCACGTCGTAGGCCCGGTCCCGGGGCACGTGGGTGTGCACCGTGAGCCAGGGGCGCTCCGGAAAATCGAAACGTTCGATGCGGCCGGGCTGGGGCGCAAAGCGCTCGGCCGGGTCCTCGGCCACGATGCGGTACTCAATGCCCACGCCCTCGAAGGAAATATCCTCCTGGCCGTAGCCCAGGGGTTCGCCCAGGGCCAGGCGGATCTGCTCGGCCACCAGGTCCGGGGCCGGATTCCCGCTCACCCGGGCGATGGCTGCGGAGACCCCGTTCTCCACCTGGATGCGCGTGTTCACCTCCATGAGGAAGGGGTCGCCCTTGGGGGTCACGATCCACTCCCAGGTGCCTGCGGAGTCGTAGCCCACCTCCCGGGCCATGGCCAGGGAGTGCGCCACCACCTCGTCCAGGACCCGGTTCGCGTCGAAGCCGTAGGCCAGGGACTGCGGCGCGAAGCCCGGGGCGGCCTCCACGCGCTTCTGGCGGCCCGGGCTCTGGATGGAGCAGTTGCGGGTGCCGAAGTGCACCAGGTCGCCCGCGGAGCGCCCGGCCAGGACCTGGACCTCGATGTGGTTGAAGTCCAGGATGCGCTGCTCGATGAGCACGCCCTCGTCCTGGAAATGACGCTTGGCGTAGTTGCGCACGCGGCGGAAGGCCCGGCGGAACTGGCCCGGGTCGTCCAGCTCCTCGATGCCCATGCCCCCGCCCCCGGCCGAGGCCTTGACCAGCACGAGCCCGTTCTCCACGCCCTGCTTGGCCTGGAAGGCGAACAGCCCGGCCGCGATCTCCTCGGCCTCCAGCTCGTCATAGACCGGCCGGTCCGAGCCCGGAATGGTGGGCACGCCGAGCTTGCGGGCCAGGCGCTTGGTGTTGATCTTGTCGCCCAGGTCGCGGATGAGCCACCAGGACGGGCCGATGAAGCGCATGCGGCGCTCGCGCAGGCAGACCCGGCGGGCGAAGCGGAAGTCCTCGGCAAAGAAGCCGTAGCCCGGGTGGATGGCGGTGCAGCCCGCGGCGTCGGCCACGGACAAGAGCTCGTTGGCGTCGTGGTAGGAGGCGATGCGGAAGAGGGCCTGGGGCCCGCCCTGGGCCAGGGCCAGGGCCGCGTGGCCGGACTGGTGGTCGGCCGGGGTGACCACGCAGGTGAAGTCGTGGCCCAGGCGCAGGCAGGCCTGCAGGATGCGCACGGCGATCTCGCCGCGGTTGGCGATGAGGATGCGCTCTCTGGCCACCCCGCTCCGGTCCCCTAGATTTCCTCTTTCTTGGCCTTGCGCAGTTCGATGAGCCGCTTCTGGACCTCCAGCACGAGCTTGTCCAGCTTCATCTCCTGGCGGCGGTCCAACCCCGCGAAGTTGCAGCCCACGATGCCGTTGTCCAGCACGCGCATGACCTTGCCCGTGATCTGGGTCAGGAAGAGCTTCTTGGCCAGCAGGAGATCGAACTGGAAGCTCTGGCCCTCCTTGAACAGGCGGTTCTCTTCCAGAATGGCGAAGCCCGAGGCCGAGAGGTCCTTGACCTGGTACTCGCGGCCGGTGTCGGTGATGCGGATGAACAGGCCCGGCACGCGGGTGCGGAAGGCCTTGCGAAGCTGATCGTCGTCGTTGGGCATGCGCACGTCGAAATCCATGTGGTCCCCCTCTCTGGAAACGTCCCCTGGCCGGCTACTGCCCGCCCATGACCCGCTTCTCCAGGATGATCTCCACCCGGCGGTTGCGGGCACGATTCTCTTCGGTGTTGTTGGGATAGAGCGGGTCCATGTCCGCCAATCCCGTGGCCGTAAGCCGCTTGGGCTCGAGCCCCATCTGCATGAGCACGCGCAGCACGTTCACCGCGCGCATGGAGGAAAGCTCCCAGTTGTCGGCGTAGCGCGAGCCCACGGGCTTCACGTCGTCGGTGTAGCCGCGGATGTTCACGGTCTGGTCCGGGTGACGGAAGAGGAAATCCTTGAGCCCGGTGAGGGCCTGCACGCCCTGGGCCGAGAGCTGGGCCTGGCCCGGCGCGAAGAGCACGTCCCCGGACAGCCGCAGGCTGATGACGCCGTTCTCGAAGTTGGCGCTCACCAGGCCTTCCATGCCCTTGGTGGTCTGGAGCGTCTTGACCTCGGCAAAGACCTTGCGCTGGGACTCCACGATCTGCCGCCGCATGAGGGCCTGGTCGATGAGCACCCCGGCCTCCTCGCGGGTCACGCGGCTGGTGGCCACCTTGTCCATCTTGCCCTTGAGGGCCTTGGTCACGGACGAAAAGGTGTCCGAAAGCTTGCTCGTGTCCAGGGTGGACATGGAATAAAGCAGGATGAAGAAGCAGAGAAGCAACATCGACATGTCGGCCGAGGTGACCAGCCAGGTCGTGTTGACCTCCTCCTCTTCGGGGTCCTGGATGATGGGCTTGTCGTCTTCGGCCATGGCCTACTCCCGCTCCCTCGGCGCCAGGAAGGAGGACAGCTTCTCGTACACCAGCCGCGGGTTGTTGTTCTCCAGGATGGACTTGGCCCCCTCGAAGATGATCAGCAGATGCAGCTCCTCCTGCAGGGTGCGTGCCTTGAGCTTGGCCGCGATGGGCACGAAGAAAAGCGTAGCCAGCACCGAGCCGTAGAACGAGGTCAGGATGGCCACTGCCATGCCCGGGCCGATCTTGGAGGGGTCCGAGAGGTTCATGAGCATCTGGACCAGGCCGATGAGGGTGCCGAGCATGCCGAAGGACGGGGCCAGGCCGCCCAGGCGTTTGAAGACCTCCTGGGCCACCAGGTGGCGGCGTTTGAGCGAGGCGATCTCGATGGCCACGGTGTCGCGGATGAGCTGGGGGTCGGCGTTGTCCGCAATGAGCTGGCAGGACTTCTTGAGGATGACGTTCTCGGTCTGGACGTTCTCCAGGGCCAGCAGGCCCTCGCGGCGGCTGATCTCGGCCACCTTGACCATGATGTTCACCACGTCGCGGTTGCGCACCTTGCGCGAGGCGAAGACCTTGAAGCCCGCGTAGAACGACTGTATCACTTCCTCGAAGGGGTGGGCCACGCAGATGGCGCCCAGGGTGCCGCCCACCACGATCATGATGCTCGGCAGGTCCACGAACTGCAGCAGGGAGCCGCTGAACGAAATGGCCCCGATGACCAGCGAGAGACCGAAGAGGAGGCCGAGAAGGGTTGCGAAATCCATAGAAGAGCCTACCCTGTCTGGTGGTGGTTCCTGGCCAAATGTATAAGCCGTATACGCCCTTTCGGGCCCGTGGTCCAGTCTGGGGCCGGAAACCGGCCTGCCACGCGAGGAGAACTCCATGCCGCCGTGGGACGATGCTCTGCTCTCCGGTGAATACATACAGGGAAAGATAGGAAAAATTCAAGCGGGGACTGTCGGCCTCGTGCTGGGCTCGGGCCTGGGCGGGGCCCTGGCCGCGTTCAAGCCAACCGCCTCCCTGCCCTACGCCTCCATTCCCGGCTTTCCCCGGGCCGGAGTGCCGGGCCACGCCGGACGCCTCCTGGCCGGAAAAATGTCCGGCCGCCCGCTGCTGGTTCTGGCGGGCCGCTTCCACCTTTACGAGGGCCACAGCGCGGCCCAGGTCTGCGCCGGGGTGCGCGCCCTGGCGGCCCTGGGCCTGCGCACCCTGATCCTGACCAACACCGCGGGCTCGCTCAACCCGCTCTTCCCGGCCGGGCGGCTCATGTGCCTGGCCGACCACATCAACCTGAGCGGGCACAACCCCCTGGCCGGCCCCCTGGACCCGGCCCTGGGCGACCCCTTCCTGGACATGGGCCGGGCCTACGACCCGGGCCTGCGCGAACTGGCCCTGGAGCAGGCCGCCCGCCTGGGCCTGCGCCTGGAGCAGGGCGTCTATCTTCAGGTCCCGGGCCCCAGCCTGGAGACACCGGCCGAGACCCGGGCCTTCCGCGCCCTGGGCGCGGACGCCATCGGCATGTCCACGGCCGTGGAGACCATCGCCGCGCGCCGGGCGGGCATGCGGGTCCTGGCCCTCTCTTGCCTGACCAACCAGAACCTGCCCGACTGCCAGGGACCCGTGAGCCACGCCCGCGTTCTGGCCGCGGCCAAGGCCGCGGCCGCGGACCTGGGACGTCTCCTTGCCGGGATCATTAAAGAACTGCCGGAAACGTCCGATGAAAAGAGGGCGCCGGGAGCGCGGCGCGGCAGGAGGAGCAGGGCATGAAAGCATGGGCATGGGTTTTGGCGCTGGCGCTGGCCGTCACGGGCGGCTGCACCTGGCGCGAGACCAAGCAGAATATCGCGGACACCAAGAACTTCGTCCTGGACACCGGGGCCACCACCAAAAAGCTTTACGAAGAGGACGACACTCCGACCATCGAGCTGAACTACGAAGCAGCCGACGCCCTGGCCAAGGACCTCAAGGACGATCTGCCGCCCAATTCGCCCATCTCGGTGGAACGCTTCACCAACGAGGCCGATCCCGCGGACAAGTCGCCCCTGGGCCGGGTGGTGTCGAGCCAGGTGGCCTCGCGTCTGGCCAAGCTGGACTACAAGGTGACCCGCGGCGCGCCCAGGCCCGTCCCGGCTCCCGCGCCCCCGGCCGAAGGCCAGGAGCCGCCCAAGGAACTGCCGCCCCGGCCCTGCATCCTATCCGGCACCTATCTCGTGGGCAGCACCCAGATCCTGGTGCACGCCCGGGTGGTGGCCGTGGACGACGACACCGAGCTCTCGGGCCACGATTGGACCCTGCCCCTGAACAAGGAGACGCGGGAGATGCTTCCCCATCTCCAGCGCGGAAGCGCCACGCCCTCGGTGAAGACCGCGTTCTAGGGAAAGCCGGATCGTGCGCGACAAGCCGCCGGGTCCTGCCCGGCGGCTTTTTTTTCAGGCCCGCCCGGCCAGGAGCATCTCGGCCAGGGCGTTGATCACGCAGGCGGCCAGGGCCGAGCCGCCCTTGCGGCCGCGGATGGTGATGAAGGGCGTGCGTTCCTGGGCCAGGAGCAGTTCCTTGGACTCGGCCGCGTTGACAAAACCCACGGGCATGCCCACCACCAGGGCCGGGGCGGCCGCGCCGGACTCCAGCAATTCCAGCAGACGCAGAAGCGCAGTGGGCGCGTTGCCGATGACCCAGACGGCCGGGGCGAAGCGCTCCTGGGCCAGGTCCACGGCCACCTTGGCCCGGGTTTGGCCGCCTTCCTTGGCCAGCCGCGCGGCCTCCGCGTCGCCCATGAGGCAGCGCACCGAGCAGCCCAGAGGCTCCATGCGGCGCAGGGGGATGCCGCAGCGGGCCATTTCCGTGTCCGTGACGATGGTGCAGCCCGAGCGCAGGGCGTCCAGGCCCGCGGCGCAGGCCCCGGCATGGAAGCGCACCAGGGAGAGCAGTTCGAAATCCGCGCTGGTGTGGATCATGCGCCGGACGATCTCCCACTGCGCGCCCTGGAAGGGCCGGGGCTCGGGCACCTCGGCGTCGATGATGGCCAGGGAGCGGCGTTCGATCTCGCGCGGGTCGCCGACGTGCAGCACTGCCATGTCAGGCCCCTGCCAGGATGGCCAGGGAGGAGGAGGTTCCCAGACGACAGGCCCCGGCCGCCAGCAGGGCCTCGGCCTGGGCCCGGGTGCGGACGCCGCCGCTGGCCTTGACGCCCATGCGGGCCGGGACATGGGCGCGCAACAGGGCCACGTCCTCAATCGTGGCTCCGCCGCCGGAAAACCCGGTGCAGGTCTTGACGAAGGCGGCTCCGGCGTCCGCGGCCAGGCGGCAGGCCAGGATCTTTTCCCGGTCCGTGAGCAGGGCCGTCTCCAGGATGACCTTCACGGGCGCGGCCGCGGCCCGGACCACGGCCGCGATGTCCGCGGCCACGCAGGCCTCGTCGCAGTCCTTGAGCGCGCCCACGTTGAGCACCATGTCGATCTCCGCGGCTCCGGCGGCCACGGCCTCGGCAGCCTCGCGGGCCTTGGCCGCCGTGGTCTGGGAGCCCAGGGGAAAACCCGCCACGCAGACGCAGAACACTCCGCTTCCGGCCAGCAGGCGCACGGCCTGGGGCAGGCGGAAGGGGGCCACGCACACGGCCAGGAGATTGTGCTCGCGGGCCTCGGCGCAGAGGCATTCGATGTCCGCGGCCGAAGCTCCTGGCCGCAGCTGGGTGTGCTCCAGCCGCCGGGCCAGGTCCCCGAACGCGGCGGGCACGGCTAGCGCCCCCGGGCCTGGTAGCGGGCCAGGTGCCGTTCCAGGCGGCGGCTGGTGGCGGTGAGCACCCAGCAGATCAGGAAGTAGAGCCCGGCAATGGTGAGAAATATCTCGAAGGGCGCGTTCATGGTCCGGTTGTTCACCTGGGTGGCCGTGTTGGTCAGCTCGTTGACCCCGATGATGGAGGCCAGGGAGGTGTCCTTGGTCAGGCTCACGAACTGGTTCACGAAGGATGGGATCATGTTGCGCAGGGCCTGGGGCAGGATGACCAGGCGCATGGCCTGGAAATGGCTCAGGCCCGTGCCCCGGGCGGCCTCCATCTGGCCCTTGGGCAGGGCCGTGACGCCCGCGCGCACGATCTCGCCCACGTAGGCTCCGGTGAAGACGATGAAGGCGATGAGCGTGCTGTGGAACTCAGGCACGGCCGAGCCCAGAAGCACAGGGGCCAGGAAGTAGAACCAGAAGATGAGCATGAGCAGCGGCGTGCCGCGCACCAGCTCGATGTAGATCACGGCAAGGGCCTTGACCCAGCGCCGCCGCGACAGGCGCATGAGGCCCGCGGCCAGGCCCAGCCAGAAGGCCCCGAAGATGCCCAGGACCGCCAGGACCACGGCCAGGGCCAGCCCGCCCAGGTCGCCCGTGACGGTCATGTTCCGGGTGTCGATGGTGAGCGACCCCCAGAGGAAGTAATCGATGTTGTTCCAGACCACGTCCCAATGCATCGGTGTCCCCTAGTACCTGATCTGACGCAGGAAATGCTTGTTATAGAGGTTGATGGAGAGGGACACGGCCAGGGAGATGCAGATGTAGATGAGCGTGGCCGCGGTGAAGGCCTCGAAGCCCCGGAAGGTGTGGGACTCGATCTGGCGGGCCATGTAGGTCAGGTCCATGACGCCGATGGTCATGACCAGCGACGAGTTCTTGATCAGGTTCAGGAACTGGGAGATGAGCGGCGGCACGATGATCCGGAAGGCCTGGGGCAGGATCACGTAGCGGTAGGCCTGGAGGAAGGACAGGCCTGTGGCCCGCGAGGCCTCCAGCTGGTTCTTGGGGATGGCGAAGATGCCCGCCCGGATCTCCTCGGCGATGAAGGCCGCGGTATAGACCGTGAGCGCGATGACGCCCGAGGCGAACTCGAAGTCCTGCTTGTAGAGCCACTGGTTCACGGCCTCGGGCAACAGCACGTAGGAGCCGAAATACCAGAAGTAGATCTGCACCAGGAGCGGGGTGTTGCGAAAGAACTCGGTGAAGGCCAGGCTGAACCATTCCAGGGCCTTGACCTTGGTCATGCGCAGCACGGCCACCAGGGTGCCCAGGGCCGTGGCCAGGACGATGGACAGGGCCGAAATCTTGAGGGTCAGCCAGAGGCCGTCGATGAGCCACTGGTGATACTCGCCCGCAAGGACAATGCTCCAATCGAAATTGTACTTCAAACCTTTGGCCCCGCCTGAGGCGGACCGGGGCGCGCCGCCGGCGCGCCCCGGTCCTGTTCAATTCCTCGGATTCCGAGCCGGGCCTAGGGCCAGAGCTCCATCTTCCACTTCAGCTCCAGCGGGCACTTGCTCTTGGGGCCGAACCACTTGTCATAGATCTTGGCGTATTCGCCGGAACGCCACATCTCCATGAGGCTGGCGTTGACGAAGTCGCGGTAGTCGGAGTCGTTCTCCGGCAGGCCCAGGCCATAGGGCTCGTCGGCGATGAAGTCGCCGGTCACTTCCCACATCTCCGGCTTCTCATCGGTGGCCTTGAGGCCGGCCAGAATGGGGGCGTCCGTGGTCACGGCGTCCACCTTGCCCTGCTTGAGGGCCAGGAAGGCCATGGGGTAGGTGTCATAGGAGATGACCTGGCACTTGGGCTGGGCGGCCTGGATGTTCTTCTCCGAGGTGGAGCCCTTGGCCGAGCCCACCTTCTTGCCGGCCAGGTCGGCCACGGTCTTGATGCCGCTGCCCTTCTTCACCAGGAGCTTCTGCTCGGCCGGGAAGTAGGTGATGGAGAAATCGACCTCGGCCTCGCGCTCGATCTTGTGGGTCATGGTGGCGGCCAGAATGTCCACCGAGCCCTGGGTCAGCATGGGGATGCGGGTGGCGGAAGTCACGGGCTTGAGCTCCATCTTCACGCCGAGCTTGTCGGCCAGGTACTTGCAGATGTCGATCTCGAAGCCCACGATCTGCTTGGTCTGCTCGTCCACATAGCCGAAGGGCGGCTGGGAATCCTTGACGCCCGCCACGAGCACGCCTTTCTGCTTGATGTCGTCGAGCTTGCCGGCAAAGGCCGCGCCGGCCAGCAGGGTGCAGGCCGCCACAAGCGCCAGAACGAAAGACAGCCTCTTCATCATCGGAACCTCCCTGATGTGTTCCCGCGCAGCGGGGTTACAGAATTTCCTTCAAAAACGCTCTGGTCCTTTCATGCTGGGGATTGGAGAAGAACACGTCCGGCGAGGCCTGCTCCACCACCACGCCGCCGTCCATGAAGATGACCCGGTCGGCCACCTCGCGGGCGAAGCCCATCTCGTGGGTCACGCAGAGCATGGTCATGCCCTCGCGGGCCAGGTCCTTCATGACCGCCAGGACCTCGTTGATCATTTCGGGATCCAAGGCGCTGGTGGGCTCGTCGAAGAGCATGACCTTGGGCTTCATGGCCAGAGCCCGGGCGATGGCCACGCGCTGCTGCTGGCCGCCGGAAAGCTCGGCCGGGTACTTGTGGGCCTGGTCGTGGATGCCCACCCGCTCCAGGAGCGACAGGGCGATGGCCTCGGCCTCGTCGCGGCCCATGCCCCGCACCTTGATGGGAGCCAGGGTCACGTTCTTGAGCACGGTGAGGTGCGGGTAGAGGTTGAACTGCTGGAACACGATGCCGATCTCGGCGCGCAGCTCGTTCACGTCCACGCCCTTGTCGTGGATGTCCCGGCCCTCGAAGAGGATGGTGCCCTTCTGGTACTCCTCCAGCCGGTTCACGCAGCGGATGAAAGTGCTCTTGCCCGAGCCGCTGGGGCCGCAGATGACGAGCACCTCGCCCTTTTCCACGGTCTCGCTGATGCCGCGCAGGACGTGGAAATTGCCGTACCACTTCTGCAGCTTGTTGACCTCGATCATGGCCATGGACACAAAACTCCGGGGTCGCCGAAAGGGGCGGGTTTTCTCGCATATTTGCCTGGAAATAATGATGAATACAGGGGAGCTTAACGGCAAAACGCGAAGAAAAATATATGCCTGCAAAGCCCTCTCCTGTCAAGGCGAGGCCCCCGGCCGAAGAGACCCAGGGGCATTGCTGTTGGCGAACACCGTCAATCATGATACAGGGTTGGGCAGCACCCAGCACCCTTTGCACCGGAGTGGACATGCCGCGCGTCGCCTCGATTCCCACAGTGTTGCTCCTGGCGATTTCATTTGTATTGCTGGCCGCCTGCCACGGCCGGGAGCAGGCCAAGGCCCCGCAGCCCGTGCCCGTGCGCACCTTCACGGCCGAACCCCGCGACACGCCCATGATCCTCTGGAGCGTGGGCACCGTGCGGGCCTCCAACTCGGTTTCGGTGAAGTCGCGCCAGGACGGCCACATCATGAAGATCCACTTCCTGGACGGCGCCGAGGTCCACGCCGGGGACCTGCTCTACACCATCGACCCCGTGTCCCAGACCCTGGCCAAGAGCCAGGCCCAGGCCAGCCTGGCCAGCGACCGGGCCTCGGCCGAAATGGCCATGCAGGAGCTCACCCGCTACAAGGCCCTCTACGCCCAGGGCGTGGTGAGCAAAGACGACTACGACCAGCGCCGGACCGCGGCCGAGACCGCCCTGGCCGCGGTGCGCGCCTCCCAGGCCTCGGTGGGCATCGCGGGCCAGACCCTGGGCTACACCTCCATCACCTCGCCCATCGACGGCCGCATCGGGGTGTCCAAGCTGGACGAGGGCAACCTGGTGGTAGCCAACCAGGACGTGCTGGCCACCATCAACACCATCGTGCCCACCGACCTGGACTTCTCCCTGCCCGAGCGCCACCTAGAGGCGGTGCGCCTGGCCTTCCGCACCGGCCCCGTGGAGGTCCTGGCCGCCACCCGGGATGCCAAGCCGGTGCAGGTCAAGGGCACGCTGCGGGCCATCGACAACAACATCAACCCGGCCACCGGCATGTTCAACATGCGGGCCCGCTTCGCGAACGCGGACGAAGTCCTCTGGCCCGGGCAGTTCGTGAGCGCGGGCCTCATCCTCTCCACCATCAAGGGCGCGGTGCTGGTTCCGGCCCAGGCCGTGCAGCGCGGGCCCGACGGCGACTTCGTCTATCGCCTGCGCGAGGGCAAGGCCGAGCCCGCGGCGGTGAAGATGGGCATCCCGGTGGACGATTACGTGGTCCTGGATTCGGGCCTCGCGGCCGGGGACGAGGTGGTGGTGGAAGGCCAGATCCGGCTTTATCCCGGCGCGCCCGTGGCCCCGCAGACGGCCAAGCCCGGGGGGGCCTCGTGAGCCTGTCGAGCCCGTTCATCGAACGTCCGGTCATGACCTCCCTGGTCATGGCCGCCCTGCTCTTCTTCGGCCTGGGCGCGTACTTCGTGCTGCCCACCAGCGACCTGCCCGCGGTGGACTTCCCCACCATCCAGGTTTCGGCCAGCTACACCGGGGCCTCGCCCGAGACCATGGCCTCCAGCGTGGCCGCGCCCCTGGAGCGGGAGTTCGCCAGCATCGCCGGGCTCTCCTCCATGAGCTCGTCCAACAGCCTGGGCTCCACCAGCATCACCCTCCAGTTCGACCTGGACCGCAACATCGACGGCGCGGCCATGGACGTGCAGGCGGCCATCACCCGGGCCAACGCCAACCTGCCCGACGACCTCACCGATCCGCCCACCTTCCAGAAGGTGAACCCGGCGGACGCGCCCATCTTGTACATCGCGCTCAGTTCGCCCGTGCTGCCCATCTACACCATCAACGACTACGCCAAGACCTACCTGGCCGAGACCATCTCCATGATCCCCGGCGTGGCCCAGGTGCTCATCTACGGCGAGAAGAAGTACGCCCCGCGCATCCGCCTGGACCCCATGGCCCTGGCCGCGCGCGGCATCGGCCTGGACGAGGTGCGCCAGGCCGTGAACGACCAGAACGTGAACCTGCCCCTGGGCAGCCTGGAAGGCCCGGTCCGCGCCGTGACCCTCATGGCCAAGGGCCAGCTCGTGAACGCCGCGGAATACCGCAAGATGGTGGTGACCTACCGCGACGGCCAGCCCGTGTATCTGGGCGACCTGGCCCAGGTGGACGACAGCGTGGAGTACGAGCACTTCGGGGCCTTCCACAACAACAAGCCGGACATCCTCCTGGCCGTGAAGCGCCAGCCCGGGTCCAACACCATCGCCGTGGTGGACGCCATCCGGGCCAAGCTGCCGGTGATCCAGTCGCAGCTGCCCGCCTCCCTGACCGTGGACGTGATATACGACCGCAGCGAGTTCATCCGCGACTCGGTGGCCGACGTGAAGTTCACCCTGGCCCTGGCCGTGGGCCTGGTCATCCTGGTGGTCTTCGCCTTCCTGCGCAGCCTCGCCGGGACCTTCATCGCCGGGGTGGCCATCCCCTTCTCCATCATCGCGACCTTCTCGGCCATGTACCTGCTGGGCTTCACCCTGGACAACCTCTCGCTCATGGCCCTCACGCTCTCGGTGGGCTTCGTGGTGGACGACGCCATCGTCATGCTGGAGAACGTCTTCCGCCACGTGGAGCAGGGCAAGTCGCCGCTGCGTGCGGCCTTTGACGGGGCCGCGGAGATCGGCTTCACCATTCTTTCCATGACACTCTCCCTGGCCGTGGTCTTCGTGCCCATCCTGTTCATGCCCGGCATCCTGGGCCGCATCCTGCGCGAGTTCGCCGTGACCATCACCGTGGCCATCCTCATCTCCGGCGTGGTGGCCGTGACCCTCTCGCCCATGCTCTGCTCCAAGGTCCTGCGCAAGGACACCAAGATCGCGGAGAGCGGCCGCTTCTTCTCCTGGGTCCTCTCCGGCTACCGCTGGAGCCTGCGCCTGGCCATGGACCACCGCGGCAAGACCCTGGTCCTGGCCCTGCTCATGCTCGTCGCCACCGGGCTGCTCTTTGCCTGGGTGCCCAAGGGCTTCCTGCCGCCCAACGACGTGGACCTGCTCATGGGCTACACCCAGGCCCGCCAGGGCATCTCCTACCAGGCCATGGCCGGGCTCCAGCGGGGCCTCTCGCCCCGGCTGGCCGCGGACCCGGACGTGCTGAGCGAGAGCCAGATCATCAGCTATCCCCTGAAGAACCAGGGCCTCTCAGTTATCATCCTCAAGCCGCAGACCGAGCGCAAGGCCACGGCAGACCAGGTCCTGGCCCGCCTGCGGCCCACGCTCAACTCCGAGCCCGGGCTGGTGAGCTACCTGGTGAACCCGCCGCTCATCCCCATCGGCGGCAAGTCCGCCCGCGGCGACTACATGCTCACCCTGCAGTGCCCGGACACCACGCTCCTCTACAGCGCGGCCCAGAAGCTGGAGAAGCTCCTCATGGCCGAGCCCGCGCTCACGGGCGTGAACTCGGACCTGCTCCTGGCCGACCCCCAGGTGCACCTGGACATCGACCGGGAAAAGGCCGCGCGGCTGGGTATCCCGGTGCGCTCCATCGAAGACGCCCTGTTCTCCTCCTTTGCCGAGCGGGGCATCTCCAACATCTACGGCTCCGAGGACGTGTACAAGGTGGTCATGGAGCTCAAGCCCGAGTTCCAGCGCAACGAGAAGGCCCTGACCCTGCTCTACCTGCGCTCGGCCGCGGGCGATCTGGTGCGCCTGGACGCCCTGGCCGAACTGCGCAACGAGCTGGGTCCGGCCACGGTGAACCACACCGGCCAGCTCACCTCGGTGACCTATTCCTTCAGCGCCGCGCCGGGGGTATCCCTGGGCCAGGTCACGGACACCGTGGAACGCCTGGCCCGGGCCAACCTGCCCGCCGGGGTGAGCCACTTCATGGAGGGCACGGCCAGCGCCTTCCAGGAGTCCCTGGGCAGCATGGGGCTGTTGCTGGCCATCACCGTGTTCCTGATCTACGTGCTCCTGGGCTGCCTCTACGAGAGCTACGCCCACCCCCTGACCATCCTCTCGGGCCTGCCCTCTGCGGCCATGGGCGGGCTGCTCACCCTGCTCCTCTTCGGCCAGGACCTGAACCTCTACGGCTACGTGGGCATCATCATGCTCATCGGCATCGTGAAGAAGAACTCCATCATGGTGGTGGACTTCGCCATCCAGGCCGAGAAGTCCGGCAAGAGCCCGGAGGATGCGGCCTTCGAAGGCTCCCTGGTGCGCTTCCGGCCCATCATGATGACCACCATCGCGGCCATCATGGGCGCGCTGCCCATCGCCTTGGGCTTCGGCGCGGGGGCCGAGGCCCGGCGGCCCATGGGCCTGGTGGTGGTGGGCGGACTGGTCCTCTCCCAGGTGGTCACCCTCTACCTGACCCCGGTGGTCTATACCTACATGGACAGGCTCCAGCGCCGGAAGCCCGGGCCGGAGACCGCCACCGGGGCCTAGCCCCGGCCCCTTGTCTGCGGTCCATAACCGTGGCATAGGGGCGGCGCGCGGCCACGGCCGCCCCCACTTCAACCCCAGGCAGGCCCCATGGACTTCCTGCTCCAATACGCGGACATCATTCTGCACATCGACCGCCACCTGGGCGGCCTGTTCGAGCACTACGGAACCTGGATCTACTTCATCCTGGCGGCCGTGGTCTTCTGCGAGACCGGCCTGGTGGTGACGCCGTTTCTGCCCGGCGACTCCCTGCTCTTCGCCGTGGGCGCCCTGGCCGGGGCCGGGCTGGTGGACCCCTGGCTGGCCTGCGGCCTGCTCATGCTGGCGGCCATCTGCGGGGACAACGTGAACTACTGGCTGGGCCGCAAGGTGGGTCCGGCCGTGTTCGTGCGCGAGACCTCCCGCCTGCTCAACAAGAAGCACCTGTTTCACGCCCAGGCCTTCTACGAGCACCACGGCGGCAAGACCATCATCATCGCCCGCTTCGTGCCCATCGTGCGGACCTTCGCGCCTTTCGTGGCCGGCATCGGCCACATGCGCTACTCCCGCTTCCTGTCCTACAGCCTGGCAGGCGGCCTGCTCTGGACCGGTGGGCTCATCGCGGCGGGCTATTTCTTCGGCAACCTCCCGGCCGTGCGCCAGAATTTCGGCCTGGTGGTCATCGCCATCATCGTGGTTTCCGTGCTGCCCGCGGTGGTGGAGTTCCTGAAAACACGCAGCCGCATGAAACAACAATGAACGACACGACCATGGCCTCCGGTTCCGACACGGCCCAGGCCTTCGGCGCGGCGGCCGTCTGGGCCGTCTCCCTCTACGCCGGGGCCCAGCTCATCTCCAACGTAGCCAGCCTGAAGATCGGCGTGATCGGCGGCTTCGCCGTGGACATGGGCACCTTCCTCTACCCCGTGACCTTCACCCTGCGCGACCTGGTGCACAAGGTCCTGGGCCGCAACGGGGCGCGGGCCGTGATCTTCGCGGCCGGGGCCCTCAACCTGTTCATGGCCCTGTACCTCACGTGGATCGCGGGCGTGCCCGGGGACCCGGACTGGGGCCTGAACGAGCAGTTCAGCGCCGTGCTCACCCCGGTCTGGCGGCTGGTGGCGGCCTCCATCCTGGCCCAGGTGGTGAGCGAGCTGGCCGACACCGAGGTCTATCACTGGTTCGTGCGGCGCATCACCCATCGCTTCCATTGGCTGCGCGTGCTGGTGAGCAACTCGGTGAGCGTGCCCGTGGACAACGTGATCTTCGCCGTGGGGGCCTTCGGTTTTGTCCTGCCCTGGAGCGTGGTGGGCCAGATCTTCCTCTTCAACCTGGTCATCAAGTACGGCGTGACCCTGGCCAGCCTGCCGTTCATCTACTTCGTGCGCGAGCGCGGCGAGCAGTAGCCGCACGCCTTCCCCAGGACAACAAAAAAGCCCGGCCGAAGCCGGGCTTTTTTGTTGCTGCGGGGGCGAACCGCCTACTTGGCGTTGAGGCCCTTCTCCTGCGGGAAGATCGGCAGGTAGCGGTAGGACAGGCTCATGACCAGGAAGCCGTAGGCGATGATCATGACGCTGGGAGCCCACTCCGCCCAGTTGGGGGCGTAGGTGTACCACTTGTCGAAGGGCATCACCGGCAGGGCGATGGTCTGCACGGTGAACACGTAGCGGTTGATGACGATGCCCAGGCAGTCCAGGATGCCCGCCAGGTAGAGCAGGCCGGGACGGTTGCGGATCGCCGGGGTGATGAGCATGATGGCCGGAATCACGCCGCAGAGGAACAGCTCGGTCCACATCATCCACTTGCCGTAGATGACGCCGTAGAACATCTGGTCAAAGGTCAGGCCCATGTGCGGCAGCACGTCGGTGGCCCAGGCCCAGGTGTCCAGGAGCTTGAAGAACATATAGACCGTGAGCATGGTGCCCGCGATCTTGCCCATGAGGGCCTTGGTCTTGAAGTCCACCAGCTTGCGGCCCGTGAGTTTCTCCATGAAGGTGCAGACCAGCACGGTGAACACCGGGCCGGAGCCCACCGCGGAGAGCACGAACAGGAAGAAGGTCCAGGGCCAGATGAAGAAGCCCTCGCGGAAGGCGTACGGACGGCCGAAGAGCACGCCGTACATGCCGCCCAGGGAGCCCTGGTGGAAGGTGGACAGGAAGGTGCCGATGCCCGCGAACAGGGCCATGTGCACGTGCATCTGGTGGGCCAGATGGTGCAGGAAGGGCACCTTGTTCAGCTGCTTCTGCTCCAGGATGAGCGGCAGGTACTCGATGACCAGGACCATGCAGTAGCAGGTGATGCAGAAGATCACTTCCGTGAGCATGGAGTGGACGTTCGGGTGCCAGTAGCCGAACCAGGCCCGGATCGGCTGGCCGATGTCGAGCGTGAGCACGAGCATGGCGCCCGAGTAGCAGATGAACCCGACGATGACCGTCAGGTTGATGATGTTCTTGAGCTGGTCGATCTTCAGGATGTACTTCAGGAAGCCCGTGAAGAACGCGCCCGCGCCCAGGGCGATGACCGCCAGGTCGAAGGTGATCCACAGACCGAATCCGAAGTAGTTGTCCAGACCGGTGACGCCGATGCCCTTGTAGAAGATGATCCCCGCAGCGTAGCCGCCCCAGGCCAGGCCGATGGCGATGAAGCCGAGCCAGGCCAGGAACTTGCCCAGCGAGCAGCGCTCGACGCCCTCGGGGAAGAGTTTGCTATCCATGTGCGCCCCCTATGCTTTCTTTTCGTTGGGCAGGTAGTTGTCGCCCAGACGGTGCACCCATTCGCGCTTGCTGTAGTAGTAGACCTGCGGTCCCAGGCCCAGCCGCTCCAGAAGGCGGAAGGAATGCTTGCTGTGCGCCAGGTCATGCACCTTGTGCTCGGGGTTGTTCAGGTCCCCGAAGACGATGGCCCCGTTGGGGCAGACCTCGGCGCAGGCCGTGACGTAGGCGCCGTCGGGCAGGTTGTTGGGATCGCCGCCCTCCTGGCGGGCCTTGTCCTTGGCCTGCTGGAAACGGGTGTGGCAGAAGTTGCACTTCTCCACCACGCCGCGGGGCCGGGTGCTTGTGCTGGGCGACAGGGCCTTGGCCATGCCGGCGGGCCAGGTCGGGTCGAACCAGTTGAAGTAGCGGGCATGGTAGGGACATGCCGCCATGCAGTACCGGCAACCGATGCAGCGCGGGTAGATCTGGCTGACGATGCCGCCTTCCTCGTTCTTGTCCGTGGCCACCACCGGGCAGACCGGCACGCAGGCCGGGCTGGCGCACTGCATGCAGGGCCGGGGCATGTAGGCCACTTCGTATTCGGGGAAGGGCTTCTTGTTGTTGATCTCGTACACGGTCAACCAGTTCAGCGTGCGCAGCTTGTTGGAGGCGTCGTAGGCCACGCCGGCCCAGGCGTCCACCTCCGGGTTGACCGGGGCGATATTGTTCTCAACCTGGCAGGCCACCATGCAGGCACCGCAACCGGTGCACTTGTCCACATCGATGACCATGCCCCATCTGACTTTGAATTCTTTGAAACCGTGTCCACTCATGGCGGATCCCCCTACATTTTGGCGACGCTCACGGCGGAGCCGGCCCACACGGAATAGCCCGTGCCGGGTTCGGCGCTCACGGCGAGGATCTTGCTGACGTTATCGCCCTTGCCCTTGGTGAAGGGGTCCCAGGCGGTGCGGCCCAGGCCCAGGGGCGCGGCCACCACTCCGGTCATGACGCCCTCGTTCAGGGCCACGCGGGCCGTGATCTCGGAACCGCCGGCGGCGAGCTTGACCTTGGCGCCCTCGGCCAGGCCCAGGGACTTGGCCGTGGCGGAGCACATCTGCACGAAGAGGTCCTTGCCGTACAGCTCGGTGTCGCGGATGGTGAGCAGGGCGTGCGGCGGGGTAGCCAGGCTGCCGGTGCCGATGTTCAGGTGATCCACGGCGGCCAGGAGCGTGCCCTGGGCCTTGGGAGCGGCCACGGCCTTGGCCAGGGCGGAAGCCCCCAGGTCGGCCTGGGCCGAGCCCTTCTTGTCGGAGACGAAGGCGCCGCCCGCAGCCAGGGCGTCCCAGTCAGCGCCGATGGCCTGGACCTTGGCCTTGAGCACGTCCTCGAAGGCCCCGAAGCCCAGGTCCACGCCGAGCTTGCCGGCCAGGCCCAGGATGAAGTCCGGGGTGGACTTGCAGTCCTTCTCCGGGGCGGCCACGGCCGTGGCCAGGACATAGGTGGCCTTGCCCACGCCGTAGGGGCTCTGGGCGTCGTCCAGGCGCTCGAAGGGATGCGGCGCGGGCAGGATCAGGTCCGCCAGGGCCGCGGTCTCGTCCATGTAGGTGCTGAAGGAGACAAGCAGGCCCGCCTTGTCCAGGGCCTTGGCCATGGCGGCCGCCTGGGGCAGGGCATAGGCCGGGTTGGCCTCGTACACGAAGAGGACCTCGGGGGCCGGGGCCTTGCCCGCGTCCACGTCGGCCAGCCAGGCCACCACGTCCTTGGCCAGGAGCCCGGCCCGGTCCGGGGCGGAGGCCACGGCCTTGGGGAACTCAGGCAGCACGTTGAGCGAGCCGAGCAGCGCGTTCAGGGCCACGCCCGCGGCCGCCAGGGCCACGCCGCCGCCCTGGCCGGCGCCGGTCACGATCACCGGATTCTTGGCCATGAGCAGGGCCTTGGCCGTGGTCATCAGGGCCTCGGTCTTGACGCCGGCGGCCTTTTCCACGGCCTCGGGACCGAACTTGGCGGCCAGGTCGGCGAAGTCGGAGAAGCCGTTCAGGGACGCGCCCTTGCCGGACTTGATGAGCAGATTGGCCAGGCCCAGGGCGAAGGCCGCGCCGCCGTCCGGGGTGACCGGCACCCAGGCGTCGGCCACCGCCGCGGTGCGGGTGCGCACCGGACCGGCGTAGATGAGGGTCACGGTCTTGTCGCCTTCCATGGGCCGCTTGGCCGCGATGGCCTTCTGGTTGCGGACCGTGGGACCGAAGGCGTCCATGATGTCGGCGCCGATGCAGAGCACCATGTCGGCGTTCTCCAGATCGTAGCCGATCTGGCCGGAGCCGCCCATGACGCCGTTCCAGGCCTTGGCCATGGTGGTCTGGTCGCTGGGCATGTAGTAGTAGGAGCTGGAGCCCATGCCGGCCAGGAAGCCGGAGAGGACCTCGTTGGCCGTGCCGGAGCCGTCGCCGCTGATGGCCGCGACCTTGCCGCCCTGGCCCTTGAGCCCCTTGAGCTTGTCAGCCAGCAGGGCCTCGGCCTCGTCCCAGGAGATGGCCTTGAACGTGGAACCGTCCTTCTTCATGGGGCCGGCCACCCGCGAGGGGCTGCGCAGCATCTGGGCGCCGTTGGCGCACAGCGGGCAGACGCCGCCCTGGCTCAGGGGGTTCTCGGCGTTGCCCTTGACCCCGTAGGCCAGGCCGCCCACCTTCTTGACCTTCACGGCGCAACCGGCAGGGCACAGCTTGCTGTACGTGGCGTCGGCGGACGGCGTTCCCTTCGGAAGCCGCGGAATCCAGGACCAGTTCTGGCTCCAGATCGAGGAGTCGTCGGCCAGTTTCCAGGGGATCGGCGTGAACAGGGTACCCGCAGCGCCGCCCACGATGAATTTTATGAATGCTCTACGATCCAAACCCATGTCAGCACCCCTCTCTCGTTACTTGTGGCAAACGTGGCAGGCATTGCTCACGCCATTCTCGGCGTGGCAGCGCTCGCACTGCCACATCTTCATGGTCTGCTTGCTGTACCCGGAGAGCTTGTTCTCGTAGTACTTCGGAGCCTTGTCCGCCTTGGCCACGTCGGGATGGCACTCGGTGCACTCGAACGGCTCGTGGGCTTTGTGCGGGAAGAGGACGTTGTCCGGCTGGTACTGGTAGTTCAGCCAGGGCACTTCCTTGTTCTTCTGCACGTACTCCTCCACGAACTTGGCCTCGGCCGGCGTCTGGCCGACGACCTCCGAGTGGCAGCCGGAGCACTGTTCGTTGGTGGGCAGACCCTGGTAGGAGCCGTCTTCCCGGAAGAAGTGGCAACTGTCGCAGGTCAGGCCCTGGTCCTCGACGTGGACCTTGTGGCTGAACGAGATGGGCTGGTCCTTCTCGCTGAAGAGCAGACCCGGAAACACCACCCAGCCGGCGACCACGGAGAGCAGGAATCCCAGGACGAACGCCAGGAATCCCCCACAACATTTTGTTCCTTTCTTCTCCTCCATAACCTCGCCCCATCGCTCCTTAGTTGAAAAAACACGTTCTCCAGAATGAATGCCGTTCTTTAATTTGAAGATTCTTTCCGTGTCAAGGGAATAGGAAAAAATTCACGAGCCGTCCCCTGCCGAAAAACACGCCAAAACCGAACATTTCCAGGCGACTGGCCCTGCGGAGCAATCACCCGCCGCGGCCATAGGTGTCCTGGTAGCGCACAATGTCGTCCTCCCCCAGGTAGGGTCCGCTCTGGACCTCGATGATCTCCAGGGGCACCTTGCCGGGATTGAAGAGCCGATGGGCCGTGGTCTTGGGGATGTCCACGGACTGGTTCTCCACCAGCACCCGCTCCTCGCCGCCGATCTCCACCAGGGCCGTGCCTTCCAGCACCACCCAGTGCTCGCTGCGATGGTGGTGCATCTGCAGGGACAGCCGCGCCCCGGGCTGGACCACGATGCGCTTGATCTTGAAGCGGGGGCCCTCCTCCAGCACGCAGTAGCGGCCCCAGGGCCGGAACACCGTGGGGTGGACCTCGGTGAGCGGGTTGTTCTCGGCCCGCAACTGGCCCACCACGTCCCGGACCCGCTGCACCTCCCGGAACGGTATGGCCAGCGTGGCGTCGCGGGTCTGAACCACGATGGTGTCGGTGAGGCCCATGGCGGCCAGCTTGCCGCTGGTGGACACCAGCAGGCAGCCCCGGCAGTCCAGGTTGAGCACGTCGCCCTGGAGCACGTTGCCGTAGGCGTCCTTGTCCCCCAGCCGATAGACCGCCTCCCAGTTGCCCAGGTCGTCCCACTGGAAGGCCGCCTCCACCATGACGATGTCCTGGAGCTTCTCCAGCACGCCGTAGTCCAGGGAGATGGCGGGGATGTCCCGGTAGCCCTGGGCCATGGGCGTCTTGTCGCGGCGCAGCCACCAGTCCCAGAGCTGGGGCTGGAAGCGGGCCACATCCTTGAGGAAGTTCTTGGCCTGGAAGAAGAACATGCCGCTGCTCCAGTAGTGGACCCCGCTGCGCAGGAAGGCCTCGGCCAGGTGCAGGGGCGGCTTTTCCACGAACTCCCGGACCTGATGGACTCCCGGGGCCAAGGCCTCGCCCCGGGCCATGAAGCCATAGCCCGTGTCCACCCGGCGCGGCTTGACGCCGAAGGTCACGAAGTGTCCCTGCCGGGCCAGGTCCATGGCCTGGGACAGGTTCCTGAGCCAGGCATCCTGGTCCTGCACCAGGTGGTCCGAAGGGAAGACCGCCACCGGGATGCCGCCGTCCCCGCCACCCGCGGCCAGGATGCTGTCCAGGCCCAGGAGCACCGCGGGCAGGGTGTTGCGCGCCAGAGGTTCGGCCAGGACGTGGGCCTCGAGCCTGGGCTCCAGGGCCCGGACCTGGGCGCGCACCTCATAGACGTGCTCCTCGTTGGTCACCACCCAGACGCGCTCCGGATCAAAGGCCGGCAACACGCGCTGGAGGGTCTGCTGGAGCATGGACTGCTGCCCGTTCAGGGTGATGAGCTGCTTGGGAAAGAGCGTGCGGGACAGGGGCCAGAGCCGCGTTCCCGCGCCGCCGGCCAGGATGATGGCCTGGCCCGGGGCCTGGGGGGCGGCCTTGGCGGGGGTGTGGACGGGCTTGCTCATGCTCGGATCATCCCTGTTCGAAGACGAAGGGGGTCTGGAAATCCCGCAGCCGGGGCAGCAGCCCGTCCTTGGCCGACAGCAGCGGGGCGGCCTCGGGCCAGGCAAAACCCACGTCCGGGTCGTTCCAGAGGATGCCGCCCTCCAGCTCCGGGGCATAGGGCGCATCCACCTTGTACTGGAAATCCGTGTCCGGGGCCAGGGTCAGGTAGGCGTGGGCGAAGCCTCGGGGCAGGAGCAGGCGCAGGCGGTTCTCGGCGGAAAGCCGCAGGCCGAAGACCCGGCCAAAGGTGGGCGAGCCGCGCCGCAGGTCCAGGGCCGCGTCCAGGACCGCGCCGCGGGACACCCAGACCAGCTTGGCCTGGGCCTGGGGCGGCCGCTGGAAATGAAACCCGCGCAGCACCCCGGCCTGGACCGAATGGGCATGGTTGTCCTGAAGGAAATCCAGGTCCAGTCCGGCCACGCCGAAAGCCCGCCGGCTCCAGGTTTCCAGGAAAAACCCGCGGCTGTCCTCAAAGACCCGCGGTTCCAGGACCAGAAGACCGGGGAACTCGGTGGCGGTGACGAACACGCTCTCCTCCTCGGAAACTGCGCAGAAAGGCGCTTGGCCCGGTATAGCCGAGAACCGTCCCGGAGACAACCCTGAACCGGGTTTGGCGAGCTTTTTCACAGCCCTGCCCTTCCATTTTGCCCGGGCCTCTGGTACTGCGGGGACGGACGCGCCGCACAGGCCTGTGGAGCAGCATGAACTTCCTGGACGTCGTCATCATCGCCATCCTGATCCTGGCCGCCATCCGGGGCCTGTCCAAGGGCTTCGTACGCGAGGCCATCTCCCTGGCCTCGTTCTCCATCGCCACCGTGGCGGCCTCCCGCTACCACGGCGTCCTGGCCCCGCACTTGGCCGTGTACATGGAAAACACCACAAGCATCGCGGCGGTGAGCTACCTGATCACCTTCCTGGCCGTGCTCGTGGGCTGCTGGCTCCTGGCCCTGTTCCTGCGCAACCTGCTCCGGGTCGCGGTGCTCGGCTGGCTGGACGGCGCCGCGGGCGCAGCCCTGGGCCTGGCCGAGGGCGCGCTGGTCTGCCTGGTGCTCCTGCTCTGCCTGAACACCTTCCTGCCGGGCATGGAGACGGTGCGCAAGTCCAAGCTGGCCCCGCATGCCGACCCGGCCCTGCGGGCCCTGGCCGGGGTGGCCCCGGACACCTGGCGCCAAACCCTGGAGGAGCGGGGCATCGCCCTGCCCAAGCAGCCCCCGTCCCTGCGCGATCTGCTGGAAAAAAACGGCATGCCCGTGCAGGACAAGAGCACGCCCTGACCCCGCCTGCCCAAGACCCTCGCACAAGGAGCGACCATGAACGCGGAACAGTCCCTGGCCCGCCTGCTGGGCGTCATTGACCGGCTCATCGCCCCGGACGGCTGCCCCTGGGACCGGGAGCAGACCCCGGAAAGCCTCTGCGACTACGTGGTGGAGGAATCCTTCGAGCTGGTGGAGGCCATCCGCGACGGCGACGCCCTGGAGGCCCGTGAGGAGCTGGGCGACGTGCTCTTCCTCCTGGCCTTCATCGCGGTGCTCTATGAGAAGCGCGGGGCCTTCGACCTCTCCGAGGCCATCGAGAACAACGTGGCCAAGATGGTCCGCCGCCATCCGCACGTCTTTGCCGACGCCTCCTTCGAAAACCAAAAGGAGCTCCTCAAAAACTGGGAACGCATCAAGCGCGAGGAAAAGAAGGAGAACAACGGCGGCGCTCCGGCCGGGCTCTTCGACTCCCTGCCCAAGGGCCTGCCGCCGCTCTTGCGCGCCTACCGCATCCAGGCCAAGGCCGCGCGCTTCGGCTTCACCTGGGAGAACGACGAGGACATGGCCGCGCAGTTGCGCTCCGAGTGGCGGGAGCTGGAGCAGGCCCTGGCCTCGGGCGACCGCGCGGCCCAGGAAGAGGAATACGGCGACTACCTGTTCTGCCTGGTGGAATACGGTCGGCGCAAGGGCTTCAAGGCCAACGCGGCCCTGGACAGGGCCAACCGCAAATTCCTGGCCCGCTTCGCGCGCATGGAGGAGCTGGCACGGGCCCAGGGCCTGGACCTGGCGAGCCAGGACCTGGCCGCCATGAACCGCCTTTGGGACCAGGCCAAGGCGGAGTCCTGAGGCCGGAGGATTGCATCGTGCCCATGCGGGCCTAAAGGATCTGGAGCAGCCTGCCGATAAGGCGGATGTGGGCGTATTCCGCCCCGGGAACCGCCATGGACACGCTCGCCATCGCCACCGTGGCCGGCAGCACCGGCCCCCAGCAGCTCCTGCCGCCGCCCGAACCGGTGCAGGCGCAACAGCAGCCGCAGTTCACCTCCCCCCTCCCCCAGCACGCGGCCTCGGCCCAGCAGTCCCCATCCCTGCATCAGACCCCGCCCCGGCCCGTGGAGGACACGGAGCGCAACGCGGGCAGGGACGCGCGGCAGGGCCAGGGCGGCAGCTCCGCCCGCAACCGCAACGAAGGCAAGGGAATGCGCCTGGACCTGCGCGCCTGATCCCGAGGCCCCGCCGCAGCCGCAGCCGCGGCGGGACACCCCCGGCCTTTTCCTAATCGACCTTGCGGAAAGCCTTGGCTCCGGCCCCGCAGAGCGGGCACTTCTCCGGAATCTCGTTCTCCGCGATGTAGCCGCAGACCGTACAGATGGCGTAGCTCACTTCCTGGGCGTTCTTCAGGTTCTGGAAGGCCTTGGCGTAGAGCTGGGCGTGGATGTCCTCGGCGGCCAGGGCGTAGCGGAAGCTGCGCTCCGCGGCCTTGTTGCCCTCGGCCACCGCGTCCTCGATCATGGGCGGGTACATGGACTTGAACTCATAGACCTCGCCCGCCTCGGCCTCCTTGAGGTTGGCCGCGGTGTCGTGGACGCCTCCCAGGGCCCGCAGATGGGAGTGGGCGTGGATGGTCTCGGCCTCGGCCGCGGCGCGGAAGAGCTTGGCGGCCTGGGGAAAGCCCTCCTTGTCCGCCTGCTGGGCAAAGGCAAGGTATTTGCGGTTGGCCTGGGATTCGCCGGCAAAGGCTTCTTTCAGGTTCTTCTCGGTCTTGGACATGGATGCCTCCTTATTTAATTAGTAATAATTACTAATAGCGGTAAGGAGCTCTATGTCAAGCAAAAAAAGCGCAATCGGGCTACCCGTCTTCTTCCTTGCGGGCAAAGTCGCATTCCGCGGCTCCGCAGCGCGGACAGCGCCAGTCCGGCCCGGCCTGCGCCAGTTCCGTGCCCGGGGCCAGGCCCCCGGCCGGGTCGCCCTTGCGCGGGTCGTAGATGAAGCCACACCTGAGGCAGATATAGCGGTCCATGCGGAAAATCCTCCTGTCCGGCGCCGGGCAGCGTCGGCCCATCCTTTCTAGCCGTCTCCCCAGGCCGGGGCAAGGGTTGCGCCGGGCACAGTCCTGTAGCCGGAAACGTCATTTTTGCAGGCGGCTTCCCGCCCTGCTGCGCCAAGGACACGGAATTTCCGGGAAACATGCCGCTGGACCTGTTCTTGCTTTGGAGGCATGGAGTATGAAAGCCATGGAAACAGTGCACACCCCCTACGGTCCCCTGGCGGTCCACGGCCCACTGGAGCGCTACCCGGACGGCACGCTGCGCTCCTGCACCCCGGCCGGGCCCGCGGTCTTCCAGACCGCCCTGGGGCCGCTCCCGGCCCAGCATTCCACCGACGACCTGCGCCGCCGCACGGTTCAGCCCGTGTCCTTCCACCCCACGGGGCTCTTGCGCGCCCTGCCTCTGGAAGAGCCCACCCTGGTCCAGACTCCGGCCGGCCCCATGACCGTGGAGCTGGTCACCTTCCATCCGGACGGCTCGCTGAGCCGGGCCTTTCCGCTCAACGGCAAGCTCTCGGGCCTTTGGTCCCAGGAGGACGAGGGCCGCCTGGCCCGGCCCGTGGACCTGCGCACCCCCGCGGGCCGCGTCAACGCCAGAATCATCGGGCTCCGCTTCAATCCGGCCGGGGCGCTCCTGGGCCTGACCCTCTGGCCCGGCGAAAGCGTGGAGGTGTCCACCCCCGTGGGTCCCATGGCGGCGCGCATCGGCGTGAGCTTCCGGCCGGACGGCAGCCTGCGCTCCCTGGAGCCGGCCTGTCCCCAGGCCGTGCCCACGCCTGTGGGCGAGATCAAGGCCTATGACCTGGACGCCGTGGGCATCAGCGGGGACGTGAATTCCCTGGGCTTCGGCCCGGACGGCCGCGTGGAGCGGGTGAGCACGAACCTGACCCAGGTGGCGGCCGATGGCCCGGGCGGCGAGCGCCGCCTGTTCGCCCCGGAGTTCCGGGAGAGCCTCTGCGGGGACGGCGAGCGCGAGCCCGTGCCCCTGCGCCTGGAGTTCGGTCCGGACGAGGTCCGCATCCGGACCAGGGCCGACGCGGCCTGGACCGCGCTGCCCCTGGCGCACTGGACCCTGCGCAGCGAGCCCTGCCTGCTCCAGTTCGCCATGCCGCTGGGCAGAATGCGCTGCCCGGGATAGGTTGAGGGAAACCGGGTGTGGCGGAGGGG
>Ga0067045_1002748_pt1 | contig 49067 bp, 50 predicted proteins | sample TerdegcTABiofilm_FD_59184 | JGI IMG/M metagenome (GOLD analysis project Ga0067045, IMG submission 59184) | Combined Assembly of (Gp0054472, Gp0054536) Wastewater bioreactor microbial communities from Singapore -Terephthalate degrading...
TGGCTTCTTTTACAATCTGCATTTTCATTTCTGGTGAGTATTGTTTTCTGGTCAACTAAATCATGCCCCCTTGTTTAACTGTAGCAGATTGAGGTCTAACTGTCCAATCTCGTTAGGGGGCTAAATAGTGTACAAAATGTATCAAAATAGCCTTGGAGATGCTTTAGATTACGCTGACCTGGTGAGCTATAGTTATTTCTTGCTTGAAAAGAATCCCTCTCTTTTGGATTATTTCAGGCAAATCTACAGGTACGTATTAGTATGTGATTACCAGGACCTTAACTGGGCCTGGGCAGATGGCTTGCAAAAATTTTCCGACGATTTTCCGGGTGCAGAGATTAACTTAGGGAGTGAAGATAATAACCAGCACCCATGTCTTGCCTGGGCTGCCTGGCGAATTGTTAATACGATACCAGGAAGGGAAAACAGGGGAAGTATACCGTTGCCGTCCCAAGAAGAGTACAGTTCGCGCGTGAGTATTTATGAGGCAAAAGACCCTGCAGAGGAAACGGCGGTGGTGGTAAAAAGAATTTTAAAATTGTTGGAGGAAGGTAAATCCCTTGAAGATATCTCAGTCATCTACTGGAATAAAGGAGCCGGCAAACGAGTAGCTAATGCTCTTGTAAAGTTGGGTATAGATGTTCGTAGACAGCAAATGCCGATAATTAGACCAGTGTTTGATGAATCTGAAGCTTCCGGCAATCATGATGATCCAATAAATAGTGAAAGCGAGGCGCAGACATCCATAGCTTTGCTTAAATGGCATCAGGCGAGAGGTTACAAGGTAAAATACCTCTTTGTCATTGGGCTGGATGAGGATACTTACATTAATTTGGATATAATGCCGGCGAAAGAACAGACTTTTATGCGGCGTCAGTTTTATGCAGTGTTAAAATGCGTAGAAGAGTATCTCCGTCTCAGTTACTCAATGAAAAGGATGCAATTTGGTAAGTGGCATGCCAGGCGGCGCTTTGCACTATTGAATGAAATTGAAACTGGTGAATAAAAAGGGTGCCACAGGCCGGCTCCGCAAAACTCCTTACCGTTGGCTTTGGGACTGCCGCAAAACAATCTGGAATAAGTCCTGGAACCGAATATTGACATGGCTTAAACCTCAAATTTATTTTTACACCGTGTTAATTATGGGTATTATAAAATAAAACCTTTTTAGTTTAACCAGGTGAAATTAAATTGCGCTGACAAGTATATTCACCTGTGGCCCGATGGCTATGGCTATCCTTCTGCTGTGGTTTAACCGGTATGGTTTTCGTGTCTGTTTTAACGTTTAACGGCGAGGTTATGGTTAATGAACATGAATAGCGCATTGGAAGCGGCGCTGTGGAGTATAGCTATCCCAGGGTTCGGCCAGATCATTAATAAAAAATACTTTAAGGGACTCATTCTGATAGTTTTGGAGGTGCTGATAAATGTACAATCCGGCTTAAATACCGTTATTATATACAGCTTTCAAGGCCGGACACTGGAGGCAATGAATTTAGCTGATTACCAGTGGCTCATGTTCTATCCATGTATATATTTATTTGCCATCTGGGATGCTTACCGTGACGGAGGGGGGGACAAAGTACCTCTGTTGTATCTACCGTTCGCTATATCAGCTTATTCTGGGACAATCGGCGTCGTTTTTTCTGATACACTCATGATCAATAATATTTTTCTTGGGCCATTCTGGGCAATGTTATGTTTTGCTCTAACAGGACTGGGGCTGGGCTTTATTATCAGGTTGGTGGCGCTTAATTGCCTGAAGTAAGTCGTTTTAGGCTATTGAATTTCGTTAATGGTATTTATTACATTTGACGTATTGTCTGGCGCGGGTAAAAAGGATATAATTTAGGAAAAATTTTTGAGAGGGTGAAAAAATTGAAACATGATTTTTATGTGATGGGTATTCTTGTGGATGAGAGGGATCGTCACGCACCGGAACTGCAAAAGATATTAACAAAATACGGCTCTATAATTTTATGCCGGAATGGCATACCGGATCATGAACATCAAAGGGGTATAATTACCTTGACGATAAAGGCCAGTTCGCAGGAAAAAGAGGCTTTTGAAAAAGAATTAAGTAGATTAAGCGGCATTGTTTTTAAGTCATTTAATCTAACAGACTCTGTTGAATAATTTTGCCTCCATGTTATCAGGAAGGCGATGTTGCTATATTCTATAACTGTAAGGTGACTTTTTGCGGAAAAATAACAGGTAGATTATTTCAAGAATCCCCACAGTATTAACAACTATCAGAACAATATACCACACCAGCTGAGTGTTGCGGGCAGCATGCCAAAGGGCTATGGCTTTCCATATTACGCTCCAGGTGATGATGAGATAAAACAGCCAGGGGTTACTCTGAATTATTTGCACAACATCGTTCAAAGTAATTCTCCTTTCTCTAACAGTTTCGGCAATGTCCGGTAATGGTGGTTCTGCCTTTACTTTATGAATTGCGTTTTTTTGTCGGCTGGCACAGACTTTTAGATGCAGGCGCGAGCAGGTTATATATTATGGGAGCCGGTGTGCTGGTTTTTTCAGATAAACGGCTATGCCTGTAACCATAGGCGAAATATACAAACAGCCCGATAATGATCCAGGTAATGAAACGTATCCACGTAAGGACAGGGAGGTTAATAGCCAGATAGGTGGACATGATGATACTTAAGACAGGTATGAGCGGCACCCATGGTACCCGGAAAGGTCTGGGAATGTCAGGCCGCTTTGCCCGCAGGAGCAACAGGCCTGCCGATACGGCAATGAAGGCGCTCAAAGTGCCGATGTTGGCCAACTCCGCAACAATAGAGATGGGTAAGAATGCCCCAATGGATGCTACAACTAATCCTATGATAAGGCTGTCCCATAAAGGGGTGTGCAGGCGGGGATGAACCCAGTCGAAAACAGGCGGCAACAACCCATCCCTGGCCATAGCAAAGAAGATACGGCTTTGCCCATAAAGAACGACTAATAATACACTGGTAAGCCCAGCTAAAGCTCCGACGGAAATAACAGCGGCAGCCCATGGAAGTCCTGCCCGCAGCATGGCGGATGTCACGGGAGAGGCAGTATTCAGTGTTGAATAATGGGCCATGCCGGTGAGGACCAGAGAAACAAGGATGTAAAGAACTGTAGCTGTGACAAGTGATGCCACGATGCCGATTGTTAAGTCCCGCCGGGGGTTCTTTACCTCCTCTGCTGCTGTGGATACAGCGTCGAAACCGATATAAGCAAAAAACACAATGGACGCTCCGTGCACGATGCCCGTGATGCCGAATGGCAGGAAAGGTTTCCAGTTGTCAGGGTTTATGTGCCTGAACCCCAGGCCGATAAATAGTAAGATGGCGGCAAGCTTGGCTGCTACAACGAACTTGTTTGCGGTTGCACTATGCTGGGCGCCAGTGATGATTAACCCCGTCAGCATTAATACAATTAGGGCTGCCGGCAGGTTGATAAGGCCGCCGTTGAACGGAGAGGCAGTAATTGCTGCCGGCAGTGTTATTCCTGCTGATGATAGTAGATCAACAAAATACGAACTCCATCCAATAGCTACTGCACCAGCTGAGACGATATACTCAAGAATGAGATTCCAGCCCACCAGCCACGCAAATATTTCACCAATCGTGACATACGTAAAAGTATAAGCACTGCCGGCTACTGGAATTGCCGAAGCCATCTCGGCGTATATTAGTGCCGCGAGTCCGCTTGCGATACCTGCCAGCACAAAAGACAAAACAATTCCCGGCCCGGCATAGTTTGCTGAAACAACTCCGGTAAGCACAAAAATACCTGTACCGATAATGGCTCCTATTCCAAGGGTGGCAAGGTCAAAAGCCCCCAGCGTACGCCGCAAACGGTGGTTGGTGGTTTCTTTTTCAGCCAACAATCTTTCGATGGATTTGTTTCGCCATTTAATTATACTATATTTATCCTTCATTGTGATAAATATTATGTAGGCTTGACAATGTATTTATACCTGATAATTAACCACCTTTTTTTAAATTTATAGTGACTGGTTGCAGAAAGTCTTCAGGACTAAATCACTGACATCCAGCTCACAAATTGATGATTAAATAGTCATCCGCCATGCGGTGCTGGTACTCCCACCAGTCACCATTATGTTTTTGGGCCACCATTTTCAAATCCGGCAAATCAAAAAAGTTAAAAATTGCCCCGGGAAGATGATTTAAAGAAATTTGCGGCGACCTTAAAATTTCCAGAGCGAAGAGCTGCAATATGACCCCTGCCTGTTCCTCATTGACCATCAACCTGTTCTTTAAGATAAGCTTCCCATCTGCTTTTTCAACAATGCCAAAATGCTCCAGAGTCTGAATGAAGGCACCGGCGGAACGGGTAACCACATCGCGCTCACCGAAGCTGTCCACCATTTTTGACTTCAAAAAGCTCATTTTAATTTCGCTGCCGTAATCATACAGCCGGAAGATGTGCTCAGATATTTTTTTCAGCACATCTGTCCGGGCAACCAGGTAAAAAAGGTAAACCGGCTTCATAAAAGCCAGGCCGTGCTTTATGCTTAAATCTTTCATGACAAGGTTTTCCCTTACCCTGGCTTTATTTTGCTCATCCCTTAAAAAGCAGCGAAAAAGGACGGTGCGGACCTTGCGTTTTCCTTCTTTGCCGGTCAATTCCCGCGCTATTTGCTCGAATGGTTCGTTTAATTCCGCAATCTCCTGCCCCGGCTTTGCCAGTAGCAGGCTCTCATAAATCCAGTGCGGCCGGACCGGCCGGTCAAAGCCAATCATATTTTTTTCCTTCCAAATCTTTAAGACTGTTTAAACGTTTTATAACTTTACTTCCACAAACGGGACAATAACCTCTTCTATGTGAATGCCGCCGTGGCTGATGGCCGTGTCATCCATTTCCCCAAACATCTCCCGGCCGGACGGGAAAACGGCCACCATGCTGCCGTAAAGACCGCTATTCCGGTAAACCAGCACATTTTTACCCGCTGCAAAATCCCCTGCCAGATGGTCATTCTGGAACATCAAGGCCCGCCTGGCCCTGTTTTCCACCAGCCACTTTGTTGCCTGATGGCCGTTGCCCCGGCACCACACCGAACCGTGGTCAGATGTTAAATAAACTTGAAAGCCTTCTTCCAACAGCTTCCTCACCAATTCGCCGAATCCTGACTGCTCAAGGTGCATGGCCAGGTTTTTCTGCATTAATTCCTTGCTGTCCTTCACATTAATAATGTAGTGGGCAATATCATCCACTAGATTATAGATAAGCCCGAGATAATTGTAATCCATGTATTCCCGGCGCCAGGCGCCGTCTATGTTCAAAAACACTGCGGCCGGCCTGTCTTTCCCGCCGGGCCAGTTCCGGCGGATAAATGTTAAAAAGCCCTTTTCCTCCTCCACCTGTTCTTTAACAGTATTCTGGCCGCAAAAAAGCGCCCGTCTGGATACCTTTGTCAATGTCGGCAACAGAGCAAAAACTGCTTTTTCGCAAAATGTGTCCAAACCGTAACCGGTTAAATATTGCTTGAGGCAATACCACTCCTGAAAGCCCATGCCGTCCATGCAGACCAGTGCTTTTTTTGACGCCGGCCGGCAGCCCAGGTAAGGCGGCACTTTATCCAGCGTGGCCGGCCTGGTGATATAACTTTCATAGAAAAGGTCATTGTATGATGCCAAAATGTATTCTTTAAACCTCTCGCTGATACGCCGGTCCAGCTCCCTTATGTTTGCCATAGCTATTCCGCTTTGGCAAAGCCGGAAGGACAGTTCACCCCAAAGGGGGGCCAGGGCCCGCCAGTCCACATGGTCCTGCTGCAGGAGTTCCTCAACCTTTGAGCATAACGCCCGGCAGCGGTATTCCGTCTTCTCTCCGTCCGGCTCACAAGAGTTTCCGGACCTCAACGGACTATCCTCTTTACAGCTTGTTCTTGTCCCTGCCTGCGCGGCAAGCCACTTTGCCACCAAATGCTGTGTTTCTTCAACATCCAGCGTCTTAAGGGAACTTTCCATCTCCCTGTAAGCATCGTAGACCGGCTGATAGTGCTCCACCGGCAAATTTTTAAGAGCGGCAGGATGCAGCTTGGGAAAGACTTCGCTCAACTGCCACCCGATCACGTCCGAGCCGGCCTCAATGTCGTAAGGGAGATAGGTCATTTCCGGCGGTTTGAAAACAAGTACCCGCCGGCCGGCCTGCTCCTTAAAAAAACGCCGCAGGGACAACTCCCCCCTGTAGTCATGGACGGCAAAGTTTTCCTGCAGCGCCGACCTCAGTTCCGGCACCCGGCTCAAATGATCGTAATCAATGACTATAATCAAGTTTTGTTAATGGCCAAAATACATTGACAGTGATGAGCACGCACCAATTATCTCTTAATTTTGTTAGCTGTTTTTTTAACCCGTTAACACCGCTTTTACTTCCTCATAAGAGGCCAGTTTGCCCAAATATTCCCGGGATATCGCTTTATAATTTTTATAATTTTTAAAATCAAGTTTTTTAAAGGTTTTCATCAAGAAAACCTTGCTTTCAAAAGAAATTATTGTTACCAAGATCGACTGTACCCTTTTTTGATCCAGCTTACGGCGGGCAGCTTTGATAAATTCCAGATGGCGCCTTTCTATGTAACGACTACTTACCTTGCATTCATACAATTCACCTTTCTCCGGCTCTTTAAGCCTGTCCACCCCGGCCACATCTACAGTTTTGGGGCTATCAGCCCTTTCAGATACCTTTAACGGCTCGCCGTCTACATAAACATGGCTGTTATTGCCCAGGTACGGGTACCGCCCCTGCAAAAATCGCGTCACCAGGACTTCCAGCACTCCGCCGCGCAGCCTGCCCAGATAGTCTTCTTTTGACTCTCCTTGTGGCGGCTTTTGGGCAAGATTAAAAATTGCCGACAATATATCGGTATATTTCTTGCGCAATTCACTTATCCTCTTATTTGGTGCTTTTGTCTTGAGATATTCCATTTTCCATGACTCGAACTGGAACCATTTATATAAAACAAGATCTGCTGTTGCAGTAAGAAAACTGGGCTCATGAAAAAGAAAATCAGCAAGATCATGAAGTGCTTGCTGGTTGTTCACATCATCCATATAAGTGTCATGGTGGACAAAGGTAATTTCCATCCTAAAAACCTCCCCGCAACTACCCTTCGGCCTTTCCATTCTTTGCACGGTTATCTGCGCGCAGTATTGCAAAGACGTCGATCAAGGGCAGGAGGAGGGGGGCAGGCCCATCCGCCTGGTTAAGGAAGCAACCGCTTCCCTTGCCCAGGGCAATAAAAGAGGTAGGCTTTGGCTCTCGGCAAATCTCTTCAGCATGGTTCGGTTGGTTGCCTTTTCATTGACCAGCTTGCCCCGCACAACAAGCTCTAGCGAAAAAATCTCAGGTTCCTCCTCAAAAAAAATTTTAACTGTTAGATAGCCATAGGCTTCGTTATTGTTTAAGGTTTTTGCCCGCACAGCAAAATCGCCAGTCAACCGATTGGAAGGCATCCTGGTCCCATATTTCACTAAAACTTTCTGAATCCAGGAGAACACCCTTGAAAGGCTCTGTTTCCCCGGCCGCAGCAAGCAGTCCCAGTTCAGCTAGCTCAGAAACGGCTCGCTCCGGTATGTCGATAATAAAACTGTAACTTTCCACCTCACCGACAGTGGAAGTAAAAAATAATGAGTAATATTCCAACTGGCGGATCAGGGCGGCTAGGCCCTCCACATCTTTAACCGTTAGGCGCCTCCGCACATCGTTTAAAAGTGCCGCTCCTTCGTTCACAAACCACTCCAGAACCGGATCATCCACGCGCGCCCCGGCAAACAGCTCAAGCAGCCGATCCAGTTGCTCGGGCTCTGAAAGCCGCCCGGATAATGCCTGCCGCTCTTCTCCTGCAAGCTCTGCTGTAGTTTGAGCAGCATAGTCAGCTACCTGTTCCAGGTAACTTGATACGAAGCGGTCATAAGCAGCCAGCGCCAGGTTTTGCAGCAATTCTTTAGTTGGTGCCCCCTCGGCCATCAACAAAAGGATAAAAGAACTCCCGGCTAATAGCGGGGATTCTATAAAGGATCGTATTACCTGCTCCCGATACTCAGGGGCAAAGCCGGTGCTCAATTCCTGGAGCGATGCATGTTCTTCTGCTAAGAAATCCTTAAAAGATACCAAAATAGACTATCCTTAAGATAATTTTTTATTTTATTATTATTTATATCTTTTACATAATATTATTCACACAGAAATAAACAGTCACTTTTTAGGAATAATTATTCTCCTTTTTAGGTAATTTTCCTCCTGACAGGAAAAATTTTATCCACGTCTAATGCCTGGAAGGCAGAAAATAGCAGCTAAAAAACTCGAGAAAAATGTTTTTTAGTGATATTGGGTGCCGAATGGGTACTAAAAGCATTAAAAGCCCCTGGAATAAACTTCCGGAGGCTTTGATTTTCTGGCCTCCCAGACAGGATTCGAACCTGTGACCTACGGATTAGAAGTCCGGGAAAAGTCCTTTGGTATCGTTCGGCGAAGTTAGGAAAGGCCCGGAATTGCTGGTCTTTTTCTTTTTTTCGTTAGGTATCGTTGGTCAGTTTTGGGGATAATTTTGCAATGACTATCCCCAAATTATCCCCACCTTGCCAAGCTGTTTCGCCAACAGACACAAGGCTTCAGACAATAACTATCCCCAAGAAATTGGCCGGTCGCCCAGGCAGCAGAAAACCGTTTCGCTAAACCTTACCCACGCGAAAGAAAATGCCGCCAGGCTTTAGCATCTCGATTGCGGGCTTATCCTCCCGCGCAGGTAAAAACAATTTTACGCCGTCCTGAGGCTTCCTGTGAAGACAAAAGAAAAAAGGTCTCTGCTTCGTACAAAGAACTTGTTTTGCTTGCAGGAAAACCCCGCCATGATGTTTAATAATTCTATACCCAACAAAGAGGAGGACCCCACCCATGCCCGATAATAATGATTTGGTTAATATGCTCCGCGCCGTTATTCAGGAAGAATTAAAGCCTGTCCGCCAGGAACTGCAACAGGTTAACACCCGCCTTGACACCCTGGAAGCGGGGCAGGCCGAGTTAAGAAATGATGTGCAAGATCTAAGAGCGGGTCAGCAGGAATTAAAGAAAGGCCAGGCTGCCATTGAAGCCGCGGTCAACGATTTAAGGACCATCAATCGTAGGACACACAAGGAAGTGTTTAGTCAACTCAATGCCATTTGGGACGACATTAAACTCCTTTCTGCTCAAGGGGAAAAGGCTATCAGATAAGCACCCGGCCACAGGGCCGGGATTTTACTTTTAACGAACCTTTTTGGGTTGTTCCAGACCTGCCCGCCTTGCTTCAGCCGTTCCAGCGGCCTCCTGTTTACTTAGTCTCTTATCCCTGTCACCCGGATCAAAATCCAGGAGAACCCGCAGGGCCCTGACCATCCTGGCCATGTCAGGCTCGTACTCGGCCCGGTAAATTAAATCACTCCGCTGCCTTCCCATTTTTATGACTTACCCCCTTCTTGTCAAGGTAATAAAGCACGTCCTCATGTATTACCACGCCCTCCCTGTCGGCATGGGCCGGCAAGTATGGTACCCAGGCAGCCAGGGTTGTTGCCTTGCCTGTCCCATCATAGAAACAGGGACCGTAATTGCCGGTATGGTCCTGGATCTCCACTTCCAACCATCCCGGGACCTTCGTTCCGTGTTCTGTCGCCAGAGGCACCAATCGGGCCGGTACGTCATCGGCCAAAAGGGTTAGACCAGGATATCCGTCCAAATGGGTAGCGGCTTTAGCCACCCGGTTCCAGGTGGTGTAAACTGAGAAGTCTTTTTCTTTCTTGGGCCGGGTAAATTCCTCTACGGCCTCCCGGGGTATCCTCCATAACTGGCCCACCTTTACACCCCTGATTTTCCCCTGCCTCAGCCATACCCGCAGGGTTTCCACGGGTACGGCCAGGATTTCCGCCACCTCCTCGGGGGTTAAAAACTTTTCCACCTAAACCGCCTCCTTCTCGTAGAGGTTGTTCTCCAGAATGTACTTGACTGTGCTGGCGTACCATTTGCCGCCCTTTTTCGTAGGGACACCCGCCGCATTTAGCTGGTCGGCAATCTCCCGCAATGACAGGCCGGCGGCCCGCTGCTCCCGGATAAACCTTACCGCCTCCTGCTCCCGCTCATTGACCACCAGGGCATCACCTTTCCGGTCAAATCCCAGGGGTGTGGGGGAATAAGCTTCCCGGTTGGCCTTCTTGTGAGCAAGGGCAGTAGCCGTCCGCTCCGCTATCAGGCTCCGCTCCAGCTCCGCGAATCCGGCCATCATGGTAAGGAAGTACCGGCCCATGGCTGTAGCCGTGTTCACCGCCTGGCCGCCCATGTCGATCAGGTGAAGGGCTATGCCTTTGTTGTCCCATTCTTTTGTCTGGTGCAGGGCGTCTTCGGCATCCCGGAAAAGCCGGTCCAGTTTCAACGCCACAATGTGTTTAACCTTGCTCTTGCCGGCCAGCGCCCGGGCCAGTTCCCCGCCGCCCGGCCTGGTGACCAGAGGCTTACTGCCGCTTACGCCCTCATCCCGGATGGTCCGCACCAGATCCAGGCCGGCCATTGTGCAATATGCCCTGATTCGTTCTTCCTGGGCCGCCAGGGAAACACCCTCGTTGGCCTGCTCCTGTGTGCTCACCCTTATATATGCTATCGCCTGTTGGCTTCCTTTTGCCATGCTTACCATCCTCCCTTTTGTACAGTTTTCCTTTATATGTACATCTTAACACATATCCATGTATAACGCAATATCCATTTGTACAAAAAGGTTCGGTTTTGTACAAATGGATATCTCTTTTGCTCCGCAACAATTGACATATTATGACTATAATGGCATGATAAAGACATGAATTGATTTATTCTGGCAAAAATATACAAAATTCTTGGACGTTAGGGGTGATTACGTTGTCCGCTATTAATGTCGCGGAAATCTTGATTTCTGGCGCCAGGTTAAGCGATAACCCGGTGTGGCAAAAACTCATTCACCTGGGTGATAAAAGGGGGGTTAAGATTTTAGCCGGAGATTTCAGAGGCACTCCATTAGAAGGGAGGATAAGAGGATATTATTTTGATAAAGATGGTGTACAAGCCATTATCATTGACAGCAGCCTCTCAGAAGAAGAAAGGCAGTTTTCGCTTGCCCATGAGTTAGGCCATTATGTTCGGGACAGGGCTTCAGGATATTCCCTTGATTCTCCTAAAGAACTGATAGCCCAAAACGAAAAGGAGGCAGATTACTTTGCCAGCCGGCTCCTTCAATGGATAAAAAAAGGCCCGAACCTTGCAAGTATCGGACAAAATTAAAAACTTTTGCCTATCCTCCAACCCGTTACGGCCCGCTGGAATGTCCGGCATGTAGCCAAGGCCACAAATAAGAACACCCAAAAGAAATGGCCCCCGGAAAAGACCGGGTGATTATTTTTTAACCGGGCAAGTTGTAGAAAATGGCCTTCAATTTCGCCGCGATAAGTGCTGCGATTTGGTCGGCGGATTGCTCCAGGTCCTCGCGGCCTTGAACCGTTATCTGTCCCACCAGGCCGGCCAGGTCAAAGTTAAGGTTGATCGTTGGAGCGCCCATGCCTGCGCCCGCGACAGCCACCGGAGCCGTAAATCCACCATATTCGAACTGCTGCACGCCCAACCGGCGGCCAGTTTCCTGCCATAACGCCAGCGCCCTGGGCCTCAATCGTTCAGAAAGGGGAATAACGGCCTCCGGCCCGGCTTCAGCTACCAAGCCCAGGTGCGGCTTGGTGAGGATACCACCGTGAGCATAGGCTTTAACCCGCGTTACCCCAATATCTTCAATGCGCCGGTGTGTTTTGAAAATTTTTTCTCTCCCGATCAGCTCTTTCGCCTGGGTGATACGTTCAATTAGCCGAGAGATATTCTGCCCGGCTATCTCGGGCAAACGGGGTACGGTAACGGTTGTTCGGTAAACCGCACTTCCGATCAACTCTGGCAGTCTCGGTAGTGACGCCAGGACAGGGTTAACCGCTAAGTGCTCTGCGGCAAAGTGCAGCTTCGGTAGCATTTCAGCCACTGGACGCAGCAGGTAGCGCACCGCCGCTACCTTCGGATCTGGTACTTTTTCCACCAGCTGGATCCACGTCACAGCCTCTGTCACTGGAATGGCCGACGCTTTATCCGTTTCCGCCACCTTTGGGGTTGGTATTTTCCCCAGTATGGGCCGGATACGGGTAACGGTTTCGGCTGCTCTTACTGCCGGCACCGCACCCAGCACCGGGCTAATCACTGCCCGCCCGGATAGTTCCGGTAACTTCGGCAACATATCCAATACCGGATTAATTACCGCCCGCCCAGCCAGTGTGGGCAGTTCCGGTACCGCACCAAGTATAACGCCTACCCGTTGCCACAGCGCTAGGGCTCGGTTTCTCATACGGACCGAGAGGGGAATAATAGCTTCAGGACCTGCCTCGGCCACCAGGCCCAGATGAGGCCGGGTTAGGATACCGCCCAGGGCATGGGGGGCTGGGGCTGGTGTTGCTGTATTTGTGTTAGGTACCCGAAATGATACCGCCTGTGCAGCAGCCGACGACAATGCGCCGGCCAGGGCATTGCCTCCCGCAACAATACTATCGGCAACGTTCTGCAGGTTAACGGCAAAGGCTGTTTCGATTGCAATGATATTCCAAGTCTGTTGTCCCATTTGGTCCATATACGAAATAATAAGATCGGCCTGTCTTTGGAGGTTGGTTGCAAAAGCCGTTTTTATTGCAACAATATTCCAAGCTTGTTCGGCCATTTGAGCCAAATTAGAAATGACCGCATCAGCCTGCCCTTGCAGGTATACACCAAAACTTCCCAGGATGGCACTCACTTTGTTTGCCGCTTCAATTGCCGGCTGCATGATCCGTGTCATATCTGGCATGGCCGCATAGTCCTCGGCCGGCTGCCTGGCCGCCTCTACCGCTTTACCACCAAACCACCTGCCGGCAATGTACCCTCCGATACCACCCAAGGCGCCGCCGACTATAGTTCCGATACCCGGCAGGATGGCCGTACCCGCTAGGGCCCCTAACTTCGCGCCAACCAGGCTGACACCCAAACCGCCAGCCGCTTGCGCGGTTGCCGCCACCTTGTCCTGGGCCCGGGCTATGCCCACTAATTCGGCGCCTACCGCGAGCGGCAAGGCCACCTTGCCAAGCACCGGCAGCACCCTGGACGATAACCCTCCGCCTATACCCCTGGTGGCTGCTGATACTGCCTGAGTTGTATCCGATGTAGTTTGAGCCGCCCGGGAAGCTGTTTGGGCCACTTGTGCCGATCTTGCCGCCGCAGCGGCCGCCGTTGTGGATACCGCCGCCGGGGCTTCCATTGCACCATAGGTCCCGCGCAGAATCTGTGCGGCAAGTGGGTTTGTTGTCTCCAGCGCAGCCGCCCGGGAAGCGGCACGGGTAAACATAAACTTATCTACCCCGGCCATTGCGCCCCTGCCGGTGGACAGTATGTGCTTACCAAGCCCCCAAGCCCCGCGTAACAGCATTCCTCCGCCCAGCATCCCGGCGCCGGCCAAAAGGCCAATGCCGCCCAGAATGTTGCCGTGCAAGAATGCTTCCCCGGAACCTTTCACCATGCCGCTTATCCCTGTAAGCCATGCTTTAGCCGCTATCTCGCCCAGTTTTACGAACATTTCCTGGACCTTTTTTCCGCCGGGACCGGATAACCAGTTGTTAACTGCATCAAGCCCCTGATTAAGTACATAGATCAGCTTGTCGCCAAAACTCATCTTGTTGAAAGTCTCATCGCTGGACAGTTTTTCAAACCAACGGTAAAGCGCCTCGAATTTGTCCACAACCCAGGCGCCAACTGTCCGCCCCAATTCCATTAAACGTTCCTGGACCTTCTTCATGCCTTGCTCATTTCCTGACAGCATATCAATGAATCTCTGCAAGGCCGGCACCGCCGCCTGCCGTATGCCTTCGCCGAAGGCCCAAAAGAATTTCAGATTTGCAAAATCCTTTAAAGAGGATATTAATCCGAACAGGGAGCGGCTTTGTCTTTCCATCATCTTGGGGAATCGTTCTTCCATCCCGGAAACCAGCATGTCTATTGCCTGGCTGGCTGGTATAAGTCCCTTTTCGGATAGCTTCATTACATCGGCAGTAGCCATCCCCATTTTTTCCGAAAGGATATCCCATGCCGGTATGCCTGCCTCGGTAAGCTGTAGCATTTCATCCGCACTGACTTTGGATTTTGCCCGCATCTGGCCAAGCGCCAGCACAATCCGGTTTAGGCCCTCTTCGCCCAGACCGAGGCCAGAGGCGGCATCACCCAGGGCGGTCAGAGTCGGGATTACGCTTTCTGTAGAAAAGCCAAAGGCTAAAAGGCGCCGGGAGGCATCCCTCAGCTGCGGCATCTCGAAGGGCGTTTTAACTGCAAAGTCGGCCAGGTCGCTCAGAAATTGCTGTGCTTTCTCTGAACTTCCCAGCATGGTTTCCATGGCAATATTGGCCTGCTCCATCTCCCCGGCAAGTTTGAGCGGATACCCGATCAGCCCGGCCACCCCGGCGCCGGCGCCCAGCATACCTAAGGGGCTGGCCAAGGCGCCGGTGATGCGCTTTACAACACCGGTTACCTTCTCTTTTGCCTCTATCGTTACCGTCCAGGCCCGGTAAGATAACTCCCGCAGCACGTAACCTACTTCACTGGCCTTCCATGTCACTCGGTCACGTAAATTGGCTTTTGGTTCCGCTGTAAACTGGTCCAGTCTCTCCACTTCTGCCAATGCTTTTGTCAACTGGGCCGTAAGGCTCCCATGCAAAGCGGCGACAGGCTTGATATCTACCTTGCTCAAGGCTGATATGGCACTATTTGCCCGGGCAATCTCCTCCATAAGGGGGCCTTTCATTTCGGCCACTATATTAAATTTGCCCTTTTCCAAGGCTTCCAGGGCTGCATTCATTCTGTTCACTACTGAGGACACCCTATCCTGTGCAGTTACAACAGGAGATGCCTGGGTTTTGTCCAGGCCCCTGACCAGTTGACTGGCCTTTTGCACGCTGGCAGTTAATTGATCACGAACGGTCAAAAACGGGGCAACCTTCTGCTGATCCAGCATCTGGGCGGCCCGCCTGGCTCTTGAGAAAGCGGCGTTCGCTTTTTCGGATAAATTTGACATGCGGTTTAACTTTCCGCTAAACCTGTCATGTAAAGTAATCACCAGATCAATTCTCCAACTAGCCACCGTAACCACCCACCTTTCCTTTAAGTCTCGCTCGCAGGAATTTCTTGACTTCCTGCGTTTTTCGCAACACTTCGTTTAATTCATTCTCAGATTGTTCAAGCTCTTCAAGTGCTTCATATAGCCCGTTTTGTTCCTGTGTCCCAGCCCTGCCCTTCTTTAATGACTTATTGGCCTTTTTGCTATAGCTGGCCGCCTGTTTAAGCCCCTCTTTACTTTCCTTGATAATGGCATCTAATTCTTTTATGATCTCAGGAATATGGGCTTCAGGAACAGCCATCAATTCGGCTATTTCTTCCTCGGTCAGGTAATTGGGCATTGTTGATCACCTCCCATCCTATTTTCCTTTTCCAAAGCTCCGCCGACAAACTCCCGCATCCGGCTTAATATCGAAGCCGCCACAGGGTCCTCCTCAATTGCTTTAAGCAAAAAGTTCCCGCCTTCATGAACCGGATAATTTTGGGCGGCGCAATGACGGAATAACTGTCGTGCCAACTCCCGTGTTTCTGGTCTGCTTATAATTGCAGAAACGATTTGATTCCTTACCTCCTCTTTTCTCTTTTCGTCGGGGTCAAGCGGCATTAATAGGGCCTCCAGCCGCTCCACCTGGCGCCTAAGCCCTTTCATTTATCACACCTCCTTTTGGTGTTTTGGTTTCCCTCCCGGGCCAACCGCTCCAGTTCTTCTACCCGGGCGGCCAGGTCCTCCAGTTCCACCGCCTTGATAGCCATCTCCAGCACGGCCTTTGCTGCCGCCACTCGGGAACTTGCCGGGGATTCGGTATTCGCCATCACTTCCCGCAGGGTTTCCACAGCTTCACCACTGACCTGCTGTAACCTGGCTATAGACTGGGCCACGGCCTGCGATTTTGCCTCCCGATACCTGACCTGGAATTCCTCCCGCTGTAGCCAGCGCCAAAGGGTAATCTCACTCACACCCACCGCATGGGCAGCCGCCGCTATGGTAGGAGCCGTTAACAGGGCAGCAATAGCCGCCTCCATCTTGCGTGTCATTTTCGGTTTTCCCCCTGGGGTTATCATTGGTTATCACCACCTTTCAAAGTTATCCGCATTATCATGCCGCTTTTTTGCCTGTCGCTCCTGCATCTTCCTTCCCCGGATGATCCACTTGCCCCTTTTTATGGCCACCGCCCAAAGGGCCGGGTCTTTGGCCAGCAGATTGATTAACTCAGATTCCGTGAGGAACAGCCGGCATTTGGTTAGCCTTATTTCAATCAGTCTGGCCGGCACCCTCCGCCACCTCCAAACCACTCCAACACTGCAGCCGCCCTTTCTTCCGGGCTACCGGTCACCCGAATGGTCGGACATGGCATCAGGGCCAGGGACTTTTTGATGTGTTCATCCACCAGTTGGCGAAGCGCTTCGTCCGTGTCCCGGAAACCATCCGCCCGGCATGGTATCTCTGGGGGTACATACACCAACAGATCATAGGGATTTGAAAAGCAAATTTCTTCATAACCCGGGTAAGCCTCCAGGCCGTAAGCCATCCAGTAAGCACAGCAGTCCAAGGTTGACCGGTCACTCACAAACCCGCCCGGATAGTTGTTCTCTGCCCGTATCTGCTCCCGCAGCACGGCCTGTTGAAACCGCCGAGCCAGGGCCTTATCTTGGATAAATATCCCGGCATGGGTAATGCCCATTACCCGGGCCACATGCCGGGCCGCTTCAGTTATCAGGGGAAGATTCAGTCTTTCGGCCACCACCTGGGCCAGTGTTGTTTTGCCGGTTCCGTGAGTACCAGTTATCGCAATCCGCATTGGGGTTTACCTCCTCTATTTAAGCCGCTGGCGGGATTTTAGCCAGCGCCATGGCGGCTTATAATCGCTCCCTGCACCAGCCAGGACGCACCGGGAACAGGTTACAGTCCCGCTCCACAGTCAGCCCCAGGCAATGGCCGGCTTCTTGGCAGTCGGGGCGCATCCGGTAAAGCCGGACCACCTGGCCTACTACCAGGCAAGTAGGATCCTGCAGGAAGGCCAACACTTCAGCTTTGCGCCGCTTTAGTTCACCAAGGAGCGGGCGGGCTTCCACCGGGGCATCTTGCCAGCCTGTCCAGGTAGACGGCGGGTATACTTTTAGGTCGTCGCCTTCCGCCCGGACGGAAACGCCGAAGCGGGCCAGCCGGTGAAGAAGTTCAGAAGGGGATGTCATCGGCATCCACCTCCAGAGGATGCGCGTTTTTGTTTTTTTCGTCCGCCGAAAGTATGGGGAAAATATCGTCACTATCATCACTGTCGTCACAGGCCGCGCCATTCCTGGGTTTTTCGGGTGACAATACTGTGACGATATTTTTAGCAGCTTCAATATCGTCACACATACCGTCACGCCGGAAGCCGCGCCGTTCCTGGGTTCGTGATGATGTGACGGTTGTGACGGTTTTTTCTGATACCTTTTGGAGAACGATTTTTGCACCAGAACGTGTGTGGCCGATATATTCACATTGAATCCCAGCATCCGCCAGGTTTGATTTCACCTGCACCAGTCGCCGGGAGAGGCTGTTTGCCGCTTTAGGCCAGGACTTCGCCCGGGTGTTGATTTTCTCTGTTTCTGCCACCTTCTCCAATGCCTCCAGGAGCGCCCCGGCGGTCCCTTCCCAGTACGGCAACCCCTGCATCAGAGCCACTACCGCCGCCGCCACCGGGTTCCCGGTTATGGCTTCCTCGTTGGCCTTCCCGATGTTCTCCAGATATGCCCGGAGAAATATCTCACCGCCGATACCCAGGGCCTCGGCCACGGCGTACCCCCACCGGCAGAAGTCAGCCATGCGGGGCAGACCGGTCAGCTTCACTTCTGGGTATATCCGCATCGCCCCGGACAGGGTGTCAAACATCGCACCCACGATGGTAGGCCGGGCCTCTTCGAACGCCGCCCAGAATTCGGCCTCTTCTTTCCGAGATTCCGGGGAAATCCGCTCCAGTTCGAAAATGATGGAGCGGTCCAGAAGGTCGGGCCGCGTAGCAGCGCAATTGATCCCGTTTAGGGCCGGACAGCGAAGGAACGAGAGGATCACTTCATCGCTATCCGTATACAGTTCCCGCTTTGAGATACCGCCGCCGGTCACTGCACAGCACAGCATGTCAGATTGCCAGGGCTGCAGGCCGTCCAGGTTGTCAAAGGCCGGGAGGTAGTTCGTGCTTAAGGTCAGCGCCAGTTCGTTCCGGTCGTGCGGCATGGTCAGAAGTTCCTGCGCCGCCGGGTCCACCAGCCGCCGCAGCACCCGCAGGGCTGTCGATTTCGCCGCGCCCTTCTCCCCGTGGAACACCGGGACAGGGTGGGGGATGCCGGGCACCAGGCAGGTCACCAGGTACACCGCCAGCAGGTACTTTTCTGCCGTGCCGGACAGGTTCACGAAGTCCAGAACCCGCCAGATGCCTCCCTCTTCCCGCCGGGGCTCCACCTGGGCCGCAGTGTTCCGATACCGCCGGAAAAGGACCGGCGGCCTGTCCACCACCTGCCAGCCCCCGGGCGTCACCTCTACCGCCCGCCACTTCGTATCGCCCAGGTCGTACCAGAAGGCGCCGTCTTTTTCTGCCACCCGGAGGGACAGCCGGTGTTCCGGACCTTCGAAGCAGGCCAGCCCTTCCAGCACGCCCAGGGCCTGGCTCACGGCCTCACTGTTTGGTGATTTCCCCCGCTCCTGGAAATACTGGTACTTCAACCACCGTCGAAAGAACTTCGATTTCACCGGCCAGATTTCAGCATGGCCTTCCACCTCGAAGCGGGCGAACGGCTCCTGCTGGTCGTCGTGGAAGAGGGACGCCCGCCGCCCGATGGAAACCAGGGTGTCCGCCTGGGTGGTTTTTTCCTCGCCGCCGTTTTCGCCTTCGCCGATCTCCGCGTCCGGCTCCGGGACGGCCAGGCGGATCATCTTCCGCACCGCCTGCCGGGTCACGCCCGCCGGCCTCAGCTGCCTGGCCGCCTCATTCGCCGCCACGTCCCGGTCGAGAGGGTCGAGGAACTTCATTTCGGGGAGAATCTTCTCCCTGAAGAAGGTCACTCGCTCCGCCGGCTTCAGGCCGCCCATCTCGGCCAGAAGCGCCTGGACGTCCTGGCCGCCGGCGTCCTGCCGTTTTTCCTCCGGGCCGCCCAGCAGGGCCTCCAATTCCTGGACACTCAGCATTCCAGCCACCTCCGGGCCTCGGCCACCACCTGCGCCCGTTCCTTGGGCTCGCCATTGAGCAGGATGTCTAACAGATACTCCAGTCTTTCCCGCACATGGAAGAGGTCGCCCAGCCGCTCCAGATCGTCCTCTGTCCGGATGCCGGCCAGGCGATCACATATTCGGCGGTACAGGTCAGCCAATCGAATATATGTTTGTAACTCCTGTTTGGCTATCCGCTCCTTTAACTCCCGTTCGAAGCGGGCCAAAAGCGCCCGCCGGCGGACTCTCGCTTGCTCTTCCCTGGAAGCGCCAGGGAGCGGGATACCGAAGTCACCGGCCACCAGCCGGGCCGCCTCCATAGGCCGCAAGTTATGCAATTGAGCAACCAGATCCACGTTATCGCCATGGGCCTGGCAGCCAAAACAGTGCCACCCGTCTTCGTACACCACCAGAGAGGGAAACCTGTCATCATGGAAAGGGCACCGGGCCACCCACCGGCTCCCTTGGCGCCGCAATTCCCCGGGCAGGTACCGCCGCGCTACTTCCACAGTGGGAAGCTCCTTAATCAGTTTGAAGATATCGGCGTTTCGTGTTAAAATAGCTGTAGACATTGTGTCACCTCGTTACGCCCGGCGCCTCCAGTGGCCGGGCTCTTTATTTCAACCTCCGGATTTTGCCCGGCCTGGACTCCAGTTCCTTACAAACACTTATTGCCTCTTGCTCTTCTAGCCACTTATCCAGGCTTTCCCGCCGAAAAAGAATCCGCCCGCCTACGCGGATATGGGGCACCTTGCCCGCCTTTACAAGCTCCAACAGCTTCCAATAGGAAATCCCCAGGTATTCCGCCGCTGGCTTTGTCTGCATTGTGGCTCTCATTAGACTACCTCCCTATCCCGTGAATCCCCCAAAAGTTCCTCAGGTTCGCAGTTTAATATCTCAACCAGCTTTTTCAGTTTCTCAGGGCCCGGCTTCGAACGGCCAGTTTCCCACTTCGCAATTAATGATTCGCTGCAATTCATCCGTTTTGCTAAAGCATACTGGGTTAACCCTGCCTGCAGCCGGGCCAACTTGAAACCGTTTAGACGCACCATAAACGCACCCCCATATATGGAAAGTTTCTTGACAGCCTGGTAAATCTAACCTATAATTACTATAAGACTTCCGTAATGATTACACAATATATATAACCATTACATTTACAGCGGTATTTCAACTTATTAGCATTACATTTGTCATTACAGAGGGAGGTAAAACAAGGTGGTAGGAACAGGAGGAGCGGAATATATGGATATCCAGCAAACGTATTTTGTTTGGTACAAGGCAGATAAAGGATATTATTGGGACGATGAGGCAAGGGCTGGAGGGTTGTTTGCCAAAACCAATAAAAATAGACCATCCACCGGGCCGCAGCCGCCCTTTCTCATTGAAACCCCGGATACCACCGGGTTTATTGGCTACAAGCCGCTTGATGAGCCAACCTTGTTTCTAAAGTTTGCGGAAACCAAACCTACTCAAAAAGACATACTGGCCTTCGCAAATTCTTACGGCAAATTAACGCTTGGTGAAACAGAACTACTTACCCCCCGGTACTCCTATCCAAAAGACCAGCAAGACGATAAACCCTGGAAACATGGCAATGTAATGGGCCGTTATGAACAACGGGACGGAAAAATGTATGAGGGAATTTTTGGCGAATCTCTCCAGTTCTGGCGGGAAGAAATCAAGTATATGAGATGGACTGTTCAGGTTTGGGAATGGCTCAAGAATCGTGATGCAAAGTCATTACGAAAAGTCATATTCTGGCCTGAAAACAACAATAGTGTCGGCTATGTACTGGCTGATAAGGAAGTGTTGGAAGGTTATTCATCAGCAAGGGACATTTTTAAGGACCTTGGCTTAAAAAAAACTTTTGCTTGTACTATAGGCCAACTTGCGTCATCAGATTTCAAAGATGATATTTTTGCTCGTTTTAGGCCCGGGGATGTATTATTACCTGCCCAATACCTGGTTCAGTCCAGGATTAATAAAAAATTGGAGGAATATGCAACAAAACCGCGCTTGCTAATGAACGATGATAATAAATTAGAACCTTATCTAATGCCGGAAAATCTCCTGGCCGCCATGTGGCTACAATTCTACCTTGCCGCCATTGGGGAAAAGAAATATAAGCGGTGCTCAATTTGTGGACTTTGGGCAGACGTAACAGATAAAAGACGCAATTGGAGCAAGCATAGTGATTGTGCCAATCAGGCCAGGGTAAGGAAATACAGGGAAAAACAGAGGGGAGGTTTAAAGTGATGGCCGGCAAAGGCTCAATTGAAAAACGCGGTGTGAACACCTGGCGGCTTGTTGCCAGCTGCGGGATGAAGGACGGGAAGCAGGTCAAGAAAACCAAGAATGTCACCGTGAAGGTTGCCTGTGAGCAAAAAACCTGCAAAGGTTGCACCCGGGCGGCCCGCTGCCAGGCCCGGCGGGAAGCGGAAAAACTCCTAGCTGAATTTGTGCTGGAAATCGAGAAGGGGACATTTATTGAGCCAACCAAGTTAACCCTCAAGAACTTCGTGGAGCGGTGGCTCCGGGACTACGGGGAGAAAAACCTTGCCCCGAAGACATTATTCCGGTACAGACAAATACTTGAAAGCCGGGTCCTGCCGGCCATGGGCCACCTAAAGGTAGAGCAAATCAGGCCAACCCACCTGCTGGAGTTCTACGCCAACCTGCAGGAGGATGGTATCCGTGAGGACGGTAAGCCCGGCGGGTTGTCAGCCAAAACCATTCTGCAGCACCACCGGATTATCTCCAGCATCCTTAATGACGCAGTAGAGTGGCAGGTCATCCCCTCCAACCCGGCGACCCGGGTTAAACCGCCCCGGGTCCAGAAGAAGCAGGCCGCCTGCTACGATGAAGGACAAACAGCGGCATTGCTGGAAGCCCTGGAACATGAGGAACCAAAATATAAGGTCCTCATCAACCTGGCACTGTTTACCGGTCTCCGCCGGGGGGAGATCATGGGCCTGGAATGGCGGCATATAGACTTCAAAGAGGGGACTCTCATGGTCGAACAGGCCAGCCAATATCTGCCCGGGCAGGGGACTTTCACCAAAACGCCTAAGAATGAAACCTCCGCCCGGGTCATATCGCTGCCGGCTTTCCTGGTGGATATGCTCCGGCAGCACAAGAAGGACCAGGCGGAAACCCGCTTGAAGGTTGGCGATATGTGGCAGGGGTCGGACAGGCTTTTCACCACCTGGGACGGTCGGCCAATGCACCCAGATACCGTCAGCAGTTGGTTCCCGAAGTTCCTTAAACGGCACGATTTGCCGCCGCTCCCCTTCCACGGCCTCCGGCATACCGCTGCAACCATGATGATCAACGCTGGCGTTCCGGCGAAAGTAGTCAGCGGACACTTTGGCCACGCCAATATAGGAACCACTCACGATATTTACGGCCACTTCCTCAGAAGCGCCGACAAGGAAGCGGCGGATAGGCTTGAGCAGACTTACCAGCGCATGAAACGAAACGGAAAAGAAATAAAACAGGGGCAGGCTTAAAAACCTGTCCCTTTGGTTTCCTTTCAGTTATGTTTGGTGTTGTTGGTGAGCAATTATCCCCAAATTATCCCCATTACGCCATTTTCGCCGCTTTCGCTACAAATCGAAAACCCCGCAATCGCTTGCAGGGCTTGGCTTTCTCTGGCCTCCCAGACAGGATTCGAACCTGTGACCTACGGATTAGAAGTCCGTTGCTCTGTCCAGCTGAGCTACTGGGAGTATTTTGCTGAGCTAAGAAAAGCTAAAAAAGCACTTTGCCGTTGCATTATTAATGATAGTCGTTTATATAATAGGTGTCAAGTTTTTTAAGAATGAACCTGTATTTGTTCTGTGATAATGTCACCCTATATTTTTTAGGGAGAACCGCAGGCCCAATTAAAAGATAATATAAAATATAGAATTAGGAGTTTTTATGTTATAATATACAAATAAATTTCTTGCAACCGGTTTTACCGGCAGGGGGAGGGAAAGTCTGTGTGGCCGGAAAAATTTGAACGGGAAGGCCTGACTTTCGACGACGTAATGATTATTCCATCTGCTTCGGAAGTTTTGCCTAGAGATGTGGATACCTGTACTTATTTAACCAAGTCCATTAAATTGAATATTCCTCTTATGAGCGCGGGAATGGATACCGTTACTGAATCCCGTATGGCTATTGCCATAGCCAGAGAGGGTGGTATCGGGGTAATTCATAAAAATATGTCTGTTGAACGTCAGGCCCTTGAAGTCGACCGGGTTAAAAGGTCGGAACATGGTGTAATTTCAGATCCGATATACCTTTCACCCGATAATCTTGTCCGGGAAGCACTTGTCTTAATGGAGAGATACCGGATTTCAGGCGTTCCTATTACTGTCAAGGGAAAGCTGGTCGGTATCCTCACCAACCGCGATCTTCGTTTTGAGCAGGACTTTACGAAGAAAATCGGTGAGGTGATGACCAGAGACAACCTGATCACCGCTCCAGTAGGTACTACCATGGAACAGGCCAAGCAAATTCTTCAGAAATATAAGGTGGAAAAGTTGCCGATAGTTGATGAGGATTTTAATCTGAGGGGCCTGATTACCATTAAGGATATTGAAAAGGCGCGCCAATACCCCAACTCAGCCAAGGACAAGGGGGGGCGCCTTGTGGTAGCGGCAGCGGTAGGGGTATCATATGATACGGAGGAACGGGTAGAGTCTCTGGTCAGAGCTAATGTGGACGCGATTGTAATTGATACAGCGCACGGGCATTCCCGGGGTGTTCTGGATACGGTGACAAAAAATAAAAGAAAAGTATCCTGATTTAGCTGTTATTGCTGGAAATGTTGCCACTGCCGACGGAGCCAGGGACCTGATCGAGGCTGGTGCTGATGCAATTAAAGTGGGGATAGGTCCCGGTTCAATATGTACGACGCGGGTGGTCGCGGGGATTGGAGTTCCTCAGATTACCGCCATTTACGATTGCGCTCAGGTGGCGGCGAAATACGGCATACCTGTTATCGCTGATGGAGGTATAAAATATTCGGGAGATATAACGAAAGCCATAGCCGCCGGTGCTGATGTGGTCATGCTGGGCAGCCTGCTGGCAGGAACGGAAGAAAGTCCCGGGGATATTGAAATTTACCAGGGACGCAGCTATAAGGTATATCGCGGCATGGGATCATTGGGTGCCATGAAATGCGGCAGCAGGGATCGTTACTTCCAGGATATGCAAGAGAACGAGAATAAGCTCGTGCCTGAGGGAGTAGAGGGTCGGGTGCCCTTTAAAGGTTCGCTTTCCGAAACAGTTTACCAGTTGATCGGCGGGTTGAGAGCCGGAATGGGCTACTGCGGCTGCCGCAACATCTATGAATTAAAAACTAAAACAAAGTTTATGCGCTGCACCGTGGCTGGCTTGAAAGAAAGTCACCCGCACGATGTTATGATTACAAAGGAAGCACCTAATTATAGTTTATAGGATGTTTTCAAAAAATGACTATTTTTGGCAGGTTTCAACACCCATAAATTTTACAATAATCTGCAACAGGAGCCCTCTAGTGAGGGCTGTTATTTTTTTGAAAAGCCTGTGATAAAACCCTTACAGTTCTGAAAAGGTGTTGGGTGAAATATTTGCTGCCGGCGCTTGTAGATCATTTAAGGAATTATTCTGGCATATTATATAAGGTACAGCTTCATGTCGGTGTTCAGCGGGAGTAAAGATATGCTCAATTTAAAACATAATAAAAATTAAAAAAATTCTAAAAAACATATTGACAACTTTAGTTACCCTGGATATAATCAAAGTGAACCAGGAAATAACTTTCAAGTTAGAGTACTGGGGAGACAGCCCTGACTGGTTCGGTAGCTGGGGCGGAAGCATATAACTGAAACGTAAGAGCTTTAACTGGAAGTGGTTCAAAGGCGGTTCTGAAAAGCCGGGAGGTGAAGTAAGAGCAGGCCAGGCTGACTGAAATCCCAAAGGCTAGGGTAAAGCCGGGGGGAAAGTAAGGAAACTGAAAATCCGTTGGCTAAAGTAAAGCCAAAGGGTAAGTAGGGAGGCCAGCATCACCGGCAAAGGGGTTCAAAGGGAGATCGCTGAAAAACCTGGAGGTGAAGTAGGAGATCGACCAGGCTGATTGAAATCCCGAAGGCTGGGGTAAAGCCGGAGGGAAAGTAAAGAAAAACTGAAAGTTCTTCAGTTAAAGTAAAACTGAAGGAGGAGTAAGGTTGCCGGTACCCATAAGTGGGTGGAGTTCAAAGGGTGGTCCGAAAAGCCGGTAGGCGAAGTAGGGCCGGTCAGGTTAACTGAAATCCCAAAGGCTAGGGTAAAGCTGGAGGGAAAGTAGGGGAAAGTTGAAAATCCGGCAGCTAAAGTAAAGCTGTTGTGAGGAGTAAACAAACCGGTACTCTGGAAACTTACAAGTTCAAAGGGAGATCGCTGAAGAGCCGGGTGGCGAAGTAAGTGGTCGACCAGGTTTGCCGAAATTCTGACGGCTAAGGTAAAGCCGTTGGGAGGAGTAAGTGAACCGGTACCTAAAGTTAAAGCCAGGAGTAAGCTTAAGCTGAAAGCCGCAGCGAAAACCCGGTAAATGGGTTAAGCGAACATGAAGGCAAAAGAGATAGCAGTATCGATTGAGCTTGGAGTCAGGGTATACTACCAAAGGGGGGATGTACTGAGTTGCAGTACACCTCGGGTAAAGGGTAGGCAGGTTCCTGAGAAGGAATCATAGTTGCCTACCCTTTTACCGTTTATCCCATATGAATAACTAATACTGGCGGCATAAGTACTGGTACATAATCTGTAAAAACCGGGTCACCCGGTGAATGGCAGACTTTTATTTACTGTTTGTTTCCATGGTTTCTTCTGAAGTCCGGCTGTTTTCAAACAACATGCTTTCAAACAACGAAATATCTTCCTTGCTGACATTCTTGCCGATGCGTACCGCTAAAACGTTGTTTGGGTCCTCTGTGATGTCTGGATCATCGGTGGCACGTTTTTCTAAACCGAATTTCTTAAAGGAATTTATCATCATTTTTCGGTAGGCCAGTAGCCCAAGTCCGCTGCCTCTTAAATCCCAATGCCAGCAAAATTCGATAGCCACTACTATATAGTTCTCCACCACCGGATTGGAAAATGCTTTTTGCAGGAGCGCTGTGCAGATTCCTTTTTTACGCCAGTCCGGGCTGACTTCGATCCCGCCAAGTTCCAGAACCCGTGGGTGTCTGCTCCACCTGCTGTACTTGCTGGGGTAATGGAAAGTCAGGTAACCAACGATTTCCTGCCCGGTTCTGGCTACGTAGATCATTCCTTCCGGCAGTTTTGATATATTTATTAAAGCCGTCATTTGCCTGTCTGGCGGGCGAAAGACGTTCATTTTTTTATTTAAAAACATTTTTTCAAGACTGGCTGTTTCAACCGGCCCTTCTACGATTACTTCCCCTAATGAAGTGTTTAGCAAATAAGCTGCCCTCATGCAGTCATCTCCTTATTTGTTAATGGTTTGTACCACAAAATTTTTGCCTTTATGATTACTTTTATTATATCCATAAATTTTTAAAGTACAAACTGTTGAAAAATTGACGAATGTTAAAAAAATGTTAAATATTGTAGGAATATTTTTCTATAATTTTTATGGAAAAAAAAGGGAATTTAGTAGATTGGATGAATTAATTAAGGAGAGCTTTTTAATAATTTTGCAAGGAAGGTGAATAGCTCAAGATGGGTGGGAAACTGAATTCTCTGACTGATGTGTTAAAGAAGACCCTTTTCTTTTTTGAATCGCTTACAGTGGCTGAACTGACACCTTACGTTCATCGAAAGATGCTAAAAGATTATTCTCTACCTCAGGTGGAAGAGAAGGTAAGCCTGTGCCTTAGCCAGCACCCCTGTTTTTACCGGCAGGGAGATGCCTGGCATTTAAATCTGGAAGGGCTGCGGGAAAACGATCAGTTTTATTCACTTCTTCTTAAACGGGGACAGCCGCTGAACCTCCGCGATATACTTAAAAACGGTAATACTAAAAAAAGAAAAATAAAAAGGCTCCTGGCTGAGGAAGTTTTATTGATCTCAGACGGGAGGTTTATCCAGCTTGATAATGGGTACTGGGGCCTTACAGAATGGGAGGTTGAGACCAGTCACTACTCCCTGAAACATTTGATTGTAAAAGCAATGAAAATGAATCCGGGCGGACTTTCTCTTCAGCAGCTTCATGAGTTGGTTAACTCGTGGAGAGCTACGGAAATAAAGACTATTGAGGGAGTATTGCGAAAATTCCCTTATTTTGAGCTGTTAGGGGAAGGGGTATGGAGTTATAATCCTATGATACGGTTACTGTATGACGATTTGTTAAAAAGGTTTTTAAGTATGATTAACAGGCAAAAGGACAGATGGCACCGGGATCGGTCCCGCTGGAGAAACAAGGTGGAGTCTTTAAAAAAAAGCTTGCGCGAAACCACGGCTGGTCAGAGGGAGGTTGCAGCTGCTCTTGCCGAAAAAATGGAATTAGCCGGACAGCATGATTATTTATTGACCCAGATGGCAGAAAAGGACCTGCTGCTCTCGCTGCGCAAGCGGGAAATATTACGTTACAGGGAGCATATTAAGAAACTGGAAGCCAAGGCTAACAGTATCTTGCATCAATGCCGCCTTTGGGTGGCAAGAACCAACGAAGCGAGGGAAGAAGTAGCAAGAATGAAAGATTTACTTACTAAAAACCAGAGCAGCCTGGAGGGGCTTTTTACAAAACTTCAGCATTATAAAGAAAAAGACAGGGAAAATAAAGCCAGGCTGTTGGAGCTAAAAGAGAAACATGCTGTTAAAGTGGCTGAATTACAGACAGAAATTGTAGAATTAAAACAAAAGATAGAAAGAGAGAGAGCCTCGGCAGCGCTGGAAGAGCGCAGGTTGCTGGAGGAGATAAACGACCTGAGCAATGCCCTGAAAAAGGCGCTCAGGGTGGAAGAAGAACAGCAGAGGGCATATCTGGTGGCCCAACAAGAACTGGCTGCTGCGAGAGAAGAGTGCAAAGTTCTTGAAAAGCGGATGAAAAACCCTCTGATCCGGTTGATAATGAAAATCTGCTCATATTTTGGCAGGTTTTCCAAAGAAGCGGTATAAATTAGTGTCTTTTCTGGGCTTATAACGGGCCGGCGCTTCTGACGGTTAGTTATTAATACACAGGCTGAAAGCCGGTGTATTTTTTGCTTTTTTTTAAACATACTAAAGTTATGGTCGACAATTACCTGGTTTATTACAAGGGGTGAAAACCGTGAGTGCTACCGATTGTGGTTCCAAATTTGATATTATGCCAGAAGATCTTGAACCAGATGTAGTACCTGAGCCCGGAAGACGGGATGAACCAGAACGGCAGGATGAGCCCGGAGGGGAGCCGAGACCTGGCAAAAGGGTGCCCGGTCGTGTCAAAGGTACAGTTGAATCTGTCAAAGAAATGGGATCTTCGATGCCGATGCCTGAAGTGAAAAGCAACATTCACTGCCTGACCATCGTTGGCCAGATCGAAGGTCACCTGGTGCTGCCGCCTCAGAACAAAACCACAAAATACGAGCATATGATTCCTCAACTGGTGGCGCTGGAACAGGCTCCCGAAGTGAAGGGCGTTTTAATTATGCTTAACACGGTGGGTGGAGATGTTGAGGCAGGGTTGGCCATAGCAGAAATTATTGCCAGTATGTCCAAACCCTCCGTATCTGTTGTCCTGGGAGGAGGGCATTCCATCGGCGTGCCGATCGCTGTTTCTTGCAGCTACAGTTTTATCGCTTCAACCGCAAGTATGACGATCCACCCAATCCGGTTGAATGGCCTGGTTATTGGTGTTCCCCAAACTTATGAATACCTGGACAAGATGCAGGACAGGGTGGTGCGTTTTGTTGTAGATCACTCAAATATATCAGAAGAAAAGTTTAGGGAACTAATGTTCCGTACCGGGGAGTTGGCCAGGGATATCGGGACGGTATTAATTGGTAAGGAAGCGGTGGAGATCGGGCTTATCAATGCAGTGGGGGGTATCAGTGATGCGATGAAAAAATTAAACAGTATGATTGAAGAGCGTGAAAATATGAAAAAAGGAGCGCCGGTCCAATGATTTTATATACTCCAATGCAGCTTGAACTGGTGCTGGAAGGTTTCGATAAAATAGAATACCCTGATTATCAGGAAATAAAGTATGATGGTGTTTCAATGGTAGTAGAAGATGCTGGTTTTGGGAGAAAAAAAATAGTAAAACTGTTAAGTACAAACCCCTATGATTACTTAAGAACGGACTTGTTTCCCGGAAAATTAATTGAATGCTGAAGTTAACATAACGCTGTGCCCCCATATATTTACTGAATAGACTCCCATACTGCTACTCTGCCCAATAGAATTGTCGATATTCTGAGCCCTGTTTTTATAACATAGGGCTAATTTTTGTGTGAATTTACAAGGACTTTTGGGAGAGCCTGTGATATATTATTTCTGGGGAGGGTAAATCATGGGAACTCAGGGCCAAGTTGGGGAAGAACTGAAATACGAGATACTCGGGGTTATCCTGATAGCACTAGGCGTGCTGGGTATTGTCAGCCTGCTTTCTCAGCCTTCCGGCCTGGTCGGCGATTTTGCCGTCAGAGTCCTGAAAAGCGTTGCTGGTGAAGGATGCTTTTTCTTCCCTCTCCTGCTGGTTCTGGCAGGGGGCAGGCTGGTGCGCCGGCGGGGCAGGAGTGCTGTTTCCCAGAGGATGTACGGGGCAATGTTGCTCTTTTTGACTGCTCTTACCTTTATTCACCTGATTATCCCTTTAGAGGATTCCTTTAAGGCAGGGGTGGCCGGAGACGGAGGAGGCATGCTGGGGGCCCTGCTTAGCTACGTTATCAGAAAATCCTTTGGTACTGTCGGCACTTACATTGTTCTGGTTACGGCCGGTCTGGTGTCATTGCTGCTTTTGACAAACCTCTCTCTGGCTGCAATGGTCCAGGTGTTTTCTGCCAGGGTCCTGGAAGGTTCCAGAAAAGGCCTGCGAGGGTTAATCAACTACCTTTTTACGGAGGTGGAGGAAGAACGTCAGGAAACACCCCCTTCACCTGTTATTATTGATCATGGAGGGCAGTTTACGATACTGGAACCATTGGAATCGAGTCCGGCGGTGCCCGGGGAGCCTGTAAAAGAGAGGAGACAGGAAGATCAGCATGCTGAAAGTAAAAAAGAAGACCCTGCACAGGTGCGAAGCGCCGCTGGCAGGAAAGAGCCGGCAGCGTGCAAAAAAGAGGGTGAAGCGAATGTTGCGCCGGAGCATTTGCCGGGCAATTCACCTTACCAACTTCCTCCGCTTTCGATTCTATTACGCCCTTTCAGGATTAAAAATACCCGGTTGAGCAAAGATATAAATGATAATATTCGCATTTTGGAAGAAACTCTGGAGAGCTTCGGAATCAAGGTCAAGGTGATCCAGGTCTCCCGGGGGCCTGCAATTACCCGCTACGAAATCCAGCCGCCGCCTGGTGTCAAAGTCAGCAGGATCGTGAGTCTGGCAGATGATATTGCTTTGAGCATGGCTGCGCCGGGGGTCCGGATTGAGGCTCCCATTCCCGGCAAGGCGGCTGTGGGCATTGAGATCCCAAATAAAGAAACTTCCATGGTGCACTTGCGGGACTTGCTGGAAACTCAAGAGTTTATTCAAGCTCCTTCGAAACTTACCATATCGCTGGGGAAAGATATTGCCGGCAACCCGGTTGTCGGTGACCTGGCTAAAATGCCTCACCTGTTGATTGCCGGAGCCACCGGGTCGGGTAAGAGTGTCTGTATTAATACTATAATTGTAAGTATCCTTTTTAAAGCTACGCCTGAAGAAGTCAAGTTCCTGATGATCGATCCCAAAATGGTGGAGCTTGTCATGTATAACGGCATCCCCCACCTGGTTTCGCCGGTGGTAACCGACCCTAAGAAGGCGGCCACGGCCTTGAGGTGGGCTGTTAGAGAAATGGAACACCGCTATACGCTGTTTGCCAGGGCAGGAGTGCGTGATATTACCCGCTATAACAAGATGATTAAAAATAAGGAATCAGGTGACGGCCGGCTTCCACTGCCTCTAATTGTGGTGATTATTGACGAGCTTTCTGACCTGATGATGGTAGCTCCAGCCGATGTGGAGGACGCTGTATGCCGGCTGGCGCAAATGGCCAGGGCTGCCGGTATTCACCTGCTGGTTGCGACCCAGCGTCCTTCTGTAGATGTGATCACCGGCTTGATCAAAGCGAATATTCCTTCCCGTATTTCGTTTGCTGTTTCCTCACAGATTGACTCGCGAACTATTCTGGATATGGCAGGTGCGGAAAAGCTTCTCGGCAAGGGGGACATGCTCTTTTTCCCAGTAGGTGCCCCGAAACCGGTTCGGGTTCAGGGTGCTTACCTGTCGGATCGCGAAGTGGAGGATCTGGTGAATTTTCTAAAAAAACAGGCTGAGCCGGTTTATGACGATAAGATTTTGAAAGAAGAACCGGAGAAAGAGGCTGTTCCTGAAATGGAGGACGAGCTATTGGCTCAAGCGGTTCAACTCTTTATTGAAAGCGGCCACGCCTCTATTTCGTTGCTGCAAAGAAGGCTGCATATCGGCTACGCCAGAGCGGCCCGGTTAATTGATATTATGGAAAAGAAAGGTATAGTTGGTGGTTATGAAGGAAGCAAACCCAGGGCTGTCCTGATGACTCTGGAGCAGTTTAACCAGGTTTTTAAAAAAAGTTGATTTTGACCTGTTTCGTTGACACTACCCGCTCCATGTGTTATATATTTTGGGGAAAAGGAAACGCTAAAACAAGTGGCATGGTATAAGTCAAATGTATACAGATATAACAGTTGAAGAAGCTCTTAAACTGGACGGAGCCCTGTTGGTAGATGTACGTTCGGAAAAAGAATATGCGGAAGATACTATTCCCGGCGCCGTTAACATACCTGTTTTAAATAATGAAGAACGTGCGGCGGTGGGAACAGCTTACCATAAAAACGGCCCCAACCCGGCCTTAAAACTGGGGCTGGACTTGGTTTCGCCAAAGCTTGGTGAGAAACTGGCTGCTATTGAAAAGCTGGCCTGCGGCAGGAAGGTCGTGGTTTTTTGCTGGCGGGGTGGCCTTCGTAGCCAGTTCATGGCTTCGCTGTTGGATAACGCGGGCTATCAGGTTTATCGCGTGGCCGGCGGCTATAAGGCTTACCGCAGTTATGTCAATGAGTACCTGAGCCGGCAGCTTCCATTGAAGGCCGTTGTCCTTCATGGTTTAACCGGAGTGGGAAAAACTGATATTCTTGTCCGTCTGGGACAAGAGGGGATACCTGTTTTGGATCTGGAGGGTCTGGCCAGACACCGAGGATCAGTCTACGGGAAGGTCGGTCTTCCACCTTCCCCAACTCAAAAGACTTTTGAAAGCTGGATTGTGCAGTGTTTAAGGGAAGCCTGCGAAAAGGGACTTTTTGTGGTGGAGTGTGAAAGCCGGCGAGTGGGTAGTCTGCTGGTGCCGCCGCTGGTGATGGAGTTCATCCGTAGTGGTTATCGGGTTCTTTTATATACTTCTTTGGAAAACAGGGTGAGGCGGATTCGTGAAGTATATACCTGTGGACCGGGCAGTAATAAGGAAGAGCTGCAGCAGGCGACTGCTTCCCTGGTGAGAAAGCTGGGCCGGGCCAGGGTGGAAGAATTGAACAGGATGCTGGTGGAAAACGAATTTGACCGTGTTATTGCTTATATGTTGGAGCACCACTATGACCCGTTATATAATTACCCCGACTGCCCCGTCGCGGGTTACGATCTCTGTGTAGATACTTCAGATATGGAAAATGCCTTTAACCACGTTTATAACTTTGTGTCGGGTTTGTTGAAGTAGTTACCGGTTTTACAAGATATCAGTAACCATCCTCACTTGATAGTCCAGTCGTTTTACTGGGGTTAATTTAATGTTGTTTTTTGTCCTCCTGACGTTTTACGGTAGGAGGAGCTACCCTTATAGTGGCCCGAAAGTTTAGTGGGGAGGTAAATCCTGTGGAGATCGGTCAAAAATTAAAAGAAGCAAGGGTAAACAAAGGTCTTACCCTGCAGGCTGTCGAAGACGAGATCAAAATTCGCCGCAAGTATCTTCAGGCGATGGAGGAAGAACAATTTCATATCCTCCCCGGTCCTGTGTACGCAAAAGCTTTTTTGAGAACCTATACAAGATTTCTGGGGCTTGATGCGGAAGAAATTTTAGATGCTTATAACAGGTATTTTGCAGAAACATCACCTGTTGAACCTTCAGAAAAGAATCCGGAGGCAGAAAATAGAGCGGGTGTTTCGGGAAAGCCCCATCACTGGTTTTATTTGGCAGCAGCAGCCTTTCTTGTCGGGCTGGTTTTGCTGGTTGTTTATATTGCCCGGGTACCGGCTATGGACAGCATGGCCGGTAAAACCGGAGATGAGGTTAAGGCCACAGAACAAGTGCCGCCGGCAGGGCAGCAAACGCTGGTGGAACAGCAGCCGGCTAGTGCTAGTGCTTCTGCGGTAAACCTTGACCTCAACGTCAAGAGCAATGAGTGCTGGATGCGGGTTACGGTAGATGGGAACCCTGCTTTTGAAGGGACTCTAACCGCCGGCCAGTCAAAGCGCTTTGAAGGTAAAGAAAAGATCAATGTAAGAGTTGGCAACGCCGGGGCGGTTGAGGCTTTGTTGAACGGTCAGAACCTCGGCTTATTGGGCGATCCCGGAGAAGTGGTGAGCCGTGAGTTCAGGGCGGCGCCGCATGGCTAGACAGTATCACCGTGAACACTGAATACAATCCCAAGTGCTCCGGGCCCCGCATGGGTGCCTACTACGGCTCCCAGGCTGGAAACGACAGGGTCGTTGCAGTGAAGCCTTGTTGTTACTTTTTGGTGAAGTTGTTCCAACGCTGCCAGGTCATTACTATGGACAAGGGAGCATTTTATTTTTTGTCCCCCGGCTTTTTCTTCAACGACCTGGATGAGCCTTTCAATTGCCTTTGCCCGGCCTCTAACCTTTTCGTAGGGGTTTACTATACCGTCTTTTAAGAACAAAAGCGGTTTAATATTCAAAATTGTGCCCAGAAAAGCCTGGGCTTTGCCGATCCGGCCGCCGCGGGCCAGGTGGTCCAGGCTGTCTACGATAAAATACACATGTAAGTTGGGGAGCAGCCCTTTCACTATTTCAAGGATTTCCTCCCTGGTTTTTCCGGCGCGGGCGGCGCCGGCAGCTTCGAGAACAAGCTGGCCCAGTCCCATGCTGACCAGTTTTGAATCGATTACCTCAATATCAGCTCCTGGAACCATTTCCTTACCCATTACGGCAGAGTGATACGTGCCGCTCATAGCCGAAGAAATATGAATGGATATGATGCTGCCGCCTTCTGCAGCCAGCCTGCTATAAACTGATGCGAACTCAGCCGGTGTGGGTTGGGAGGTGACCGGCAGGTCCTGGTTTTCTACAAGCCTGCGGTAGAACTGTTCCGTGTCGATATCCACACCGTCCAACAAAGACTCACACCCGTTGAAGATAACTTTTAGCGGTACAACTGTAATGCTGTAATCTCTTATGATTTCTTTGGGTAAATCGGCAGTGCTGTCTGTTACAATGTGAACTTTATTACTATTACTCATCAAATACACCTTTCTGCAGGTTTTTTAAAAAGATTCCAGTGAGCATTGCTATACGTTTTATTCAACTGAAAGAATCAAGTCATAAACCGGTTGACCGCCGTTTTGAAATTCAAAATCTTGACCTCTAAATTTCTCCCGCATTTTTTCGCACAGCGCTTCTGCTTGAGCAAGGGTCATCGACTCGCCGTAATAAAGGGTAATCAGTCGGCCTTCCCCCTCAATCATTATTCTCAGGAGGTCTTCGAGCACCCCGCTTAGATCCGTTCCTGCACTTTTCAAGTCTCCGTCGGCCAGACCGATGAAATCTCCTTTTTTTATTTTTAGTCCTTTGTAAATGGTGTCGCGCACTGCTGTAGTAACTTCGCCGGAGCGGACAGATAGCAGTGCCTTTGCCATCCTGTGCCCGGCCATTTTGTAGTCGTCTTCCGGGTTCAGCGCCAGAAGGGCGGCAAGGCCCTGTGGAATACTTTTGGAAGGAACAACAAATACTTCTTTTGTGGATAACCTGCCGGCCTGTTCTGCCGTAAGAATGATATTTTTATTGTTGGGGAGAATAATGATTTTTTCGGCCCCCACTTCTTCAATTGCCTTCAGTATCCCTCCGGTGCTGGGGTTTAAAGTCTGGCCGCCGGAAACCACGGCATCGGCGCCGAGGTTTTTCATTATCTCCATAATTCCTTCACCGGCGCCTACCGAAATGACTCCGAAAGACCTGGCGGAGCCGGAACCTGACCGGTTAGCTCCGGAAACAAATTCCAGGTTCTGTTCGGCCATGTTGCTTATTTTCAGATCGTGCAGTGTTCCGTACCTGAGGCAGCATTCCAGGACCAGCCCGGGGTTGTTAGAGTGAATATGTACCTTGACAAGGTCCACCCCACCGACCACCATCAGACTGTCTCCGTAGTAAGACAGTTCTTTCCGCATTTTTTCAAGGGGCAGGTTGTGTCCTCTGACCAGAAGCTCGGTGCAGTAAATGTAAGTGAGCGCCTGGTTGCTTTTATAAGAAATTGGCCGGCTTAGCGGAACAGGTGCCTTTTCTGCGGCTGGTATTTCAGGCATAGCTTTGGCAAGTGGGGAGGCCGATTTGAGAGCGCGCAAGAAGCCTTCCAGTATTACCACAAAGCCCCTCCCGCCTGCGTCAACCACCCCTGACTGCTTCAATACCGGAAGCAAATCTGGCGTTTCCTGCAGGGCCCAAAAGGCTTTGTTGAAGATGGTAACCATAAGTCTGAGCAGGTCGCCGCTCCGGCGGGCGGCCGCACCCTCGGCCGACTTTCTCACAACAGTAAGAATCGTACCTTCAACTGGGCTCATCACGGTTTGGTAGGCAACTCTTGCACCTTCTGCCAGGGCGCTGGCAATATCGGAGGCTGTAGCCCTTTCAATGCTGCTGAGAGAGCTGGCAAAGCCGTGCAGTATCTGGGAAAGAATTACGCCCGAGTTGCCTCTGGCGCCGGTTAAACCGCCGCGTGCTGCTGCTCCTGCCACCAGGCCGATATGGTTTGATTCCACCGTTTGTGCTTCTTTAACCGCTGACACCAGGGTTTGATACATGTTAGTGCCTGTGTCACCGTCTGGCACTGGAAAAACATTTAAAGCGTCAATTTCTTCCTTTGACTGCCCGAGTAGTTCGACAGCGCCTTGAAGCATCATTTTAAAGTCTTTGCCGTCGAAAGAATATACTGCCACTTATCCTTCTCCTGTATTAATATAAATGTTTAATAACATTAATTAATTTAATCGATGTCAAGGCATGTTTCTCCTCACATTATAATAATTACCGCAAACTTTGACAATTTTCTTGCGAGTCTTACACTTAAATAAAAATTGATGATGAGTTGTAATCTGCGGCTTTGGGAGTTACTTTGATATTGTGCTTAAAATTTTTTCTAAAAAGCGTGGGCAGGGTGCTTTTACGCAGGAATTAGCTTGTTACCGTCGAAGTAATACCTGCTTAAGAGTAACAACCAGTAGCTGATTACTATAATAAAAGGGGTTGGTTCTGCCTGCCATTATGCAGAAGAAACGGCGGCCGGGGAAATGGTTGCTCAGTTTAGGCTTGAGTGTCACGTTGCTGTGGGTAATTATTTTTTTCGCATGGGGAACGATTGTGGGTGCTGTTACCAGGGTGCAGTTTTTATCCAATCAAGAAGTATCCAGGACTGAGTTGCTGGAAGGAATATTGATTAAAGAAGAGAGGGTAGTAACGACCCCGGTGGACGGGCAACTGCAAACCGTGGTCCAGGATGGGACGAGGCTGGAGGTTGGAGCCGTTGCGGTACAGGTGCTCAGCGCCGGCGAAGCACATGGCGGGATTAACATATTCACACCTTCAGCAGGTATTTTTTGTACCCACCTGGATGGGCTGGAAAATATTCTTTCACCAGGGAATCTGGATATATTAGATCTTTCCAGAGTGGAAAAATCAGCTGATAAGGTAACTGCCGGGAAGTACCGGGTAGAAAAAGGACAACCGGTGTTCAAGATCATTGATAACCTGTCACCGCTATATCTCTATGCCGAGATTCCCAGGTCACACTTTCCTCCTGATCTGGCAGACAAGCCAAGATGGCTGCCGGCAAGATGGGAGAATATGCCTCTTGCAATAAAGCCCTATAAATTGACGGATAAAGGTGACCAGTGGGAGGGAGTCTTTTTGCTGGATGATTGTCCGGCATCGCTTTATCACTACCGGAGGGTGCGTTTAGCCGTCACAATAGATAAGCTTAAGGGGTTGCTTGTGCCGGCTGATGCTGTTGTCTACCGTGATAACACTCCTGGTATCTACCTGGCGGTTAAGAAAAAAGCCCGGTGGGTTCCGGTTAAAATAGAGGGAGAGCTTGCCGGCATGGTGGCGGTTTCCGGGGGCGGACTGAGCGAGGAAACCCGCTATGTCAGCAATCCCGTTTTTACCAGGGAAGGAAGCCGGGTGGAGTAAAGGAGCGAGTCAGTTGAGTGTTCTGGAAAACCTGAACCGGGTGCGGGAGCGGATCAGGGCTGCTGCTCTTCGAGCGGGGCGCCGCCCGGAGGAAATTAAACTGGTGGCAGTAACCAAGAATGTGCCGCCTGAGAAGATCAGGGAAGCGATTAGCGGCGGGATAGTTAGTCTTGGTGAAAACAGAGTGCAGGAGTTGCTGCAGAAGTATCCCAGCTTGCCGCCTGATCTGGAATGGCACTTAATCGGCCACTTGCAGACAAATAAAGTTAAAAAAATAGTTAACAGAGTGGTGTTGATTCATTCACTGGACCGGTGGTCTCTGGCGGAGGAGATCAGCCGGGTTGCTGTAAAATACAATACTGTATGCAAGGTACTGGTACAGGTGAATGTGGCCGGTGAAGATACCAAGCATGGTCTTTCACCGTCTGAAGTGGAAGACTTTGTGGCCTCTGCCGCCCGCCTGCCGGGCCTGGATGTGCGTGGTCTGATGACTATTGCTCCGTGGACTGAAAACCCCGAAGATGTGCGGCCGGTATTCCGGCAGTTGAAGGAATTAGCCGGACGTTTAAAGAATAGTAAGACCGGGGCGGTTATGGAATACCTTTCCATGGGTATGAGCGGGGATTTTGAAGTGGCAGTGGAGGAAGGCGCCAATATTTTGCGGATAGGAACGGCGATTTTTGGTGAGCGGCGCATTCAATAATTATATTATTGGGAGGGTTGAATTTGGCTCTAAAACTGGTGGACAAGGTGCTTGGATTTATGGGGTTTGAGGAAGATACCGGGGAGGAAGAAGAAAGGCATGACCGTGATGAGGTGCGTGAGGAGCAGCCCTGGCAAAAAAAGAAGGAAAAGCCCACTGTTTTAAGTCTGCACGCGCAAAGGCAGGTGCGGGTGGTTGTAGTTGAGCCCAGATCTTTTGATGAAGTACAGGGTATTGCCGATAATCTAAAAAACCGGTGCCCGGTTATCGTAAACCTGGAGCAGGCCGATTCTGAACTGGCCAAACGTGTGGTTGATTTTGTCAGTGGTGCGACTTACGCTTTGAGTGGAAGCCTGCAGAAGGTGGGGAACGGTATTTTTCTTTTTGTGCCGAATAATGTTGATATAAGCAGTGAATTGAAAGAACACAATAAAGAAAAAGGACTGTTTCCATGGATGCGCTCATAAATTACACGGGGGATGACATGATGCCTTTAAAAGGGAAGAAAATCGGCTGCCTGGGCGGAGGTGCCATGGGCGGGGCACTGGTTGAGGGGTTGCTGCGGAAAGGTTTAGTGCCGCCTGCTGATCTATATGTAAGTGATATTAACAATGAGCGGCTGGAATACCTGAATAAAAAGCTGGGGGTCGAGGTAACGACGGATAGCTCTGCGGTGGTAAAGATGGCGGATATCGTTATCCTGGCTGTAAAACCGCAAGTAGCCCTTCCGTTATTGAGAGAAATTGCACCGGCAGCGCGATTGGAGCAGACTTTTATTTCTATTGCAGCGGGGATCACGCTTGGCCAGCTTGAATCTTGCTTTGAAGCTCCTGTTCCGGTTGTGCGGGTAATGCCGAACGCTCCTTGCCTGGTTGGTGAGGGGGCCAGCGCTGTGAGCGCGGGGAGGTATGCCCGTAGAGAAAATATGGAAAAGGCGCTGGCAATTTTTGCGGCGGTAGGTAAGGTTGTGGAAGTTCCCGAACCGCTTTTGGATGTTGTGACAGGCTTAAGCGGCAGTGGCCCGGCATATATGTATTTACTCCTGGAAGGATTCATTGACGGGGCGGTGCGCCTCGGTTTACCCCGGGAGACGGCCAGGGTTTTAATCACCCAGACTATGCTCGGCGCTGCAAAAATGGTTTTGGAAACCGGGGAGCATCCCGCCAGGTTAAAAGATATGGTGACTACTCCAGGCGGGACCACCATGGCCGGTCTTTTTGCACTGGAAGATGGAGGCGTAAGAGCGCTGATGATGAAGGCGGTTGACGCTGCCACCCAGAGATCCCGAGAGATGTCCGGTTCAAAGTAAAGTGTGGGGGGTAAGATGGGCGTAATTAACACTGCCGTAGATGTGGCATTCAGAGTATATACTTATCTCTTGATTATCCGGATCCTGATTTCATGGGTTCGGCATAATCCTTATCAACCGGTAATCAGGTTTATTTACGAGATCACCGATCCTTATTTAAACCTGTTCCGCAAAATTGTTCCGCCGTTCGGGATGCTGGATCTGTCGCCTATTCTGGCCTTGTTTGCGCTGCAATTACTTGAATGGCTGGTTCACCAGGTATTATATCTTTTCAGGTTATATTAGATAGACTGGGTTTGATTTATTTTTATAAGCTGATCCGAGGTGAAGGCTCCATATTAACACCGCTGGATATTCAAAAAAAGGAATTTCGCCGTGCTTTCCGGGGGTATAATCCGGAAGATGTTGATTTGTTTTTAGACCAGGTCACGCAGGATTATGAAAAATTGTACAAAGAGAACCTCGATCTCACTGAGCGGCTGGCCCAGGCTGAGCAGAACATGGCCCGTTACCGTGAAATTGAAGAAGTGCTGAAAAATACGATGGTCATGGCTCAAAAAAATGCTGATGACCTGAGGCGGAATGCTGAAGAGGAAGCCAGGTTGATCCTGGACCGGGCCAGGATCGAGGTGGACCGGATGACGCGGGAGGCCGAACAGGAAGCGGTTGCCCTGATCCAGAAAACCGAACAGCAGGCCGCCGGAATGATATCTGAAGCCGAAAGCAAAGTTGGGCGGATGCTCGAAGAATACCACCGACTTGAGAAACAGGCACAGGTATTTAGAATAAAATTCCGCGCTCTTTTAGAAGCACAGGTGAAGCTCCTTGATGGTGAGGAAGAAGGTATTATGGGAGAAGAAATGCTTGTGGATGAGCCTTGCGCATGAGGAGCCAACCATATAGTTGTTTTTCAAAAAAAGCCTCCTGGCGCGGAGGCTTTAAGGCAGGTAAGGGGTTATGTTATCTTGGATAATCTTTCAAGGCTTTTGAACAAAAGACAGCCTAAAGTTCAAAATGCGGGAGGGTTTTTTGTTTCTGCCGTTTTGCTGCCGATTATTGAAACCGGCGGTGAACACTATGTGCTCTTTGAAGTCCGGGCCGGGCACCTTAGAAGACAGCCCGGTGAAATATGCTTTCCGGGCGGCAAGGTGGAGCAGAGTGAATTTGCCTGCCCGCAGGAGACGGCCATACGCGAAACTGTGGAGGAACTGGGCATCGATAGAGCGCAGGTTGAACTTATCGGACCTCTGGACTATGTTATAAGCCCGCTTGGGGCGCTAATATATCCTTATGTGGGGATGATTGCCGGGCACAATAAGATGGCTCCCAACCCGGCTGAGGTTGAGGAAGTCTTTCTGGTTCCAGTTAAACATTTTTTAACAAACCCTCCCTTCCAGAGCAGTGTTGAAGTGGCGGTGCGCTATGCTCAGGATTTCCCTTTCGACCGGATTCCGCCGTATTACAGAAAGGAATGGCGGACACTGGGGTCTTTTCCAGTATATTTTTATGAATATGGGAACAGGTTGATCTGGGGGGCAACTGCCGGGATCCTGCATAATTTCATTAACCTTTGCTATAAAAAAAATGATTATTGAGACGGGGTATTGATTGACTTGTTGTACATCAGGGAAGGAAAAGACGGAGTTCTTTTTAAGGTAAGAGTGCAGCCGAGAGCCGCCGCCAACCAGGTAGCAGGGCTATATGAGGATGCTGTTAAGATCCGCTTGACGGCACCGCCGGCGGAAGGAAAGGCGAACGAGGCCTGCCTGGCTTTTTTGGCAGGACTCTTATCTGTTCCCCGCTCTCAGGTAGAGATAGCTTCCGGCCATACTGGTCGCAATAAAATAATTAAAGTTATGGGTGTGAGTGCGGAAGAAATATTAAAAGCTTTCGGGCTGTAGAAAACAAATAAACATGGCAGCAATTCAGAGCATGTTTATCACGGCTGTATGTATTTTTCCTGGCGCAAGTTGACTGCTGGGTTGCTTTTCTATATAATATTTCATGTTGAATTATGAAGTTTTACCTGTGAACGGGAAGAGTAAGCGGGAGCGATCCGTTCAGAGAGCCCGGAGTAGGTGGAAGCCGGGTACGGGGAGCCGCTGAAAATCACCCGGGAGGTTCCGGCTGAAACCAGGTAGGGATTAAGCGCGGACGGCTCGCCACCGTTAGACGGCGTGAAAGAAGCTGGTCGTTTATACGCTTTTTTAAGCGTTTATGAGGGGCCTGCAGGAGGGTGGTACCGCGGGTAAAAGACCCGTCCCTTAGGGGACGGGTTTTTAAATTGATTAACATTAGTATCAGTGAGGTGCAAAGAATGGACTACAGTAAAACTTTGAATTTACCGAAAACCGGCTTTCCGATGCGGGCCAATCTGCCTGAACGGGAGCCAGAGTTTTTAAAATTTTGGGATGAGATTGATATTTATCACAAGGTACAGGAAAAAAACAAGGGCTGTCCGAAGTTTATCCTGCATGACGGCCCGCCCTACGCCAACGGACATATTCATCTGGGCCACGTCCTGAATAAGGTGCTTAAAGATATTGTGGTTAAATTTCGATCTATGTCGGGGTATGATGCGCCTTTTGTGCCCGGCTGGGATACTCACGGTCTGCCTATCGAGCAGGAGGCGATTAAGGCTTTCGGGCTGAACCGCCATAATATCGACCCGGTTGAGTTCAGGAAAAAGTGTAAGGAATTTGCCTTGAAGTTTGTAGATATCCAGCGGGAAGAGTTTAAGCGGTTGGGTGTGCGAGGTGACTGGGACAAATCCTATCTCACGCTGATGCCCAATTTCGAAGCCCGCCAGGTCGGCGTCTTCGGGGAGATGGCTAAAAAGGGCTATATCTATAAGGGGTTAAAGCCGGTATACTGGTGTGCTGCTTGTGAAACTGCCCTGGCTGAAGCTGAAGTGGAGTACGGCGATGAACAGTCAGATTCCATATATGTAAGGTTCCCGGTCAAAAACGGCAAAGGTGTTTTACCGGAAGAAGATACTTATGTGGTAATCTGGACTACCACCCCCTGGACTTTGCCGGCCAATGTTGCTATATGCCTGCACCCGGATTTCGAATATGTGCTGATCGGGATAAATAAAGAAAAATACGTAGTAGCGAGAGAGTTAAAAGATAACTTTTTGAAAAGTATTGGCGAGCCTGACGCCGTGGTGCTGAATGAATTCAGGGGGGCTGAGCTGGAAAAAGTAGAGTGCTCCCACCCCTTCATTGATAGAACATCGCTGGTAATCGTGGGTGATCTTGTTACGCTGGAGCAGGGCACAGGTTGCGTTCATATTGCTCCCGGCCACGGCATGGAAGACTTTATTGTAGGCAAGCAGTATGATCTTCCCGTGCTGTCACCTGTTGATGGCAAAGGCCGTTTTACCAGCGAGGGCGGCATTTTTGCCGGGCAGTTTTACCTGGATGCCAACGACGCGGTGCTTGCGGAGCTGGAGCGCCGCGGTCATTTGCTGAAACATGAAACCTTCCAGCACTCATACCCGCACTGTTGGCGCTGTAAAAAGCCTGTGCTCTTCCGTGCCACCGAGCAGTGGTTTGCATCCATAGACGGCTTCCGGCAGGCGGCCCTGGACGCCATTCGTAAAGTGCGCTGGATCCCCGAGTGGGGTGAGGAACGGATCTATAACATGGTAGCCAACCGGAGTGACTGGTGCATATCCCGCCAGCGTACCTGGGGGGTGCCCATTCCCATTTTTTATTGTGATAACTGCGGAAAAGAATTGATCAACGACGAAACTATCGGCCATATCCAAAGGCTTTTCCGGGAGCATGGCTCCGATATCTGGTTTGCCCGTGATGCCAGAGACCTGGTACCTTCCGGTACAAAGTGCTCACAGTGCGGCTCGGGAAGTTTTACTAAAGAAACTGACATTATGGATGTCTGGTTCGACTCCGGTACCAGCCACCTGGGCGTGCTTGACGAGCAAGCTGCCTGGCCTGACCTGCGTTGGCCGGCAGATCTTTACCTGGAGGGCAGCGACCAGCACCGCGGCTGGTTCAATTCCTCCCTCTCCACCGCCGTGGCCGTTACCGGGCAGGCGCCTTACCGGGCGGTGCTGACCCACGGCTTTGTGGTGGATGAACAGGGACGGAAAATGTCCAAATCCCTCGGCAATGTGGTAGACCCGGCCAAAGTGATCAAACAGTTGGGCGCTGATATTTTGCGGCTCTGGGTAAGTTCGGCTGATTACCGGGGCGACCTGGCGGTTTCTCCCAACATCCTGAAGCAAATTACCGAAGCTTACCGGAAAATCCGGAACACCTGCCGTTTCCTTATTGGGAACCTGTACGATTTCGATCCGGCCAAAGACCGGGTGAAATATGAACAGTTGCTTGAAATTGACCGCTGGGCGCTCTTAAAATTACAAAAATTAATTCAGCGGGTCATTGCTGCTTACCGTGATTATGAGTATCACGTCGTTCACCACGCTGTCCACGGCTTTTGTACGGTCGATATGAGCTCCCTCTACCTGGATATCATCAAGGACCGGCTTTACACAGCACCGGCCCGTTCTACCGAACGCCGGGCTGCCCAGACTGTCCTGTATGAAATACTGACCGCTCTGGTACGCCTGCTGGCTCCGGTGCTGGCTTTTACCTCGGAAGAAATCTGGCGCTATGTGCCTGGTGACAAGGGTGGTGTGGTCAGCGTGCAGCTTGCCGATATGCCGGAGGTCAAGGAAGAGTATCTTGACGAGGAGCTGGAACAAAAGTGGGAGCGGCTCCTGGAAGTGCGTGGCCAGGTGACTAAGGTTTTGGAAATGGCGCGGCGTGACAAAGTCATCGGGAACTCATTGGAAGCGTCCGTCAACCTGTATGCAGATGAAGAGCTTTACAGTTTTCTGGAGCCAATGGCTGGCGAGTTGCCCACTATATTTATTGTCTCGGCGGTTGTCCTCAAGCCTTTGAATGAAGCTCCGGACGACGTTAAGCGCTTTGAGACTCATCCTGAGCTGGCCGTCTCCATCCAGCAGGCCAAGGGGGAAAAATGCGAACGCTGCTGGATGTATCACGAAGATGTGGGAGCTGATCCTGAACACCCCACCATTTGCCCGAAGTGCGTGCAGGCTATAAAAAGTTGAGTTAAGAAGATAGAGGGTGAAAAGTAAGAAACCTTCCTCCAAAGAGGAAGGTTTCTATTTAAAGAGCCCGTAATGACCATTGCTTTGAAATCATGAAATCCTTTAGAAGTCTATAGCAATCTGCTATGATCTTCTTGCCAAAAATCAGAGACTTTAAGCTTTGAGGAATCATGATTATCTCAGCTTTACCGGTAAACACCTTTTTGACTTACAACAATCTGCTTTGACTGATGCAAACCCTTTTTAGAACATCTACCGGTATACCGGCCAGTAAACTCCTGGCCCGGCCATTACGAACCCTTGTGATAGTATTTTACCCTCAAATAGATATATTATTAAAATATTTTTTTGTTAATATTATCCATCGGAAAGTGTGATAATATTATTATCGGTGATGTTAGATGTTCTTTTTGACTTTAGCCTTAACGCTGATATTGGACCAGATGTCCAAAGCCGCAGTACAGATGTTTATGGATCATGGCGAATCTATCCCGGTTGCGCCGCCGTTTTTTTATCTGACTTATATTCTTAATCCCGGAGCCGCGTTTGGACTGCTGGCCTACCAGACGCCGTTATTTATCACCATAACGTTATTGCTTACTGCCGGGGTATTGCTGGGATATAAAAGGCTGCCCCGGGAGCGCTGCTTGCTGCATTATGGTTTGGGGCTGGTTATAGGTGGGGCGCTGGGTAATCTTGCGGACCGGTTAAGGTCCGGTTTTGTGGTTGATTTCCTGGACTTTCGCGTGTGGCCTGTTTTCAACCTGGCCGATATGGCTATCGTTACCGGTGCCTGCTTTCTGCTCTGGGAATTGTTAAAAAGTGACGATTTAAAAGATGACGGCAAAAGGCCAGGAAAGGAAAGAGGAGTTTAATGCCGGAAATGACTTGCTTCCAGGTAGACGGAATAGATGCCGGAAAGCGCCTGGATATATACCTGACCGGCATGGCAGGGGGATTGAGCCGTTCCTTTGTCCAGAAGTTAATTGCGGAGGGTATGGTCCTGGTCGGTGGTGAGGTGGCCCGGGCCAGTTACAAGGTAAAGCCGGGGGACATGATAGCCTTAAACATCCCTGAACCGGAAGAGCTGGAAGTAAATCCGGAGCCCATTCCACTTGATATTTACTATGAAGATAATGACGTGATCGTGGTGAACAAGCCGCGGGGAATGGTGGTACACCCGGCTGCAGGCAATTTTTCCGGTACGCTGGTAAATGCCCTGCTTTTCCACTGCCGGGATTTATCGGGGATTAACGGAGTGACCCGGCCCGGCATTGTACACCGTTTGGATAAAGATACTTCCGGCCTGATTATGGTTGCCAAAAACGATGCCGCCCACTTCAGCCTGGCTGAACAGTTGAAGAGCCGGCAAGTCAAACGGCGGTATCTCGCCCTGGTGCATGGGCATGTCCGCGAGGAATCAGGCGTGGTGGATGCCCCAATTGGGCGTGACCCCAGGGACAGGCAGAAGATGGCCGTGCTGGATAGAAACTCGAAGCATGCGGTTACCCATTACCGCGTGCTCAGCCGCTTTGACGGATATACTTATCTCCAGTTGAGACTGGAAACCGGCCGAACCCATCAGATCAGGGTCCATATGGCCTATATCGGCCATCCTGTGGTGGGTGACCCGAAATACGGCCCCGCCCGTCCTCACTTTGGCCTGGACGGGCAGTTTCTCCATGCCGCGGTGCTTGGCTTTAAACACCCGCGCACTGGCGAATACCTGGAGTTTGAAGCGCCCCTGCCCCGGGAGTTGGAGGAGATTCTGGATAAACTGACTCCTGGAGAATAATTATCAAAAGTAACCACGGGTACAGTATGTTTTGCCCGGTGAACGGCAGAACGCCGGAAATGAAGTAGTCGGCCAATAAGAGCCCCCCTGTGGAAATAATTTATAGCTATTTTTAAAGTTTAAAATGGTGTTGGCACGTGTAACTTTTTCTTTCGCCCAGAACATTTTACCATCTTTTTATCTGCAGTTCCAAAACTGATGGCGAAAAGAAAGATTGCAGCAGTTATTTGGCGGATATTTAACGTGAGATCTCGTAAGACCTCATACTCTTTTTGGGGTGTTTTGATGCGAGGTCTCAATTTTTTTTAGGAGATAAAAATTAAATTTTAGGCGGACTGCAATCTATATCTAATAAATAGTTTTTATTTCATTTTAGATGATAATAAAAAATATCAATCAATTAAATAAAGGAGTTTTATTATTTTTATTGAAATATTGTCGCAGTTAATGAATAAAGCAAAAAGCATGGAAAACTGCCTTAAAAGCCTGTCCGCTCTACGGTTATCTCAGGGGAGCCGGATATGATAGGGGACATTTAAATTTATTAGAAATTGCTTTGCAAACAGTAGGAATAATCCGCAGGTTGAATGCCTGCATTCTGTTTTGGGATATCAGAATATACGGAATCAAGTCACTTGATATAGCAGAAAAGCAGTAGTGAACAAAGCCGGGATTACTGTGCAAGGAGGTGGGACAAGCATGGGTGCAATACTTGACTTCAAACCAAAGCCCTCAGGCTTTATGTGTAGCCGGTGAGCAAACGGTGCCGCTGAGCCGGCTGGAGTTTCCAGACACAAGAATATTACAGGCATCATGTACACCGGCATGGTGACCCGGCATATGTACTCAAAGCTTTCTCGAAAGGAATATGTGGGTGTTTGTCGGGATTAATTATGTTTTGGAAACTGTTAAAGTAGAACTATAACTGTGAGCCTTATTGAGCTAAACTGGCGCGGTTTTATTTTTCTGAATCGTCAGCAGTTATTCTTCATCAGGAGTGTGATAAAAATGAGTGCGGAAATTAGATATAAGCCGAAAATGGTAGGCATAGTATGCAACTGGTGTTGCTACGGGGGTGCAGACCTGGCTGGAGTTTCCCGCTTTCAATACCCCCCTTATATAAAACTTATTAGAGTGATGTGCTCCGGCAGAGTCGATATGGGGCATATATTCCGGGCTTTCTTAAATGGAGCAGATGGGGTCTTTATCGGCGGCTGTCATCTCAACGACTGTCATTACATTACAAATGGGAATTACGACGCCTATAGTATGGTTCAGATCTGTAAAAAAATACTTAATTTCATCGGCGTTACCCCCGAAAGATTAAGGGTTGAATGGGTGTCTGCGGGCGAAGGAATCCGTTTCGCCAATATTATGAATGAATTTAGCGCGGAGATAGAGAAGCTGGGGCCTCTCGGCAAAAGGGAAGGAATAGATGAAAACACATTAAAGTTCAAACTTGAATCAGCTATGAGACTGATCCCATACATTAAGCTGATCGAGAGGGAGAGGCTGAGAGTACCAGCCAGGATATCGGAAGAAGAATTTTATAAATTTTTCACCACTGACGAGTTCAACAGGTTGTTTAACGAAACAATTGTAGAAAAACTGATAATAAGTCAAATTATCTCACTCTTGCGGAAAGGGCCTCTTACAACTGGAGAGATCGCTAAGGTTTTAGGCCTGACCCCATCTGAAGTATCAAGACACCTCAGCAGTTCGTCAAGGCATAGATTTGTCAGGTACGATGGAAGCCTCAAAAGCTATGCTCTGGCTTAGGGTGAAGGGGCAGGTTTTCAAAACCTGGAACAGTACGGGTAATAAAACCTGATGAGGGTGGAGAGAATGGAAAAAGAACAAATTAAAGAACAAATTAATGATCAGGTTATAGAACTGATTTCTAGAAGTTTCGGAAACAGAAATTTTGGCGATGTTATGATTATCGGCGGTGGGATCAGCGGTATTCAAGCAGCGCTTGATCTTGGTACTGCAGGTTTTAAGGTTTACCTGGTGGACAAAGCGCCGACCATTGGCGGCCATATGGCCCAGCTAGATAAGACCTTCCCCACTAATGACTGCTCCATGTGCATTGAATCACCCAAGTTTGTTGAATGTAACAGGCATCCCAATATAGAGATCATGACCTATACTGAAGTTGACAGTGTAGAAGGGGAAGCGGGAGACTTCAAGGTAACCCTGTTTAAAAAGCCCAGATATATTGATGAGAGCAAATGCACGGGTTGCACTGTCTGTGCAGAGTACTGCCC
>Ga0067045_1002797_pt1 | contig 49018 bp, 47 predicted proteins | sample TerdegcTABiofilm_FD_59184 | JGI IMG/M metagenome (GOLD analysis project Ga0067045, IMG submission 59184) | Combined Assembly of (Gp0054472, Gp0054536) Wastewater bioreactor microbial communities from Singapore -Terephthalate degrading...
AGATGGTCAAAGACAGCAGGCTTAAGGTACAGGCCGCAGTTCAGGGGGATCAAGTGCGAATCAGCGGAAAGAACCGTGATGACCTGCAGGCTATCATGCAAAAAATTAAAGATCACGAATTTGATATTCCTATACAATTTGTCAATTACCGGACATTTTAACAAAGTAAAGGGGATACATCTGTTAAACATGAAAACCGGTGTTATAGGTTTTGTAATAATTTTTTTTATTAAAACACCGGTTAAAGCTTTTTTACGCAGGAATTATCTTTTTACCGTCGAATAAAAAGCCATTTAAAGGCATTACTGGCAGTAAGCTGTTTATAGTTCAGCTATGGCAGTAAACCGGGTGGAATAAAGGAGTGGGTCGGTTTGAGCGTTCTGGATAATCTGTACAGGGTGCGGGAGCGGATTGACGCCGCCGCGCGCCGCGCCGGACGCGAGCCGGGAGAAATTAAGCTGGTGGCGGTAACTAAAACAGTGCCGCCGGAGATAATCAATGAAGTCATTGAGGGTGGAGTAAGCAGACTTGGTGAAAACAGAGTGCAGGAACTGCTGAAGAAGCGTCAAAATTTGCCTTCAGGGGTGGAGTGGCACTTAATTGGTCATTTGCAGACAAATAAAGTCAACAAAATAATCGGCAAGGTTGTTTTGATTCACTCGCTGGACAGCTGGCGCCTGGCGGAAGAAATCAGCCGGGCGGCCGGGGAAAACAACACAATGGCCAGCGTACTGGTTCAGGTAAATGTAGCGGGTGAGGAAACCAAGTATGGGATTTTGCCGTCGGAGGCCGCTGATTTCGTTGAATCTGCCGCGCGCTTGCCGGGCTTGGCTGTGCGGGGCTTGATGACTATCGCGCCGTGGACCAGCGAACCGGAAGAAGTGAGGCCTGTATTCAGGCAATTAAAGGATTTGGCCGAGCGTTTAAAAAGTAATAAGGCGGGGGCGGCGATGGAATACCTTTCCATGGGCATGAGTGGTGATTTTGAGGTGGCGGTGGAAGAAGGCGCCAATATTTTGCGTGTTGGCACGGCGATATTTGGCGAGAGGCAATAGCGTAAAAACTTTTATAATTTTTAGGAGGGTTTAAGATGGCTGCGAAACTGGTGGACAAGGTTCTTAGCTTTATGGGTTTTGAGGAAGATGTCGTGGAAGAAGAAAAGCATGACCACGAGGAGACCCGTGAGGAGCATCCCTGGCAAAGAAAGAAGGAAAAGGAAAAAGCCACGGTCTTTAACCTGCACTCACAGAGGCAGGTGCACGTGGTTGTGGTTGAGCCCAGAGCATTTGACGAAGTGCAGGGAATTACCGATAACTTGAAAAACCGTTGTCCGGTGATAGTAAACCTGGAACAGGCTGAACCTGATCTGGCCAAGCGGGTTGTCGATTTTGTCAGTGGCGCCACCTATGCGTTAAATGGAAGCCTGCAAAAAGTGGGCAGCGGCATTTTCCTTTTCGTGCCGAATAATATGGACATAAGCACTGATTTAAAAAACCAGAGCAAGGAAAAGGGAATGTTTCCCTGGATCGTTCATAAATAATATTAAGGGGATGACACGATGCCTTTAAAGGGGCAGAGAATTGGTTGCCTGGGCGGGGGAGCCATGGGCGAAGCATTGGTCGCGGGAATGCTCCGGGAAGGTTTGGTTGACGCCTCCGAAATATATGTGAGCGATATTGAGCACAGGCGCCTGGAATACCTGAATAAAAAATGGGGGGTGAATACCGCGAGTGATAATATTGCCGTTGTAAAAGCGGCAGATATTATTATTCTGGCGGTAAAACCGCAGGTAATCATTCCGCTGCTGAAAGAAATAGTTCCCGCCGTGCGAAAGGAACATACCTTTATTTCCATAGCGGCGGGAGTTGCGATTGAACAAATTCAATCTTGTTTTGCCGGCCGGATCCCGGTGGTACGGGCCATTCCCAATACTCCTTGCCTGGTGGGGGAGGGAGCGACCGCTTTGAGCGCGGGGAAATACGCCGGTGAGGAAAATATGCGCAAAGCGATGGCTGTTTTTGCCGCGGCGGGCAAGGCGGTAGTTGTGCCGGAAGCGCTTTTGGACAGTGTAACCGGCCTGAGCGGCAGCGGTCCGGCTTACATGTATGTAATCATGGAAGGATTTATTGACGGCGCGGTGCGGCTTGGCCTGCCCAGGGACACGGCCAGGGTTTTGATTGCCCAGACCATGCTAGGAGCGGCTAAAATGGTTCTTGAAACCGGAGAACATCCCGGTAAGCTGAAGGACATGGTCACCACACCGGGCGGGACCACTATGGCTGGTCTATTTGCCCTGGAAGAAGGAGGCGTCAGGGCGCTGATGATGAAAGCTGTGGCGAACGCCACTCAGCGCGCCCGGGAAATGTCAGATATTAAGTAAAGTAGGTGTGGCAGAATGGGTGTTTTATACACTGCGGTTGACGTGGCCTTTAGAGTATATACGATCCTAATATTCATCAGGATCGTTCTTTCTTGGATTCGACATAACCCTTATCAGCCGGTATTCAGGTTTATTTATGAAATTACCGATCCCTACCTGCGCTTGTTCCGGAAAATTATCCCGCCTTTCGGGCCGATGGATTTTTCCCCGATTGTAGCCTTGTTCGCGCTGCAATTGCTTGAGTGGCTGGTTAAGCGGGTGCTGTTATATCTTTTCTTTTTGATATAAGCGCGCAAGCATGGCATTTGTTCAAAATCAACTGTTAGAGCATGGCAACCGAGGTGAAAACGATGGTGTTAACGCCGCTGGATATTCAGAAAAAGGAGTTCCGTCACTCTCTCCGGGGTTACAATGTTGAAGAAGTTGATTCATTTTTAGACCGGGTGACGCAGGACTATGAAATTTTATATAAAGAAAATCTAGATCTGAAAGAACGGTTGGACCAGGCTGATCAGAACATGGCCCGTTACCGTGAGATTGAGGAAGTACTTAAGAAGACTATGATTTTAGCGCAGAAAAATGCCGATGAGTTAAGACAGAACACGGAGAAGGAAGCACAATTGCTCCTGGACCGCGCCAGGATCGAGGCCGACCAGTTAAACCGGGAGGCCGAGCAAGAGGCGGTAGCGATCATTGAAAAGGCCGGACGGCAGGCTGCCGCGATGATCTCGGAAGCGGAGGGAAAAGTGAGCACCATCATTGAAGAANATAGCCGGCTTGAGAGGCATGCGCAGGTGTTTAGGATGCGATTCCGCGCCCTTTTAGANGCTCAAGCCAGATTCCTTGACAATGAGGAGGAAAACCAAAGAGNAGAAGAGATATTTGATGCNNTTGATGATTCCGCGGAAGAAGACAATGANGATATGCCGGCTTCGGTGTAACGAACTGCCGCATTTGTTAATATATTAATTAANAGTAATAATACGTTAATTCGCAAGCCTCCGTTACGGAGGTTTATCGTTTCCAAAAGAAAAATATTAATCAATCATGCCGGCCACGTATCACCGGTAGTGGATAAGGAGTTAAAGCTTGGAAAACCTCAAGATACTGTTGAACAACAGACGACCGAAACTACATAATATGAAAGGTTATTTTGTTTCCGCGGTATTGCTGCCGCTCATTGAGGCTGACGGTGAAATGCAAGTGCTTTTTGAAGTGCGGGCCAGCAACCTGAAAAGACAGCCGGGTGAGATATGCTTCCCGGGCGGGATGGTGGAGCGCGGTGAACTGAGCTGTCCGCAAGAGACGGCTGTTCGTGAAACCGTGGAGGAATTGGGTNTNTCAAGGGAACAAATTGAACTGATCGGACCCTTGGATTATTTTATCAGCCCGCTTGGGGCGTTGATATACCCCTATGTGGGGAGGATTGCCGGAGATGTTAAAATAGTGCCCAGTCCCGATGAAGTACAGGAAGTTTTTCTAGTGCCGGTGAAATACTTTTTGGCGGCTCAACCTGCCCAAAGCAGTATTGACGTGGGTACCCGCTATGCCCCCGGTTTCCCTTTTGACAGGCTCCCCGCCTATTACAAGGAAGGCTGGCGTGTTTTGGGAACATTGCCGGTATATTTTTATGAATATGGCAGCAGGTTGATTTGGGGNGCGACTGCCGGAATTCTGCATAGCTTTATTGATATTTACCGGAAGAACATGGTNATAAAATAAACNGGAGTCAGGAGTCAAGATAACAAGATATAAAATTACAAGATTACAAGATGTCAAAAGTCAAGACTGCAGGATTATGAAAGTCGGAATGGGGAAAAATGGTTTTCGTCTTGGATATATTCTGAATGCTGACTCCTGAATACTTGAATAAGTATAGCAAGGCAGTGATATTGATTGCTTTACCTAAAGGAAGAAAAAGATGGTGTTATTTTTAAGGTGCGGGTGCAGCCTAGGGCCTCCGGAAACGGGCTGGCCGGGCTGTTTGGGGATGCTGTCAAGCTCCGCCTGACCGCGCCTCCGGTGGAAGGAGAGGCGAACGAGGCCTGCCGGGCTTTTTTAGCCAAGCTGTTGTCTGTGCCCCCTTCTCATGTGGAGATTCTGTCCGGCTCCACCGGGCGCAATAAAACAATCAGAGTCCTGGGCGTAAGCGCGGAGAAAGCGCTCAGCGCTTTCTCCGCGGTAATTTCTTAATAAAAAACACCGGCGTTTTAAGCCGGTGTCGATTTGCCGGATTCGCTACCTGTTGAATTTCCTCATCGCTTCTTCCATTGCCGCTGCTTGTTCTTTTTTAACAATTTATTTAATTTTGTATTTTTTTCGAACTTTGTTCACGCTATTTGTATATTATCAGCAACGTAACTCGCAAGCCAAGAAAATAATACCGGTACTGTTTTGTATCTTCCATGTACCTCTATTCACGCCTCCGGGGGGAAATATGAGACTAAATCCTAGCATATTTGAACCTCATGCCGCACTGCGGTTTTGCCATACCGGGCAGGATCTTAAAAGAGCAAGATCTTAAAAGAAAGTTGACTGCTCCAGTGCTTTTCTATATAATATTCCGTGTTGGAATATCAATATTTCCTGTGAACGGGAAGAGTAAGCGGCAGAGTTCCGTTTAGAGAGCCTGGGTTAGGTGGGAGCCGGGCACGGGCGGCCGTGGAAAATCACCCGGGAGGTGCCGGCTGAAACCATTATGAAACAGGGGATTAAGCGCGGACGGGTCGCCACCGTTAGATGGCGGTGAAGGTAGCCGGCCGGATTTTACTTTTACAGCGTTTGGATCAGGCTGGTAATAGGGTGGTACCGCGGGTATGACAACCCGTCCCTTTTGGGNCGGGTTTTTGATGTTTAAAGATNAGACGTACTGGTTATTGTCAATGGGTACTCATGTTGAATACTAGCGAGGTGTGAAAAATGGACTACAGCAAGACCTTGAATNTGCCCAAAACCGACTTCCCGATGCGGGCCAACCTGGCCGAAAGGGAACTGGAGTTTTTGAAGTTTTGGGATGAGATCGATATCTACCACCAGGTTCAGAAAAAAAACAGCGGCTGCCCGAAGTTTATCCTGCATGACGGCCCGCCATACGCCAACGGACATATTCACCTTGGCCATGTTCTCAACAAGGTGCTTAAGGATATCGTGGTGAAATACCATTCCATGACCGGACATGACGCTCCTTTTGTACCCGGCTGGGACACTCACGGCCTGCCAATTGAGCAGGAGGCCATCAAGGCTTTCGGCCTGAACCGTCACCATATCGATAATGTCGAGTTTAGAAAGAAGTGCAAAGACTTCGCCTTGAAGTTTGTTGACATCCAGCGGGAAGAGTTTAAGAGGCTGGGCGTGCGTGCCGAGTGGGATAAATCTTACCTTACCTTGATGCCTCACTTTGAAGCCCGTCAGATTGGTGTTTTCGGGGAAATGGCGAAAAAGGGATATATCTATAAAGGTTTAAAACCGGTTTACTGGTGCTCTTCTTGTGAAACCGCCCTGGCCGAGGCTGAAGTGGAGTACGGCGACGATGAGTCGGCTTCCATCTATGTAAGATTTCCTGTGCAAGACGGCAAAGGTATTTTGCCGGAAGAAAACACTTATGTGGTGATTTGGACCACTACTCCCTGGACTCTGCCCGCCAACGTGGCGATATGCCTCCACCCGGATTTTGAATATGTGCTGGTTGAGGCAGACAATAACAAATATGTGGTGGCGAAAGAATTAAAGGATAACTTTCTGGAAACCATCGGCGCGCGGGGCGCCGTGGTGCTCAAGGAATTCACCGGCTCAGCCCTGGAAAAAGTGGAATGCGCCCATCCCTTCGTCGACAGAACTTCGCTCTTGATTCTGGGTGAACTTGTCACCCTGGAGCAGGGTACCGGCTGTGTGCACATCGCGCCCGGCCACGGCATGGAAGACTATGAAGTCGGCAGGCAGTACAACCTGCCCGTGTTGTCACCCGTCGACGGCAAAGGACACTTTACTGATGAAGCCGGTATCTTTGCCGGGCAATTTTACCTCGACGGCAACAAAGCGGTGCTTGAAGAACTGGAGCGGCGCGGCCATTTGCTGAAATACGCCACTTTCCAGCACTCTTACCCCCACTGCTGGCGCTGCAAAAAACCAGTGCTTTTCCGCGCAACCGAGCAATGGTTCGCTTCAATTGACGGTTTCCGCCAGGAAGCGCTCGACGGTATCCGGAAGGTGCGCTGGATTCCCGAGTGGGGCGAAGAACGAATATACAAGATGGTAGCCAACAGAAGCGACTGGTGTATCTCCCGCCAGCGCACCTGGGGAGTGCCCATTCCGATTTTTTATTGTAACAGCTGTGGTAAAGAGTTGATTAATGATGAAACCACCAGCTATCTCCAGGAGTTGTTCCGGGAACACGGGTCAGATATCTGGTATGCCCGGGAAGTGGGGGATTTGCTGCCTCCCGGCACAAAATGCGCGCAATGCGGTGCCGCGGACTTTACTAAAGAAACTGACATCATGGATGTCTGGTTTGACTCCGGCACCAGTCATATGGGGGTACTTGACGAGCAGGCGGTCTGGCCGGACCTGCGCTGGCCGGCTGATCTCTACCTGGAAGGCAGCGATCAACACCGCGGCTGGTTTAACTCATCTCTTTCCACCGCGGTGGCCGTAACCGGCCAGCCGCCTTACCGGGCGGTGCTGACCCATGGTTTTCTGGTTGACGAACAGGGGCGGAAGCAGTCCAAATCCTTGGGCAATGTGGTCGACCCGCTGAAAGTGATTAAACAAATGGGAGCCGATATCTTACGCTTGTGGGTAAGTTCGGCTGATTACCGGAGCGACCTGGCGGCTTCACCAAACATTCTCAAGCAAATAACCGAGGCTTACCGGAAAATCAGGAACACTTGCCGCTTCCTCCTGGGTAATCTATATGACTTTGACCCGGCCAAAGATATGGTGAAATACGAGCAACTGCCGGAAATCGACCGTTGGGCGCTGCTAAAACTGCAGAGGCTGATCCAGCGGGTCATTGCCGGTTACCAGGATTATGAGTTCCACGTAGTTCACCACGCTATTCACGGTTTCTGCGCTGTCGACATGAGCGCCCTTTACCTGGATATGATCAAGGACCGGCTCTACACGGCGCCTGCCGGTTCCGTTGAGCGCCGCGCCGCCCAGTCTGTTTTATATGAGATCTTAACTGTTCTGGTGCGGTTGCTGGTTCCGGTGCTGGCTTTCACTTCAGAGGAAATCTGGCGTTATGTACCTGGTGACAAGGGTGGCGCCGTCAGTGTTCAACTTACGGATATGCCGGGAGTGAAGGAAGAATATATAGACACTGATTTGGACCAAAAGTGGGAACGCCTCCTGTCGGTACGGAGCGAAGTGACCAAAACCCTTGAAGTGGCGCGGCGGGATAAAGTGATCGGGAATTCCTTGGAAGCGTCCGTCAGCCTGTATGCCGCTGATGAGCTTTTCAGTTTCCTGGAGCCTGAACTGCCTGAACTGCCAACTATTTTTATCGTTTCGGGAGTTTTCTTGAAACGGTTGAATGAAGCGCCGGAAGATATCAAGTGTCTGGAAACCCTGCCCGAGTTGGCGGTTTCCATTCAGCCGGCCGGCGGCCGGAAATGCGAACGATGCTGGATGTACCACGAGGGAGTGGGGGAGGATACCGAGCATCCGACTATCTGCCCGCGGTGCGCGCAAGTTGTAAAAAAGCTTTAAATAATTGAAAAAATAAGAAACCTTCCTCACTAAGAGGAAGGTTTCTATGTTAAGAACCCGTAATGCCCTTTTATTTATTATCATGATTTTTTCAAGTATCCGGCGCTTTGTTGACCGCCTGATCCCTCGTGCTAATATCAAAGATATTTAGCCGCTTCATTCATGATAATTTTTATGATTATCACTTTCGGCTGTTGAGGAATTCTTCTGATTCCTTAACAGCCTGACCTGGTCATTACGAGTTCTTGTATAAATATTTTTTCCCCAAAAGTCGATATTATTATTAAAATTTATTGTTAATAATAACCATGGTTATTTGTGATAATATTATAACAGGTGATGATGTTTATGTTTTTTGCTGTAATAATTATAACCTTTTTATTGGATCAAGTTTCTAAGGCCATTGTACAGATGTTGATGTACCATGGGGAATCAATCCCGTTAGTACCGCATGTTTTTAATCTCACCTACATACTTAATCCGGGGGCCGCGTTTGGATTGCTGGCCTACCAGACATCTTTATTTGTGGCAATTACGGTAATACTTACGGCAGGTGTGTTATTCGGGTATAGAAGACTGCCTCTGGAACGGCATTTATTACGATATGGCTTGGGTTTAATTGTGGGAGGCGCGTTGGGTAACCTGTTGGACCGTTTAAGATACGGCTTCGTGATAGATTTCCTGGACTTTCATGTATGGCCGGTCTTTAACCTGGCCGATACGGCTATTGTCATGGGAGCCTGCTTCCTGGTCTGGGACCTGTTCAGCAGCAGTGATCATAAACCCAAAAAGGAAAGAGGACTTTGATGCCTGGATTTAGTTCCTTTGAGGTAGACACGTTAAGTGACGGCAAGCGCCTGGATGTTTTTCTGGCCGGGGCCGCGGGGGAGTTAAGCCGTTCTTTCACCCAAAAGTTAATAACGGACGGCATGGTCATGATCAACGGTGAAATTGCGGCGCGGGCGAGTTATAAGGTAAGGACGGGGGAGTTGATCACAGTAAATATACCCCCCCCGGGCGGCTTGGAAGTAAATCCGGAGCCCATACCGCTGGACATATATTACGAGGACGGCGATATCATTGTGGTGAACAAGCCGCGTGGGATGGTGGTGCATCCGGCCGCGGGCAATTACGCGGGCACGCTGGTGAACGCTCTCCTCTATCACTGCCGTGACTTGTCGGGGATTAACGGCGTGATGCGGCCAGGCATCGTGCACCGGCTGGATAAAAATACTTCCGGACTGATTATGGCTGCCAAAAATGACGCCGCGCACGCCAGCCTGGCCGGGCAATTAAAGGACCGGCAGGTTAAACGCCGGTATCTTGCCCTGGCACATGGGCAAATCAAGGAAGAGTCAGGCATGGTGGACGCCCCAATCGGGCGCGACCCCAGAAACAGGCAGAAAATGGCAGTGCTGGACAGAAACTCAAAGCAAGCGGTTACGCGTTATCAAGTGCTTGACCGGTTTGCCGGTTATACATATCTCAAGCTCCAGCTGGAAACCGGGCGTACTCATCAAATCAGGGTGCACCTGGCTTATATCGGCCATCCGGTTGTCGGCGATCCCAAGTATGGTCCCGCGCGGCCTCATTTCAACCTGGACGGGCAATTTCTGCACGCCGCGGTGCTTGGCTTTAAACACCCGCGCACCGGGTTATCCCTGGAATTTGAAGCGCCGCTGCCTGATGAGCTAAAAATGATCCTGGAGAAACTTATTTACAAGTTCCCACTCAGACCATGAATTTCACTAGTCTTTGCTTCTAGTATTAATCTATCGACAATAACTGAGATGAATTGGCTATTCGTCGGCTTATCGCGGTCAGTATTCATGGTGTATCCAAAAATATTACTGATTATTCCATGATTGCCCCTGTCACAGGCCAATTGTATTGCGTTCCTGATGGCACGTTCAACTTTGGTAGGCTTTGTTTTATACTTTTCCGCTATCTTTGGGTAAAGCTCTTTTGTTAGGGCGCCGAGTAAACTGGGATCATTGTAGGCTCTTATTATCGCTTCTCTTAAATAATGGTACCCTTTTACATGAACAGGGATGCCAATGCCATGTAAAATATTGGTGACATCGATGTCCAGGTTCCGTCTTATAGTAGTATTATGAACATAGTGATGCAAGCTAACTTCATTTGCCAGCTGGCGAATGCGATCAACCAGCATGTTGAAATCAAACGGTTTAAGGATAAAATAATCCGCTCCAAGTTCAACCGAACGCTTTGTAATGCTTTCCTGCCCAAAGGCAGTAATTATAATAACTTTTGGTTTTTTAAAGGTGCCGGCTAAATGCTCTAAAACACCGATGCCGTCAAGCTGGGGCATAATAATATCCAATACTAATACATCCGGACTGTATTCATGGGTCATAGCTATAGCCTGCAAGCCATCGTTAGCTATGCCGACAACCTCTAATCCGTCTTGTTGGTTGATAAAGCTGCCTAACAGTTCACAGAATTCTCTGTTGTCATCTGCTATTAACACTTTAACACGTATTTTTTTTAACATAATCTTCGCCTCTATGTTTATTTAATAGATTTTTTTATTTTTAGAAGTCTTCTATTCTCGTGCACAAAGCACGACGAGTAGCAGGTAAATACGTTATGCTTATGTTTATTGGGGAATATTTACTTTTACATTCCCTGATTTTTGCCCCCCTTTTTTCTTAACAATGCTTTTACATAGAGACGGGAAATAGTCGCTTTATGTTCAAATAAAGTAAAAAAAAATATCTATTTTTTATTAAACTAAAAATATTTTCAAAACTTCTTAATAATATTTAATTTTATTGAACCAAATTGTCTTTCTAAACGTCACAATAATAGAGCTTGTTTTCTTGCTGGAGGAGGGTGAAAATTGAGCGCGTTTAAGCGGATGTTTTTTTTCGTTCTGGTAGCGGCATCATTTTTTACAATTACTACTGCAGCATATGCGGAACCGTTTAGTTTTAAACCACCACCGGGTACCGATAAAGCATATAAAGAAGCTGGTATTGATTCTTTGCAGTACTTGCAGGATTGGGGATGTAGTTTAATATCCAGTGGGGGAGGTTATATAAATTTAACTGACTTTACACAGGCCTATCAAGACGTGGACTACATTATGGTAAGATTATATCTGCAGCGTTGGAACGGCAGCAATTGGGTTGATTTAGCAAGTTGGCCATTTCAAAAAAGTTATAATTCCAGCGTAAATGGGGTAATAAGCTTGCAGGTGGCGAGAGGTTATTATTATAGAGTATGGGCTTACCACAGTCTAGCTAATAACGGCGCCAATGAATGCGCTTATTCCTATTCCAGTTCTTTATTCATTAATTAAAACGGCGGGTTATATAGGCACGGCTTAATAAGGTAACGTATTGAACCATACCCCAAACCGATACGGAAAAGCAGCAAACAAGGCACTTCGCTTGAAGTGCCTTGTTTGCGTTTAAACATATTAATTATTTTAACTCTATTCCCCCAGCAGGTTATACAAGCACCTGTGCCATTTCCGCGTGAGTAGTTGTGCCTGTCGGGTTGAGCTTGCCGCCGCTGCCGGAGATTGTACCGGTTTCGACAAGTAGGCTCATGGCCTCTTTTGCCCAGGAGTCGATTTGCCCCGCGTCGGTGAAGTCGGACAGCGTCTTGTCTGAGTCGCCCTCCGGTAATTGACCGATGACCTTGAGGGCGTTGTACAGCAGGGTGAACATCTCCTGACGGGTAATCTGATTGCCGGGCGCATACATGTTGCTTCCTATGCCTGCGGAGATACCCAGCCTTTTCGCCGCTGACAGATAGCCGGTGTACCAGGTGTTGCCCGCGTCGGAGAAGTTGTCGGTCGGGTTCGTATCCGGCGCGATACCGTAAGCTCTCATCATCAGGACGATGAATTCGCCGCGCATCAGCTTCGCTTCGGGGCTGTAATTGCCGTTACCTGTACCGCTCGTTATATCCCTCGCCGCGATGAAGCTCACCTTGTTATATGTCACAGCATAGTCGCTGAAATGGGTGGTACTGAAGGTGACTGTTCCCGTCGCCGCGTCATAGCGTCCGTTGGGGATGGTGACTACATTGCCGCTGCCGTCGATTACCATACGACGATGCTCTCCGGATTCGCAAGCTCCGCCGCAGTCGGGGTATATGGTATGCTCACCGTTACGGTTGCTTCGGGATTAGACTAATTGGTTTGTTTTCCGTCGATGGACAGCGTAAGCTGTACCAGCGGCCTGTCGCCGATGGCGGATTTCACGTCGTCGGGCAGGTTGTCTTTATTTCCCTGACCGATGGAGATCTGCGCCTTGCTTCCGCTGATTCCCTCGACGCCTGTGAGCATGGTGCCGGTAAAGTAAACTATTGACTCTTGTTTATATAGTAGTAATGAGTTATTATATGACTATGAAGGGAGGCATTATTTATGTATATTGAGGCGTCAGCCACCATCAGAAGCAAGTATAACGAGATTGCAAAATTGTGCAAAGAGAGCGGCGAACCGGTGTATCTTACCAAGAATGGCAAAGGCGATTTGGTTGTGATGGACATCGCAGCTTTCGAGCGTCGTGCCAGGGAGCTTAAGCTGGCTGAGGATTTGTTCGCCATTCGTTCGGCCCGCATGAACGGGGCTAAAGGACATTCAATAGCGGAAGTCAGGGGAGTTTTAAGCGAAACTATCGAAAACGCGAAGAAGGAAAAATAGATGGGTCAAAAGAAGTATGAAGTCATCATCTCAGACGCTGCCCTCAATATGCTGGACAGTCATATCGATTTCCTGGCGCGGGTTAATGTAAATGCCGCCCGCAGGACAATGGATGAGATCCTGGACAACATTGAATCACTGCAATTTAATCCTGAACGATTCCCATCTTATGAGAATAGATTCCTGACCGACAGTCATTACCGCAAAATGTTGTCTGCCAAGAGGTACTTTATTATCTATGAAATAAGCGGAAACAATGTTTTTGTCGATTATATCGTGGATTGCCGGCAAGATTACGACTGGCTGATTATTTCTTGAGGAGTAAAACGGCAAGATACAGGTCACTGCTGTTATTTATGGCAAACTTGATACCTTTAGGAGCGCCCTGAAAAATATTAGCGATGACCCGTATGCCGGGGAACCAAAAACCGGGGACCTGGCTGGGATATACTGTACAATAAGCCCTTGCTGCATCCCGACGGCAGTTTTGACGTCGCTCGGTTTATGGACCCTCGTTGCAAAGCTTCTCCCGAAAAAGTTCAGGCTGCCATCGACGGATTGATGTGCTCTGGGCAGGCTCAAAAGCTCAAAATCATCCGTTCCCACATGGATAGCTTGGAGCTTTGAAAGTCCAACCTTGAATCCGTCATTCTCTCGCTTGCCGAACAGTTCCTCGCTCAAATTGAGTTGGTCATGACTGCTCTAAGTCGGTTATCTTTCCGGCTTCGGCTTTGCCCTTGCACTCAAGAGCCAGCGCAACGGCGGCGTTCCATTCGTCATCTGAGAGCTTTACCCCTTGCGTGGCGGGTCTTAAGCCGGTTATATACCTTATCATACTCTTGACGCGCTGGGGTTTTACCTTCCTTGCGTGCTTGCTTTTTATGCGCGCCGACCTTAACCAGTATGGTCAGACGTATGGCTCTCTAACGAATGCTACTTCTCCAGAAACAGAGCCGGATTTAATTGCGGCAACAGGGGTGGATGGGACTAATGGATATGTGAAACGTACAGAAGTTGAAGAATTTGATAGAAAAGTAGAAGCTGACAAAGAAGTATCAGATTAAAGAATCGCTATAAAACATCCAGCTATACTAAGAACAACATCATGCAAGCAGTGAGCTCCGGTTGGTCAGTTGGTCAATAGTTGTGACTGATCCGAAAGAGGAGCTTGTAAATGAAAACGTTGTTTTTCTTGTTGCTGCGCCATGCATGCCATGCACCAGGAAACTTGCTAAATAGTATGACTAATTGGGATATGCTTTTCTGGTGAAGCTTTTTTCATTGATGCGGTTATTTTCAGAACATCTTCTTTGGGTACTTTCCCTTCCAGCCCGTATACAATGTTTTTTTGGATCCAATTGACTCTAATCTTTTCATTCTTATAAGATATAAGCTGACCGACGGCTTCTCCGATTTTAATATCCTGTGCGACGGCGTCTTCCGTATCAAATCCGTATCCTTGGACAAAGCCTTCCGGTGTATTCATCTCGGTAATTATAAAGTAGCTGGTGCCGGGGCCGATGTATTTCAAAGTAACTAATCCGGTAGTATTTGCCATCTCCTGATATTTAACCTGGGCAAGATTGTAGTCTGAAGGTATGTATTCGGGTATTAAAATGGAAAAGGGCGCGGCAGCTTTAGCTTCTTCCAGAGTGAGAATTTTTTCCTGCATTACGGCAACTTCTCTAAAATCTTCCTGCGGCGCCGGTTGTGTTCCGACATTTACCTGCGTTCTATCAATTAGATTTTCCACAATATTGGCTGCCCCTCCGGGAAAAGACATGGATAATGATATAAAAATCATAATAATTCCTGCCGCAATAAACATACTTTTAGATAATGAATTTTTCGTCTTTGTCCCGGGAGGATTGTTTAACCGATGTTGCTCCAATAGCCTTTGTTCTAATTTTGCCCACGATTCTTCCAGCGGGGGCGGTGGAGCGGAATTAACCATTTCGCATACAGTGTCCTTCATAAGTTTTTCGAGTTTGAACCCTGAGTATTTTTTCACTGTCGTTCATTCCTTCCCGTTCTTATAAGTCAACAAGATTTTGATTAAGCTGAGCTTCTATTCCCAATTTTTTTTTAATTTCTTTTCTGGCGTAAAAAAGACGGGATTTAACCGTGCCGACTGGTATGCCCAAGGCTGTGCTTATTTCATAGTCGGACATATTCAGGTAATATTTAAAGTATATTACACGCTTGTGATCAGGGCGGAGTTGTTGAATATATTGTTTTATTACTTCTTTTTCTTCTGATTCCAATAAAATATCTTCAGGGAGATTCGATGGATTCGCTTCATTAGACCATTTGGCTTTGGCGGAAAGCATATTTTTGGTACGGTCGCGGATCATATCCCATGCTATATTCGAAGCCATACGGCACATCCAGTTTTCCAGTTTTGAAGGTTCTTCAAGCTGCTCTATTTTGCTATGTAATTTCAAAAATACCTCATGGACGCAATCTTCAGCTAGTTTGGTATCATTTAAAATAAAATATGCCGCGCGGAAGACCGGTTTGTAAAATAGTTCATAAACAAATCTCAACGACTGAATATCGCCGTTTTTTAACTTTTCAACAATTGTTTCGACTTTCAAATGAAAAAAATCCCCCCTAATATTCTAATGCTTGAATAGCAAAACGAATAAATGGTTTCATTTCTATATTTTGCATATATTTGACGTTTGCTGTATAGTTACCTTCGGGGAATGTGTCGAAATTTGTCTTTATGGAAAAAAATTAAAACATTCACCGCCTTTATCTCCTGGTTGAAGTAAGCAGTTTCATGGTGGCGAGTCAAAAAAGGAACCTGACGGATTGCAGTACTGTTTAAAAGTTTTTTATGCTTTTCTGGCGATCGTGCTTGCTGAGAACTCTCTTGCGTAACCGTAAGCTCTTTGGGGTGATCTCCAGTAGCTCGTCACCGCTGATATACTCCAGCGCTTCTTCCAGGCTGAACTGCCTGGGTTCGTCCAGACGCATGGCGGCCTCGGCGGTGCTGGACCGGATGTTGGTCAAGTGTTTTTTTTTGCAAACATTAACTTCAATATCTTGTTCCCGGGAGTGCTCCCCCACTATCATACCCTCATAAACCTTTGTCCCGGGAGAAACAAACAAGACGCCGCGGTCCTGCGCGGAATGCAGGCCATACAGACTGGCCTCACCTGATTCAAAAGCGATCAGCACCCCCTGGTAGCGCCCCTTGATGTCACCTTTATACGGCTCGTAGTCCATGAAAATATGACTCATCACCCCGTGGCCTCTCGTTTCGGACAGCAATTGGGAGCGCAGGCCGATAAGCCCTCTGGCCGGTATTTTAAACTCCAGCCGGAGCTGGTCCTGGCCAAGTGAGGTCATATTTACCATTTCTCCTTTTCTGGCCCCTACAAGTTCCATGATCACGCCTGTCTTATCTTCGGGAATATCTATCGTTAAAAGTTCGACTGGTTCCGTCAGCCGGCCCGCGTCCCACCGGTAAATCACCTCTGGCTTGGAGACCTGCATTTCGTAACCTTCCCGGCGCATGGTCTCAATTAAAATCGACAGGTGCAGCTCACCACGGCCGCTGACTTGAAAAACATCCGGACTGTCGGTTTCCGCCACCCGCAGGCTGACGTTTTTCTCCATCTCTTTGAACAGCCGGGCCCTCAGATGGCGGGAAGTCAGGTGCTTGCCGTCCTGGCCGGCGAAAGGACTGTCGTTAACCATAAATGTCATCTTCAGGGTTGGTTCGTCCACTGTAATGGGCTCCAGCTGCTCCGGGCGCTCCTGGCAGGCCACCGTTTCCCCGATCTTGATATCAGCCAGGCCGGAAAAAGCCACAATCTCGCCGCAGGGCGCCTCATTAACCTGCACCCTCTCCAATCCTTCATAAACATATAGATTCCCGATGCGGCCCTGACGCGACACGCCGTCGTGTCCAATCACGCTTACCTGCTGGCCGGCGGCTATCTTGCCGCGCTTGACGCAGCCCAGCCCCATGCGTCCCACGAAGTTGTCGTACTCCGTGTTGTTGATCAGCAGTTGTAGCGGACCGCCGGCGTCGCCGGGCGGAGGAGCTATATATTTGACTATGGCTTCGAACAGAGGCTGCATATTTTGCGCCGGGACAGCCAGGTCGGTGGTGGCGGTCCCTTCTTTGGCCGATGCGTAGACGATCGGAAAATCAAGCATTTCATCATTCGCCTCAAGGTCGATAAAAAGCTCCAGCACATCGTCCACCACCTCAGAAACGCGGGAATCTGTCCGGTCCACCTTATTTATAACAACAATGGGCTTCAGATTTAATTGCAGCGCCTTGCGCAGGACGAACCTGGTCTGGGGCATAGTCCCCTCAAAAGCATCCACCAGCAGCAGGACACCGTTAACCATTTTTAAGACCCGCTCAACCTCGCCGCCAAAATCGGAATGCCCCGGGGTATCCACTATGTTTATCTTGATGTCGCCGTACCGTACTGCGGTATTCTTGGCCAGGATGGTAATGCCGCGTTCTTTTTCCAGATCAAATGAATCCATTACCCTTTCGGCCACCTGCTGGTTTGCCCTGAAAATACCGCTCTGTCTGAGCAGGGCGTCAATCAAAGTAGTCTTTCCATGATCAACGTGGGCTATTATGGCTATATTTCTAAACATGCTGCTGGACGCCAAGAAAAAACCTCCTTCGATTTTCCTTTTAATTGTACCACAAATATTTATGGTATAATAATAATGTAGTATGAATTAGGGAGGCAATAATGAATTATATTGTTTTCGATCTGGAAATGAATAATAAATGGGGAACCAGAATACATGAAATTATTGAAATTGGCGCGGTGAAAATAAATTCTGATATGGAATTGGTTAATGATTTTCAATCCTTTATTAAGCCGAAACTGTATCCAACGATAAGCAAACTAATTAAGAAAAAAACAAGAATAAAGCAAGAATGGATCGATAATGCAAAACAATTGCCCTATGTGATAAAAGAATTTAGGAAATGGATCGGCGAGGAAGAATTCGTTTTATGTGGATGGGGTATTGATGATCTAATTACATTTGAAAGAAATTTTAAAATAAATAATATGAATGAGTTTGAGTATGATTTATTAAAGAATTATTATGATATTCAAAAAAAATTTATTAATATTTATCACTTGTCTAATCAGATATCTTTAGAAAATGCTCTTAAAATGATGAATACTGAACCTAAACATAATATCTGGCATAGAGCAATATTTGATGCTATTAACACTTCTCAGATCTTTGTTGAAATATATAATAAGATAGAAATAAACTTGAATCCAGCCGGGAATCAGAGTACCTATTGACCAATTTGTAGCAAAACTGGTTTTAGCGGCAGCGCTTAAAATGTGTAAATTGTTGGGCGACTTTAGTAAATAATTGAAATATTGGGTATTGCTGGACAGCTTATTATCTTCAGGAGATAATAAGCTGTCTTTTTTTATTGAAATAATTTGGTCCTGTGGAGAATAGCAAGAACCACTAAATAGGTTTTATAATCTCTTTAAGGGAAAAGAAAAGAAGAGCATTTTGACACGTCATTAGAAATGGAGGCTTTTATTAAATTGAGTAAAAGGGGGGACAGAAAACATGGATGCGCTTTTACTGGCGAGGTTGCAATTTGCGATTACGGCCATGTTTCACTTTCTTTTCGTGCCGCTAACCTTGGGTCTTTCTATCATTGTCGCTGTGATGGAAACCAATTACGTCAGGACCGGAAATATACAATACCTCAAAATGACCAAGTTCTGGGGCAAGCTGTTCCTGATCAACTTCGCCTTGGGAGTGGTCACCGGGATTACTCTGGAATTCCAGTTCGGCACTAACTGGGCCGAGTATTCCCGCTACGTTGGGGATATATTCGGCGCTCCCCTGGCCATTGAGGCTTCGGTAGCCTTCTTCCTGGAGTCTACATTCATGGGAATCTGGATTTTTGGCTGGAAGAAGATATCGAAAAAAGTTCATGCCGTTGCCGCCTGGATGGTGGCCGCCGGCTCCAGCCTGTCGGCGCTGTGGATTCTCACCGCCAATGCCTGGATGCAGCATCCGGTGGGTTATGTCATCAACAACGGGCGGGCGGAACTGGTGGATTTTGCCGCGGTGGTGCTATCCGGCTACGCCTGGTCAAAATTTCTGCACACCGTACTGGGCGGCTACCTGGTGGGAGCATTCTTCGTAATGGGAGTGTCCGCTTACCATATTTTGAAGAAAAATCACCTGGAATTTTTTAAAAAATCGTTTCGAATTGCCGCTGCCTTTGCCCTAATGGCCTGTCTGGCGGAAGTTGCCGTCGGGGATTGGCACGCCCGGGAGGTGGCCAGAACCCAGCCCACCAAGTTTGCTGCGATGGAGACCCTCTGGGAAACCCGGCAAGGTGCACCCATCTATATATTCGCCATACCGGACGAGGCGACAGAACGAAACACAATGGAAATCCTGCCGTTGCCCAACATGCTGAGCATGCTGGCCACGCACGACCCGCACGCTGCGGTGCAGGGATTAAAAGATTTTCCGGCCAGCGAACGACCGCCCGTGACCCTGACCTTTGTCAGTTTCAGGTTAATGGTAGGGCTGACCGCGCTGTTTATTCTCCTGTCCGCACTTGGGTATGTTTTTGCCAGAAAGGAAACGCTGGAGAAAAAAACCTGGTTCCTGAAAATCATGCTTTTTTCCATACCGCTTCCCTATATAGCTTGTCAGCTGGGCTGGCTGGTGGCGGAAGTAGGCCGGCAGCCGTGGATTGTTTACGGCCTGATGAAAACATCCGACGCGGTTTCTAAAAATATCACGGCAGCACAGGTGACTGCATCTCTGGCAGGGTTTGCAATTTTCTACGGCTTATTGGCAGTGGCCGACATTTATTTGCTGGTGAGGTTCTCGAAAAATGGCCCGGCGGAAGAGATGGGGCACAGCGTGCCGTCCGGCCGGACAATAACGGTATAAGGAAGGTGCTGGCAATGGAATTGCAGATACTCTGGTTTGGCCTGTGGGGCCTGCTCTGGGCGGTCTATTTCATGCTCGACGGATTTGACCTCGGAGTGGGCATATTAGCCCCTTTTATCGGGAAAAGCGAGATGGAGAAAAGGATACTCATCAACACCGTCGGCCCGGTTTGGGACGGCAACGAGGTTTGGCTCCTCGCCGCCGGCGGCGTGATGTTTGCCGCTTTTCCCACAGCGTACGCCTACATGTTCAGCTATCTTTACGCGCCGCTTCTGCTCATTTTGTTCGCTCTGATCGGCCGGGGCGTGTCCTTTGAATTCCGGGGCAAGGTCGATTCGGATTCCTGGCGGAAGACGTGGGACATGGCGCTCTTCCTGGGCAGCCTCGTACCGGCCTTGCTCTTTGGGGTAGCCTTCGGCAACATCTTTCAGGGCCTGCCGATGGACGCCCGGGGTTACCACGGGAATCTGCTGACCCTGTTGAACCCTTACGGCCTGCTGACCGGCTTGCTCTTTTTGCTGCTTTTCCTGGAACACGCGGCCATCTGGATTACCGTCAAGACGGAAGGAGCATTAGAAGCCAGAGCCCGGGCGCTTGCGGCAAAGCTGTGGTGGCTCCTGCTGTTGGCAGCCGCGGGGTTCCTGGTTCTTACCGCTTTTGCTACGAAGCTTTATACTAATTTTATGAGCAGTCCGGCTTGGCTCGCGGTTCCAGCCGCTGCCGTACTCGCTTTGTTGTGTATGAAAATATTAATATCCGGGAAAAAGGCTGTGGCGGCTTTTTTCTCCTCCTGTGTGACGATTGTAATGGTCACTTTCACCGGGATCATCGGGCTGTTTCCCAACCTGATACCGTCAAGTCTTGACCCAAGGTATAGCCTGACGGCCTTTAATTCATCGGCCAGTCCGTATACCTTGAAGATCATGACGCTGGTGGTGGCCATCTTTATTCCCATTGTAATTGCTTACCAGATCTGGGCGTATATCATTTTTAAGGACCCGGTTACGGAAAAAGATTTGTATGACCCGGATTCCGGGGCATATTAACCAGGCTTGCCGGACAATCCCCATGCCGATTGCGGCAAAACCATTTTAAGGAGGAGTTATTCTTAAAAAATATTTCGCTTCATTCTAATTGAATACTGTAAATATTTACTGGGAAAGCAGGATTTTTTATTGATTATGTCCAACAATAAATTAAATATTGAGACCACAATTAATTAGGGAAAGAGGAGGTTCACAATGACTGAGCTAATGCAGGTCTGCAAATGTTTAATTTGCGGTAACGTGGTTGAGGTTTTGCATACCGGCAAAGGACAATTGGTTTGCTGCGGCAAGCCTATGGAATTGTTAAAGGAGAATACTGTTGACGCTTCGCGAGAAAAACATGTACCGGTAATTAGTAAAAAGGACGGCAAAGTAAATGTCCAAGTGGGAAGCGCTAAGCATCCAATGGAAGAGAAACATTTTATTGAATGGGTAGAAGTACTTTCTGCAGGAAGAGTTTTTAGACAATTTCTTGCACCCGGCAATAACCCGGCGGTTCAATTTGAAACCGACGGGGAAAACATTTCGGCGAGGGCTTACTGCAACATCCACGGGCTCTGGAGATCCGGGTCTTAATGATACCGGAACCATGCCTTATTTAGCGGAGGAGATGAGCTCCGTGTATTCCCTCCGTTTCCATGACGTATTGCTTGTCTCCGTTTCGGGCTAGCCGAACGACAATGGCTATGTTAAGTAATGAAATTAAAAGGGAGGAAGGTTTATGGAAAAGTATATTTGTATTATTGGTATTTTAGTTAATCAGAAATCAGAAAATGCTCCCAAGGTACAGCAAATATTAACGAAAAATGGATCATTAGTATTACATCGCAGTGGAATTCCTTATTCTAAATGTGATCGTGGCATTATAAACCTGACGGTAGAAGCTACCCCCGATGAATTGGATAGTATAACTAAAGAGCTTGGTAGTGTTAAGGATATTGTCGTTAAATCGATGATATTAGCTGATGGTGCCGACAAATTACAAATATGTAATTTGTAAAGCGGTATTTACTGTTTCCGTACTGCAACAAAGCTATTTAAGTGAGCTGCTAATTGTTTTACGTATTTCAATACTCGACTTGAATTAAGACAATTTGAAGCAGGCCACGCTGCCCCTGTCAGTTGGCCGGATTTCCAACCTGGCGTCGATCCGTTCTTTGAGTTCAGGCACATGAGAAATAATTCCCACCAGGCGCCCTGTTTTTTGCAGGTCGATTAAAGCCCGCAGGGCAAAGTCCAGGGACTCCGGGTCCAGGGTGCCGAAGCCTTCATCCACCAGAATCGTATCCAGGTGAATGCCGCCCGCGTAGGACTGAACCACGTCGGCCAGGCCGAGGGCGAGCGAAAGGGAGGCCAGGAAAGTCTCCCCGCCGGACAGGGTCGAAACGCTGCGGGCCACACCGGTGTATGTGTCAAAAACCTCCAGCTCCAGACCGCCGGCCGTGTTCCTGCGGGTCCGGTCCAGGGTGCGCTGGAGGTGGTAGCGGCCGCGGCTCATCAGCTTTAACCGTGCCGTCGCGGCGATTGTTACGTCATCCAGCAGGGAGCCCAGGACAAACCGCTCAAAGGTCAAACCGTATCGGTTCCTGCCGTTGGCCACTTCAGAGAGGCGTCCCAGGATGGCGTAACGGCTTTCCAACTCCTTCAGGGCACTTTCAGTTGCTTCTATTTTCTTCAGCCATTCGGCCTCCCGGCTGGTTTGCGACTGTAGCTGCGTTTCCAGGGCCAGAGCCTGTTTCCACTCATTTTCCGCTTCTGTCAGGTCTGCCGTCAGCTTATCCGGCTCGGGTTCACTCAGGCCTTCCGCCGCCTGAACGGCACGTTTCAGGCGGTCCGCGGCCGCGCGCCGGTTTTCGTCATATTCTTTGATTTGCTGCTCTACCCTTTGGAGCCACCCTTGCGTTTTTTTCGCGTTTTCATATTCATTTATTGTTGCAAAACCTGCCGCCGCCAGTCTTTCCTGGAAGGTTTTCTCCGCGGCCGCGGCGCGTTTGTTTGCCGCCTGCTGCGCCGCCAGGGCTTCCGCCGCGGCGGTCTCAGCCTTGGCCAGCGCCTGATTTGCCTCTTCCGCTGTTTGCCTGGCCGCTTCAAAGGCGGTCAAAAGCTGCGCCCGCCTCTTCCTGGCGGCTGCCTGTGCCTGAAGTAAAGACGATGGGGCGCGGAGGTGTTCAGGGATGGATGATTCCCTGTCCCGCACCACCGCCTGGCTTGATTCGAAGGCTATTTTTGCCTCTTGATAAGACCTGCCGGCCGATTCGAGCTGTTTGACGGCGGAATTTTCCTGCTGTTTGAGCTCATCCAGTTCTTTATTGATAAGAGTGGACATTTCTACGGCCTGCAGCGCGTTTTGCCACAGTTCCCTGGCGTTATCGGCGGCTGCGCGGAGGACGGCCGGACTGACACCCGCTTTTTCCCCCAGTTCCTTTTCCAATTCTTCAATCTTGCCGTTCATGGCAGCCTGCCTGGCAATAATACTGTTCAGCTTATCCCGCACTTTGTCGCGTAAAATTTCAAATGAAGTTACGGCTTGCTGTTTTTCCTTGATTAATTTTTCCGAAGGCAGCGCCGCTTTACTACTGGCGGGGGCCGGATGCTCAAGTGAGCCGCAGACAGGGCATGGCGAGCCTGCCGTTAAGCGGCCGGCCAGGATGGCGGCCTGCCCGTTGTTCCAGTCCTCTTGCAGCCGGGCGAGTTCTTGCTTTGCCGCGGCGAATTTGTTTGCCGCGCGCGACAGTTCTATACCGGCTGCGTCAACTTCCCGCAAGATTTTTGACAGGTCCTTGCGCAGGCCTGCAAGGGCAAGCCCTTTCTGGCTGAGCTGCTCGGCCGCCCCGCATATAGTTTCCAGCGCGGCGGCTTGGGCGGCGTGGCTGGAAGCTGCTGACAGTTCCTTGGATTTTTCCTCAATGGAAGCCTTGATAGCGTTCAAAGATGATTGAGCCATGTTTTGATTAGTTTCCGCCATCTGCAATTCTTGTTGAGCGACGGTAACTTTTTTACGGGCTTCGGCCAGCGCGGCGACTTTCCCGGACAGTTCCTCAAGCCGGGTTAATTCGCGGCCGGCGGCTTCACGTTCCGGTTCTTTCGCCAGTTCTTCTTTCAGCTTCTTTTCGGCGCTTTCCTTTGCTTGCAGCAATGCCTCTTTGCTCTGGAGCTTGCTCCGGTGAGACTTGGCTGCGTCGAGTGCTTCCTCCCGCCGGGTGCGCATGGTTTTTTCCACGTCGGCCAGGCTTGCGGCCTGGCGGGCTTTGGCCAATTCCACTCTTCCGGCTTCAATTGCCCACGCTTTGGAGTCCAAAGCCGCCACGGCAATTTCAGCCTGCTTTTTTTCGGTCAGCTTTTCCAGCGCCTGTTTGCCGGCATTCAGCCGCTCCCGCGCAGCGGTGACTTTTTTTTGGCTTTCTTGCACCTGCTTTGCCGCTTCTCCCAACCGGATTATGTGCAGATTGTGCCGCTCGCTTAGTTCTTCCCGTGAGCTGGCTTTTGCTTCCTGCAAAATCCATGTCTTTTGGGCGGTAGTTTCCTCGAAATTCTTGTGCAGCGCTTTTGCGGATTGTTTTAAGGATTCTTCAACGCGGCGGTAATGTTCGGTGCGGAAAAGAGTTTCCAGGATGACTTGACGCTCACCGGAATTAGCGGTCAGGAGTTTATGAAATTCTCTCTGGGGAAGCATAACCACCTGGCGAAATTGGCTGCTTTGAAAACCGAGCAGTTTTTCCACGGCTGCTGTGACTTTGCCCCAGCCGTTCGCTAAGACAGCTCCTTCCGCCGCGTCGCCGACGAGTCCGGTCCGTTTCCACAAGGTGGCTTCCGCGCGCATGGTTGTCGTTCCTGCACCACGCTTTTTCGGCCGCTCTTGTTCCGGGTTGCGCTTGACGCGGTATATTTCGGCACCTACGGCAAAATCGAAAGTGATTTCAGTGACAGCCGACAGGTCGGCATGGTCGCTGCGCATCTGCCTGCCTTCCCGCTCCGCGCCGCTGGTGTCTCCGTACAGGGCGAAACACATGGCGTCAAGAATTGTGGTTTTGCCGGAGCCGGTCGGCCCGTGAATCAAGAAGAAAGAACGGGAGCCGAGTTCCGTAAAGTCCAGCGCCTGAGTGCCGGCATATGGGCCGAAAGCGCTTATCGTCAGCTTTAATGGTTTCATTTAAATTCACCTTTGTTCTTTCGGGTAGAATAATTCAACTGTTTGGGCGAACGTCCGGGCTTCCTCGCTGTTAAGGGGAACTCCGGTTACTTGTTCGAAGAATGAAGAAAAGAGATCCATATCGCTGAGGCGCCGGTGGTCGCCGCGCGGGCCGCGCAGCTCGCCGCCGTCAAGCAAAAATGGACGCTCGATGTGCAGAACGTTGGGATAGATTTCACGCAGCTTGCCGAGCGCGTCAAGGAGCGCACCGGTGTCTTTCAGAGTTACCATAATATAATCTTCTTTGTTTTCTCCGTTTTTCGGAGCGGTCAGAATATCTGTCAGGTAACCCTCCAGGCAACGCACGTCACGGCGCGGTGAAAGAGTGACTTTATCCAGATTTATATTGCCGGCCTCATCCATTTCCACCAGATTAATTGATTTCCGGTGCGGGGATTCAGAAAAGGAATATTTCAATAAAGAACCGGCATAGTAAATTCCAGTCCCGGTTTTCTGGGGTTTGTGCAGGTGCCCCAAGGCAGCGTAATTGAAGGATTGGAAACATGCGGCATCAACCATTTCCGTTCCGCCGATGGTAAGAGGACGCTCTGATTCGCTGCTTTCACCCCCGGCGACATAAGCGTGGGCAACGGCGACAGCCCTTGAGCCGCGGGGAAGCGACGCCGTATAATGCTTGAGCAAACAGCGCATGGCGCTGTTGTAGTCTGTCGCATCCGGAGCCGCCAGTGTTTCTCTTACCACGGAAGGCTCCGCATAGGGAACCGGGCAGAAATATACCGGCCCGTGCGAGTCTTGAAGAATGATGGGGGCAAGGTTGGTACTTGGCTGTCCAATGATAAAAAGTCCCTGGCGGGCCAGCAGGCGGGTGCCGAATCCAAGCCGTTCAGGGCTGTCATGGTTGCCGGCGATCAGCAGCACAGGAACTGAAAAGTCCATAAGAACGCGGGAAATTACCTCATCTAAAAGCTTTACCGCGTCCGTGGGCGGCACGGAGCGGTCGTAGACGTCTCCGGCAATAATAATCACATCCGGCTTGACGTCACCGGCAACTTGAAGAAACTGCTCCAGCACATAAGCCTGATCATCTGTCAGGTGGATGCCGTGAAAAATACGTCCCAAATGCCAGTCGGAGGTGTGCAGTATTCGCAATTCTATTTCCCCCATGAGATAATAATCGCCGCACGCAATGATGGTCATGTGTAAATTTCTATCCTTGGGGCGTGATTACCTTCATTATTGAGAAACGGAATTTGACTTTAATCATTTAACCGCACGTCCGCTCCCAGCACACCAATAACCGGGCCATGAATGTCCCGCACTGGAACGGATATGGTCAGGCATAATTTTTTAGTTATGGCGGATAAATAAATGTCCGAAACGTATTCCTCACCGGCGGCGGCCCTTTGCCACCACCGGCGAATCTTGGCGTTAGCCAAACCGGCCGGCGGTTCGGAAAAAACAAACGTGCCGTCCATACGGTTCGACCATACTGCCTCGAGTTCAGGCTGCCTGCTAAGCAATTCTCTCAGTACTTGTTGATGCTCTTTATTATCTAGGGACGTGATGCGGGATTTTTCAGACTCCGCGCGCAGTACTTTGAGCAGCCGCTTTATTTTTTCTTTATGGGCCGCGCTGCCTGTAATGGCGCTGACATCCAGCTTTACTTTCCCGCTGACATCTTCCAGCATATCTGCGGCTTTTTGCAGGCGCACTCCGGTCGCGCTGATTTCTCCGAAGTTTTCTTTTTGCGCTTCCGCCGCCGCGCCAACCTGCCGCAGATAATCCTTGATTTCCTCGCTGCTCTTTTCCACTGCGGATGAGATGGCCGACACCGCCCGGGCGATTTCAGTCAACACCGCTTCGGCGTTTACCGTACTCTTAACTCCGTCAGCGATGCTTCTCCGGTCGTTTTCCGCCGTTGATTTAACCTTTTCAACCTCTTTGCGGATTGATTGGAGTATTGCAACTGTATCACCCACTGCTGAAAAAGTTTTTTCAGACAGATTTTTAACTTCTTCGGCTACGACTGCAAAGCCACGGCCATGTTCACCGGCCCGGGCAGCCTCGATGGAGGCGTTAAGCGCCAGCAGCTTGGTTTGATCAGAAATTTCCGCTATGGCGGTAAGAATGACGTCAATCTGCCCCACTGCCGCATCCAACGTTGTTACGTATTCAGCCACTTGGGTCGAGTCAATATCAGCTTGTTCGATAGCGCGGCGGGCAGAACCCATTTCTTCCAGACAGGTGGCGACAGACCGCTCGTTCTCCCGGGTCTCTTGCCGTAATTTCCTGGACATATCAGCCAGTGAACCGGCCACTTCTTCCACCTTGGTAAAGTCTTTGGCAATTTGCCCGGCTGTCTCGATAGTCATATTCATTTGTTCAACAGCGGCGGAAACCTGCTGCGCTGCCAGCTGCGCCTTCCCCGCCATATCCTTTAACAGCTTGGCGGTTTTGTCGACGGCTTCAGTCAGACCGATATATTCCTTGGGATAATGGTGTTCCTTGTTTTGGACGGCAACCCTCCCCGCGGCAAGCTCCATTATCTCCTGGCGCAGGGAAGCAAGCCACTGGCTGCTGCCTCTCCGCCGCCACGTGCCGAATAACAATCCGGTAATTAGCGTGTTGACAATCAACGCCGTTACCGCCCTGACCTCCCAGTGGCAAAAATAAGCTAAAACTGCTACCGAGAGCAGAGCAGAGCATAGTAAATAAGCTCTTGCCAGGTGTTCACTTTTTAACATATTTTCAAACCACCCCACACTGGAAAATCCGCCTCCGGTGAACTGCGGGCGGCCAATAAAAAAGCCCTCACCGCTAGAACGGCCAGGACTTCACTGTCTTAATTCCTTATATCTCCATTGATCTTTAGGAACAATAAAATTATAACAACGCAATGGTTTAAGAGCAAGGATTTTTTAACAGCATTGGCTTTGGGTCCTGGCATGGTTTCTTGGATAAAAATCATTATTATAATTTACTGGGATGGTAAATACTAATTATGATTTTTAATTTGTATAATTACTTTATTTGTTGGGTGGTGTCAAAACTCGCTGTTCGTGGTAAAATGTTTGCATGTGATAATTTGGTTTTAAGTATTTTGTACAAGTTTAAGGGGCAGAAGGGTTTGCGCGTAAGCTGGATTATTCGTTGAACAGGAGGAGAAATCTGTGATTGACGAAGTAAATATGAGCGATATCGACCCCATGATATATGAAGGTGCAAAATGGGATGCTTCTGAAGTATTATATAAGCCGAACGAGTTTGAAGGCAGAACTCTAACGAATCCTCCCGACTTTGTGATAAAGAAAGATGGTATTGCCTTCTGGATACAGATGAAGGAGCTAGCAGAAACAGAGCGGGAGAATGGGCGGTCAAAGGATATAGCGCATATCAGAGGTTGTTTGACTGAGGCGGCCGGAGTATTCGACTGGGATACGGATGATCAGAATATAAATCTGATTGTTATGAAGACCGGCCAAGCCAGCTATCGAAATATTGATCTTGGACAAGCTGTATTCGGGGATGAAGTGTTTAAATATGGAAGATTTGGAAAACGGGAATGGCATAGGGAAAATAATGGATTCTTTCACGATCCCGGCTTTTGTTCTAAGGTGGCGGGGGTAATTGTTATAAAACGCGAAGAGCATTCGCCGATAAGCGGATATGCTAAACTGCTGTTTATTAATGATAGATTTAAAGATAGATTGGAGCAGATACGTTTAATTTTGGATTTCGATAGGGCTATCTACTTTAATGAATTGATGCTTGATTAAGACTAAAAAAACAGTTTATATATATTATTAGAAGTTAAGATGTAAATAGTTAACTAATTTTAATTAATGTATGGATATAACTGATAATGAAAGAGAGCAAGCATTGAGGAGTTGATTGGCAACGACGATGAACAGGTTATATTCCCGGGTTGGTCATGTCCTATTTTTTCTTCTTGTTGGGTAGGGTGTAACTATATACCTTACCCCTACAACCATCCTGATTAATTTATTTAAAAGGCAAATGATTTTTGCAAACTCCCAGTTACAGATATCCTTTGCAGCGGTATTGATATTGTATTTACTGATATCATTATCATTATTATTTTTATTGTTTTTTAAATTTCCGAAATTATTTAATATAAACCAATTCATTATTTATACCTCCACTATGTTGATTATTTGCATAAATAAATCTGAATATACATTAAAAGTGGAGGTGTGTTCACTTAGACAAACTTAAATCTTTCTAGTTATTTGTTTTTGCTCCAATTGAATTTGAGCTCTTAAAACAGGCTATTGTGAAGATGCGTTCGTAGCATTCGATTGGGCTTACCGGATGCAAAAAAATTATAAGCCGGTTGATATTGAGATGTTTGAACGGTGGGTTGAGCAATATGTTGATAATCGGGATTTAAAGGAACAGGTAATGAAAGGATAGATTTTATGCTTTATTCATACAATAATGCTGGATGGCGTCATTATAGTATGCGGCAAGACCGGGAGCAAATTTATCATAAAACGCGGTAAATCTCCCGTCGGAAATATACATATTGCATTGGAAGAATAAGCATAAATTTCAATAGTAGTAAATAAAAAAATAAGATATAATTGAGTAAATCTACCAGATAACTTTTAAGGAGAAAACAATGGGATCTAAAATAAAAGAAATATTTTTTGACTGGATAAAAATTATCGTGGCGGCCATTGTGCTGTCCTTATTTGTTAGAAACTACGTTGCTGAGGCGAAATGGATCCCTAGTGAGTCGATGCTGCCAACTTTAAAGGTTGGAGACCACATAATAATAGACAGACTTTTTTATAAGCTCAACGGAGCAGGGGGAATCAACCGCGGTGATATTGTTGTCTTCAATCCGCCGCAGTCTGCTAATTTAAGCGAAAAGGTCTTGATTAAAAGAGTAGTTGGTTTGCCCGGAGAAACGATTTCGGTAAAGAGCGGGTCGGTTTACATTAACGGAAAACAAATTAATGAACCATATATTCTTGAAAAATCCAGTATGGATTTTGCGCCTTTGGAAATACCTGACAATGAAATATTTGTGATGGGAGATAACCGCAATATCAGCTATGATAGCAGGTTTTGGGGGCCATTGCCCCTTGCCAATATTATCGGCAAGGCTGAATTTCGTTATTATCCCATTAATGAAATGGGAATAATTAATCCCTAGGTTTGAAAACGAGTATAATATTTGGAAGAATATTTAATTATATCTGAAGCAAAAGAAAATCTCGATATTCAGAGAAAAAAACAAGGATTGATTAAGGATTTTCATTGCATAATAAATCAAACGCTGAAGGAGCTGATCTTCATGTTGAAAGCACATATTGCGGAGTCGGTGGTAACAGGGGAGGTGCGTTCAGACTAAAATTAATCCGCCCTCCCCTTGCCATGCTATCAAAATAGGGAGGACAAATTTAATAATGAGTAAAATAAATTTATATGATATAGGGCTTTCCGCACGATATGCCCAGGAAGCTGCGATATATGGCGGCAATTTCTATTTGGCGAGAGTTTCAGCGCAGCACAATGACAAGGGCAGGCATACTACCACTAACAGACAGCTGCTTGTATTGCCTGAAGGCGGAGTGGTAATCGACACTCCCGGAATGAGAGAACTTCAGATACTGGACGCCGACTTATCGAAGTCTTTTTATGACATTGAGAAATTGGCCGAAAAGTGCTATTTCAGGGATTGCAGGCATGAGTCCGAACCGAAGTGCGCTGTAAGGAAAGCCATTGAGGATGGGATATTAGCCGCCGGGCGATTTGAAAATTACAAAAAGCTCCAGCGGGAGATGGTCTTCGAAGAACGCAAAAGCACAATGACCGCCGCGCAGGCGCAGAAGCAGAAGATGATCGATATGATGGGAACGCTTGATCGATATAAGCAGGTGCAAAAATTTAACAGAAAGAACAAAGGCGGCAGGTAATCCAAGAGGCTGTACCGCAATATTAATTTCGGTACGGCCTCTTTGCCGTAAGACGTCAATATTAACCTCTTTTCCCAGACGCCTGGTGATGTTTATCACCGGGCTTTTTTTTGATATAATAGCTCTAGGTTTGAAAAGATTTCCCCTGGAGGGTATAATGAAAAAAATTGGAGATTATGCCGAGGTGATTATCGCGCTGAATACCCGGAGCATTGACCGGGTTTTTCACTATGCCGTGCCGGCTGCTCTTCAGGATAAAGTTAAAATAGGTGTCAGAGTACAGGTTCCTTTCAACAACAGGCGTCTGACCGGGTATGTCACCGGCTTCGGCTTTCCGGAAAACACGGTAAATATCAAGGAGATTGCCGGGGTATTGGACGCTGAGCCGGTATTTACCCCGGAATTATTGGAACTGTCCCGCTGGATGGCTAAAAATTACCTCTGCAGCACGGCGGAAGCGCTTCAGCGGATCTTATCCCCTCGCTTGCTGGTAAAAGGAACGCGGCTGGTGAAACAAGTTCACCCGGCTATCCCGGCGGAAGAGTATGATAATGTGCTGAATTCACTGCGACGAGCTCCAAAACAGGCGGCCTTATTAAGAAAAGCGATGATTAATCCGGGGTTGACCCGCAAGGAACTAGCCGAGGCGGCGGGCGTGTCAACTTCAGTAGTTGACGCGCTAGTTGAAAAGGGCCTTCTGCTGACATCACCGGCGGTTTTGTCGCGGCGGCCGGGCCGGACCGCGCAGACCCAAGTTGCTCTTGATCCTAACGGGCTTATTCTCAATAACGGGCAGAAAGCCGTTTTTAATCAAGTCGCGCGGGAAATCAGACAAGGCTCTTTTAACGTTTTTCTCTTGCACGGCATTACCGGCAGCGGCAAAACCGAGATTTACCTGCATGCTGTTTCAATAGCCCTGGAAGCAGGCCGTCAGGCGGTTGTGCTGGTGCCTGAGATATCACTGACGCCCCAAATGGTGGAGTTGTTCCGCGAGCGCTTCGGCGGGCAAGTGGCTGTCTTACATAGCGCGCTTTCGGGTGGGGAAAGATATGACGAATGGCAGCGGATCAAGGAAGGCGAGGCGCCTGTGGTGCTGGGGACCCGCTCGGCGGTCTTTGCCCCTCTGCCCAGGGCGGGACTGTTTGTGATAGACGAAGAACACGAATCTTCTTATAAGCAAGACGACCACCTGCGCTATCATGCCAGGGAGGTTGCGATAAAAAGAGCCCAACTGGCAGGGGCGGTGGTATTGCTGGGCAGCGCCACGCCTTCCCTGGAATCGCAGCTGAAAGCTTCCGCAGACGGCCCGTACCGGTTGTTGAAGCTTACGGACAGAATTGACGGGCGTCCTCTCCCGCCGGTGCGGGTTGTGGATATGCGTCGGGAAACGAAGGATGGAAACAGCGGCATTTTTAGCAGAATACTTGTCGCCGCGGTAAACAGGCGCCTGGAAAAAGGTGAACAGGTGCTGCTTTTCTTGAATAGACGCGGTTACGCAACTTTTGTAATTTGCCGTGAATGCGGGCTGGTTCTAAGGTGCCCGCGGTGCGATATTTCCCTCATCTACCACCGGGACGGCCGCTTGCGGTGCCATTACTGTAATTATACCGTCAGGTCACCTGATTTATGTCCCACCTGCGGCAGCCAAAATATCAGGCATTTCGGGACGGGCACACAAAGGGTGGAAGAAGAGGCGCGCCAGTTTTTTCCGGAGGCGCGGATTCTCCGGATGGACAGTGACACAACTGCCCGCAAAGGAGCACACTTAAAAATAATCAGCGCTTTTCGCGACAGGCAGGTTGATATCTTAATCGGCACCCAGATGATTGCCAAGGGCCTGGATTTTCCCGGGGTGACTCTGGTAGGGGTGATAAATGCCGATACAACGCTGCATATGCCTGATTTCCGGGCGGCTGAGCGTACTTTTCAGCTATTGACTCAGGTGGCCGGCAGGGCCGGGCGGGGTGACTTGCCGGGTGAGGCGCTTGTCCAGACATATACCCCGGATCATTACAGTATCACTGCCGCCGCCGCCCATGATTGCGACCGGTTTTACCTTAGTGAAATGCCGGTGAGGCGCTCTTTGGGATACCCCCCTTTCAGTCACCTGGCCCGGCTCCTGTTTACCCACGAGGATGAGGAAGAAGTGAAGAAAGGAGCCGGACAGGCTAAAGAGATATTAATAAACATGTTGACCGGCAGTGATAAAAATATCTCTATTCTCGGGCCGGCCCCCGCGCCGTTGAGCAAGATAAAAGACAGATACCGCTGGCAGTTGGTTATTAGGGCTTCCCGTCGTGATTGGCTGAGAGATGTGATTAAAGAAAGCCTGTCCTTATTGGAAAAGGGGCCTTCATCGATCAGGCCGGCGGTTAATGTGGATATTAACCCGCAGGGAATGTTGTAAAAGGAGGAAACGTTTTGGCAATATATAAAATAGTGGAGTTGGGAAATGCCATTTTAAGAGAGCGCGCCAAAGCGGTGCCGAAAATAACCTCAAATATTTTAAAACTTCTTGATAATATGGCTGATACTTTGTACAGCGAAAAAGGGGTTGGCCTGGCCGCGCCGCAGGTAGGCGTGGCGAAAAGGGTGGTTGTTATAGACGCCGGCGAAGGCCTGGTTGAGCTTATCAACCCTGAAATAATCAAATTTGAAGGCCAGGCCACTGACACCGAAGGGTGCCTGAGTATCCCGGGCACTGTGGGGGATGTTACACGGGCCGCGTCTGTTGAGGTGAAATGTCAGGACCGTCATGGCAAGGAGCGAATTATTCAAGCAAGTGACTTGTTTGCCAGGGCGCTTCAGCACGAAATAGATCACCTGGACGGTGTCCTGTTCATCGACCGGGCGCAGAAGGTATGGAAAGTAAAGAATTAAGTTGGGAAGAAGCTGTATTCAGTAGTTAGTAGTCAGTAGTCAGAATGAGAGAAAGTGGTTTATTATTTTGAAGTATGCTGAATTCTGACTCCTGGATTCTGAATACTTGAATATTGAGGGATGAGAGATGCGTGTAGTATTCATGGGAACGCCGGATTTCGCGGTGCCGTCATTAAAGGCCCTGGTTGAGGCCGGCCACGACGTGCGGGCTGTTATAACGCAGCCTGACAGGCCGAAAGGCCGGGGTAAAAAATATACGCCGCCGCCGGTAAAGGAAGCTGCTCAAAGTTTAGAACTGCCCGTTCTGCAGCCGGCCCAGGTAAAAGAGCCGGAGTTTATTGAACAATTGCGAAGTTATTCACCGGAAGTTATTGTGGTCGTTGCTTACGGGCGGATTCTGCCGCCGGCTATTCTGTCACTGCCTGAACATGGCTGTGTAAATGTCCACGCTTCCTTGCTGCCGAAGTACCGGGGCGCGGCGCCTATTCACCGGGCGGTGATCAATGGTGAAAAGGTAACGGGGATTACCACCATGTTTATTGATGAGGGGCTTGACACAGGAGACATGATTCTTAAGGAAAAAGTTCCCATCCTTGGTGAAGATACCGTCGGTGACCTGCACGACCGTTTGTCCGTTGCGGGGGCGCGTCTGCTGGTCGAAACACTGGACATGATCAGGCGGGGGCAGGCGCCCAGAATTCCTCAGACCGGCGAATCCTCTTACGCGCCGGTGCTTACCGGCGCGGACGAATTGATCATGTGGGACAAACCGGCTCAGGATATCTATAACCTGATCAGGGGCATGAACCCTTGGCCCGGCGCGCGTACCTATCTGGGAGAAAAAATGCTGAAGATCTGGCGCGCCGAGGTTCTTGATGACGAGCAAACGCTGGCCTGTCCGGGGAGAGTGATGGGTACTGTGCGGGAAGGTATTTTAGTCGGTACTGGCAGGGGGCTGCTGGTAATTACTGAACTTCAGATGCAGGGAGCAAAGCGCATGAGCGCCGCCGACTTTTTAAGGGGCACCCCGGCCCCGCTGGGTGTGATTCTTTCAAATGCTCCGGGGAAGGACGGTATGCGGTGATATCAGGAACGTTAAACCCGGTGCGGAAAAGGTTGTTTGTCGGCCTGCTGAGCGCCAGCCTGCTGGCGGCTTGCCTGCTTCTAACGGCGATATGGTACATAACGGCCAACCCGGTTAGAAGCATGTTTGATCAGGTGCTCTTGCTGGCATTGGGAATTTTATTGCTGGGCGGTATCGTGGTGGCCGGTTTTGGGGTCGGGGGCATTGTGCTGACTATTATTTATGCGAGGGATATTTCGGCCTTCCGCGGCCCGATGCGGGTGGCCTTGAATATTTTCTTTCCACTCGCGCTGTTTCTCGGCCGTTCATTTCATATTGAAAAAGACAGGATTAAAAACTCATTTATCGAAGTGAACAATTTTTTGGTCAGATCTAAAACCCTCAACCTGCTCCCGAGTCAGGTCTTGCTGCTTGTGCCGCACTGCCTGCAAAAGAGTGACTGCCCGCATAAGATAACAGTCGATATTAATAACTGCCGACGCTGCGGCGGGTGTGTGGTCAGTAAGCTTCTGGAGCTGAGAGATCAGTATGGCATTAACATAGGTATGGCCACCGGAGGCACGCTGGCCCGGAAATTTGTCCGGGAGTACCATCCCCGTGGTATTGTGGCTATAGCGTGCGAGCGTGATCTCACCAGCGGCATTCAGGATTCCAACCCCATTCCGGTGCTGGGAGTTACGAATGAGCGGCCTTTCGGGCCATGTTTCAACACCCAGGTGAAATTGCCGAAGGTGGAGGAAGCCATCTGCTTTTTTATCAGTGAGAGAAGTAAATTGGTTGGCTGAAGCTTACAGCAACGAGAATAATATAGTAACCAGATATATATTTTGTGAATATTTGGAAAGGATGTATCCAGTTGCCCCAAATAACAGCCAGAGAACTGGCCTTGCAAGTGTTAAGAGCAGTGGAGGAAGACGGCGCGTATGCCAATCTGGCCTTAAATCAGGTCTTGGAAAGATACCGGCCCGGTAAGCTCGACCGGGCTTTTGCCACTGAATTAACTTATGGAACACTGCGGACACGCAATACTCTTGACTGGGTGCTGGGGCAATTTGTTAAAAAGCCGCTAACATCTCAGACTATTGCATTGCGCAATATCCTGCGCCTCGGTGTGTACCAGCTTATGTGCATGGACCGGGTGCCGCCGTCCGCTGCCTGCAATGAAGGGGCGGAGATGGCGCGCAGGCATGGACATCCCGGCTCGGTGAAGTTTGTCAATGGGGTGCTGCGCAACGTGGCAAGGCAAATAAAGGAAATTAAGTTTCCTCAACTGGCGGACGACCCAATCGCCCATATCTCGCTGCGCTATTCCCACCCGGCATGGCTGGTGGAAGGCTGGCTGGCGCGATTCGGCCCGGAGGAAACGATCTCCCTTTGCCGGGCCAATAATGAACCGGCGCCGAATACGGTGCGCACGAACACTTTGAAGCTGACGCGGGCCGAGCTCGCGGGCAGGTTGAGAGAAGACGGCCTGGCTGCGCGGGAAACCGCATATGCTCCGGAAGGGCTTAACATCGAAGGCTTTTTTTCTTTGAACGCACTGGGTGCTTTTCAAGAAGGGTTGTTTCAGATCCAAGATGAAAGTTCCATGCTGGCCGGCCGGGCTTTAATGCCCCGGCCCGGCGCCCGTGTGCTGGACGTTTGCGGCGCGCCCGGCGGTAAAACCACTCATTTAGCGGAACTAATGGAAAACCGGGGTGAAATCCTGGCGGTGGATATCCACCCGCACAAGATCGCCTTGATTGAAGAGAATTGCCGCCGCCTCGGGATTAATATAGTCGAGGCGTTGGCGATGGATGCCGAAAGATTGCCGGAACAGCTGGATGAATGGGCTGATTTTATCCTGGTTGACGCTCCCTGCACCGGGCTGGGTGTCCTGAGACGCCGGCCTGATGCCAGATGGCGCAAAGAACCGGGCCAAATCCCGGCGATAGCGCGGCTGCAGGCCGGGATTTTAAAAAGCGCCGCCCGGTGTCTGAAGAAGAAGGGGGTGCTCGTATACAGTACCTGCACGATTACCCGTGAAGAAAATTTGCGTCAGGTTGAAGACTTTCTTTCCCGTCACCCGGACTTCAGTCTGGAAGACTTAAGCCCTTTTCTTCCGGTTGGCTTGGATGAGCAAGGGACTATGCGTTCCGGTTATTTGGAGATTCTGCCTCACCGGCATGGGATGGACGGCTTTTTTATATCCCGCATGAGAAAAAAGGGATAGGGCAAAATGATGGAGAATAGTTTTATTTAAGAAAGAGGAGCAGTTCAATGTCGGTCAAAATCGATTTGCGGGACCTCACCCTTTCTGAGTTGGTCGGTTTGACGCGGCAAATGGATGTCGAGACGTACCGGGCGAGGCAGATGGCAGAATGGGTCTTTCAAAAAGGCGCCGGATCTCTTGAAGAAATGACCAACTTGCCCCGTGATATGCGCGGGCGGCTGGCGTCCATAGCCGGGATTGGGCGCGTTGAAGTCATCAAAAGACAGGTTTCCCGGGGTGGAGACACAGTAAAGTATCTCTTCAAACTGGATGACGGTCAAGCGGTTGAAAGTGTTTTGATGAAACACAGCTACGGCAACTCTGCCTGTATCTCCACCCAGGCCGGTTGCCGGATGGGTTGCCGTCTCTGTGCCTCAAGCCTGGGAGGTTTCGTCCGGAACCTGCGTTCCGGTGAGATTTACGGGCAAGTTCTCGGTATGCAAAAGGACGCCGGAGAAAGAGTGAGCCACGTAGTGATCATGGGTTCCGGCGAACCGCTGGACAATTACGCGGCCACCCTTGCTTTTATAAAAAACGTTACTGCTCCTTACGGTCTTAATATAGGGCAGCGCCATATCACTGTTTCCACTTGCGGTCTGGCGCCCCGGATCAGGGAGATGGCCGGTGAAAAACTGGCGGTTACTCTGGCGGTGTCGCTGCACGCGCCGAACGATCACCTGCGGGATGAGTTAATGCCGGTTAATAAAAAATACCCGTTGCGGGTATTAATGGAAGCTTGCCGGGAATACGCGCTCAAGACAGGCCGGCGGATTACCTTTGAATACGCCCTGATTGCCGGTTTAAACGACGGGCATGAACTGGCCGCTGAATTAGGCGCGCTGCTGTCGGATATGCTCTGCCACGTTAATTTGATCTTAGCCAATCCGGTGCCGGAACGGGGTGTCAGGCCGTCTGCCAGGCGTCAAGCGCTCATATTTAAAAATATTCTTGAAAAAATGGGTATACCCGTTACTGTTCGCCGGAGTCTTGGCGGGGATATCGACGCCGCTTGCGGGCAGTTGAGGCAGAAAACTCTGGCAGGTTGGCATGACGCGTGCCTGCAGGGCGATTTTGAAGCCTGACGCAAAAGAGCGGGCGAGTGAGCTTGCAGAGAAGCGAATGAACTGGGCGAAGCGTTTGAAGTATAACCAGCGGATCAGGAGGTGAGCTCCTTGGGTGTTTTCTCAGGTTTGGAAGGCAGTTTGGAAAAATATATTGAAGGGTTTTTTAAAGACAGGTTTAAAGGACGCGTTCAGCCGGCCGAGATAGCGAAAAAGCTGGCCAGGGAGATGAGGGACCGCAGGCGGGTCAGTGTCAACAGAATTTACGTGCCTAATAAATTTACTGTTCACCTTAATGCTAGTGATTACGATCATATTGCGGCAATAGCTTCGGCATTTTCCGGTGAGCTTCAAGAATATGTAAATCAGAAGGCCAGAGAAAAGAAATATACCCTTGCCGGCCCGCCGGCCGTGGATTTTGTCAGAGAAGAGCTCGAAGAAACAGGGTTTATAAAAATAGAATCCGGTTTTAGCGAGGCGCCGCCGGAGGATGAACCAGCAGAGGCGGATGCGGGAGTGCTTGAACACACCCAGCTTTTTCGCCTGGCCAAGGATATTACTGTTGTGGAAAAGACGCCTGCCGTTTATGCCCGGCTGAAAGTTGAAGCCGGTCCGGAAAAAGGGAGGATTATTAATTTGAGTAAAGCCAGCCAGGTGATCGGGCGGCATGCCGGGTGTGATATCGTTCTGAACGACTTCAGTGTATCCCGGCGCCAGGCGCGGCTTGAATGGGTACAGGGCAGGTTTGCCATCACCGATCTTGGTAGCACCAACGGTACGTGGGTGAACGGTTCCAGAATCGTGTCAAAAGTGCTTGAACCGGGAGATGAAGTAGCCCTGGGCACCACAGTATGCGCATTTAAGGTGGATTAGACATGCTTACCATATTAATTACGGCTTTGCGGTATGCTTTTTTATTGCTTCTCCTTATTTCTATTTTCAGGCTGATTAAATGGATGATCGCCGACCTGAAAGAAGTATCGTCTCAACAGGTAATAGAAAACCCCCCCGGCAGGCCGAGAGAAGAACCCCGTTCTTCTTTCGGGACAACCGGTGAAGTAGAACTGGTGGTTGTCGAAAGCTCCGTATCCCAGCCAAAATCAGGCGACACTTTTGGTTTCCAAAGGGAAACTCTTATCGGCAGGGACGAACGGAGCGATATAATTATTGCTGGCACATTTGCCTCTGCCTGGCACGCGCGTATATACTTTAAGGAAGGACAGTACTGGCTGGAGGATTTGAAAAGCACCAACGGCACTTTCTTGAACGAAATCCAGGTGAATCAGCCGATTGTTTTGGCAAATAGAGATAAAATTAGAATCGGGGGAGTTATTTTTCAGTTTGTGAGGTGGGGGTATGAGATGGGCGCAGATCACTGACACGGGTTTATCAAGGAGGGTTAATGAAGACAGCCTGCTTGTGTTGCCGGAAATGGGGCTGCTGGCGGTAGCGGACGGGATGGGCGGACACCAGGGTGGTGAAGTCGCCAGCGGATTGGCGCTTCAAACGTTGCAGAAAGAGCTCGCCCGCTTGCTGAAAAAGGGTGAATCGCCTGAGAAAGCCCTGCTCAATTCAGTTAAAGTGGCCAATGTTTCGGTATTCAAAATGTCCGTACGGAAGGAAGAACTTAAGGGCATGGGAACGACATTAACCGCGTGTTTGAACTGGGCGGGCGACCTTATTATCGCTCATGTGGGTGATAGCCGGGCCTATTTGATTCGCCGGGGTGGTATTCGTCAATTGACTCAAGACCATTCACTGGTGCAGGAACTGCTAAGAAAAGGCGGCATTAACGAAGAACAGGCGCTTCAGCACCCCCAGCGCAATATGCTGACCAGGGCGCTCGGCACTGCGCAGTCGGTGGCGGTGGACCTTTACCGGGATAAATTAGCGGCAAACGATCTCCTCTTACTGTGCACCGACGGCTTAACCCGTTATCTTCGCCAGGAGGATCTATTATATGTGATCAAATCTTCCCAAGGGATTAACAGCGCGGTGCATGCCCTGCTCGGCAAGGCGCTTCAGTATGGAGGCGCGGACAATGTTACCATTATTCTGGCCCAGTTTTAAATTAGGAGTCAGACTCCCATGAAGCTTCGCTTCATCATCAGATAGCTGAAAATGGTAATGATTTATTTTTACCGTTCTCTTATTTTTCATTCATTAATATAAGGTTCCGGGGGAATAAAATGACTGACGGCAGTTACGGCAACTATATCAGCGCGGTGGCAAAAAGCGCGGCCCGCAGGAAAGGCCGGCGGGTTGAGTGGAAGCTGCTTTCTCTTATCGGGGTTTATGCCATGATCGGGGCGGCTGCGTTGTACCTGGGATCGGCCGGCGCGGCGGACCGGAAGGTCGTTTTCGCCTGCGTCTCAGTTGTCGCGGCCTACTTTTTGGTTAGTTTTTACTGGCATTATTCGGGCTACCGCGGGGATTGCTTTTTGTTGCCGTTAGTCGCCTTGCTTTCCACTACCGGCCTGATTTTCTTGTTTCGCCTGGATCCGGCTTATGGCGTGCGCCAGTTTTTCTGGCTGCTGATCGGGCTGGGAGTTCTGCTTTTAACCACACGGCTGCTTATTGATTTCCGGTTTTTAAGCGACTATAAATATATTTACGCGCTTGCCGGTTTGATTGCCCTTATCCTACCCGTTTTTTTCGGCCAGGAGCAGGGGGGGGCGAAGAGCTGGCTGGACCTTGGCATCTTTAATTTTCAGCCGTCCGAGTTTGTTAAAATCTTAGTAGTGCTTTTCCTGGCCAGTTACCTGTCGGAAAACAGGGCCGTCTTGACCGTCGGGACCAGAAACCTGGGCGGGCTGGCTTTGCCGGGGCCGCAGGAGTGGGGCCCGCTGCTGGCCATGTGGGGAATTTCCCTCTTATTGCTGGTGTATCAGAAAGACCTCGGCGCGGCGCTGATTTATTTCAGCACCTTTCTGACCATGGTTTATGTGGCCACCTCCCGTATTCTTTATGTTCTGTTTGGTTCGACGCTGTTTGCCGCGGGGGCGGCAGCCAGTTTCTACATGTTTGACCATGTGCGGGCCAGATTTGAAATATGGATGAACCCGTGGCCCAATATAGAAACTACGGGATACCAGATCATTCAGTCGCTTTTTGCGATTAACTCGGGCGGTGTGCTCGGCAGCGGTCTCGGGCTGGGATTTCCGGGATACATTCCGGCTGTGCATACCGATTTGATTTTTTCCGCTATTTGTGAAGAACTGGGTTTGGCAGGCGGCGCCGGTATTATTATCCTTTTTATGCTCTTTGTTTACCGGGGAATCAGGATTGCTTTAAAAACGACAGATGAATTCGCCGCCCTGGCAGCTTCCGGGCTGACCGCCCTGCTGGGTTTACAGGCTTTTATCATTATTGCCGGGGTAACCAAGCTGTTACCCCTGACCGGCATTACTCTTCCGTATATAAGTTATGGCGGCAGTTCGCTGGTGGCGAACTTTATATTGCTGGGGCTTTTATTAAATATTTCCCACGAGGAAGAAAGCGATTTATGAAGCAGAATATTCTAAAACTAGGTTTCTTGCTATTGGGCTTATTTTTAATCCTGGTGGGCTACCTGTCTTATTTGCAGGTGGTCAGGAACCCGGCCCTGGCCTCGAATCCTTATAACCGCCGCGTGCAGGAGATGGAGAATCAAACTGTGCGGGGAAACATCTATGATGCCAAGGGTGTTGTCCTGGCCCGGACGGAATTTGACGGCAAGCAAGGCCGGCGGGTTTATCCCCAGGGGGATGTCGCGGCGCATATTATCGGTTACGTTTCCGACCGGTACGGGCGGGCGGGCCTTGAATCCGCATACGATTCTTATCTGCTGGGCATGGAAGGATCCGACAGCGTCAGGAATTTTATCAATAGGCTCCTGGGTAAGGAGCAAAAGGGCGGGGATCTGACGCTCACTATTGACTCTTCCCTGCAGGAGCTTGCAGAGCAGCTGCTGGGGAACCGGCGCGGGGCGGTTGTTCTCGTTGACACCAGGACGGGAGCTTTGCGGGTAGTGGCCTCAGCCCCGGGTTACGATCCCAACCGCCTGGAGGAATACTGGCCGGTTCTGGTGCAGGCGGCGGACTCGCCCTTGCTGAACCGGGCGACGCAGGGCGCTTACCCACCCGGTTCAACGTTCAAAATTATTACTGCGGCGGGAGCGCTGGCCGACAAACCCGGACTGGCCGACAGCACTTTTAACTGCCAGGGTTACTTGATGGTGGGCGGGTATAAGCTGACCGACCTGGCTGTGCATGGCGAAGTGGATCTGAAAAAGGCTCTCGCCGTCTCATGCAACACCACTTTTGCGCAGTTGGGCCTCGGGTTGGGCGCCGACAGCTTTTACCGCACCTTTAAAGCTTTCGGGCTGGATCAGGACCCCGGCCCAGGAATCGCGGTGCGGCCGGGCACGCTTGCCGCTCCGGGTGATATGATTCAGACAGAACTGGCCAGCAGCGCCATCGGACAGGGCGAGGTGCTGGTAAGCCCGCTGCATATGGCCCTGGCGGCGGCGGCCATAGCCAACCAAGGTGTGATTATGCATCCTTACCTGGTTGAATCGGTAAGAGACTCCTCCGGTGCAGCAGTTCAGTCCGTAACGCAACGCCAGTGGCTTACCGCAACCACCCCGGCCATATCCGGAATCATTAAAGAAGGGATGATCGACGCGGTGCGCGGCGGCACGGCGACAGCAGCGGCTGTTTCCGGGGTGAAGGTGGCCGGTAAAACCGGCTCCGCGCAAAACCCGCACGGTAAGACGCACGCCTGGTTTATCGGTTTCGCGCCCGCGGAGCAGCCCAGGCTGGCTGTCGCGGTGGTTTTGGAAAACGCCGGTTCGGGCGCGTCTGTCGCGGCCCCGGTCGCGGGCAGGCTTCTGGCGACGGCTCTGGCGAAGGGGTATTAGATTGGCGAGCGGCGTGCAAAAAATAACTTTGCTAACGTTTAGTTTAGATTAGAGGTGAATAAAATGATCGGGAAGCTTTTGGGGAACCGCTATGAAATTGTGGAACAGCTGGGCGGCGGTGGTATGGCCATAGTTTATAAGGGCCGGGACACCATTTTGAACAGATTGGTTACCATAAAAGTGCTTCGTTCCGAGTTCAACAGTGACGAAGACTTCGTAAAACGGTTTCGCAGGGAGGCCCAGGCTATCGCCAGCCTCTCACACCCGAATATAGTCAGCATTTACGATGTCGGCCGGGTAGATGAAGTTGACTACCTGGTCATGGAATATGTTGAAGGCGACAACTTAAAAAATCTGATCCGGCTGCATGGCCCTTTAACCCCGGCCAGGTCCGCCCAAATTGCCCGACAGATCAGCGACGCGCTGGAACATGCCCATGAAAACAGCATCGTGCACCGGGATGTCAAGCCGCAGAACATTTTAATCACCAGGGACGGACGGGCCAAACTGACCGATTTCGGGATCGCCAGGGAGGCCACTGCCGCTACCCTTACCCAGACCGACGCCGTCATGGGCTCGGTTCATTACCTTTCCCCCGAGCAGGCGCGTGGAGAAAATACCGGACCGCGTTCCGACATCTATTCCCTGGGTGTCGTATTGTATGAAATGGCTACGGGAGCGCTGCCTTTCCAAGGGGACACCCCGGTCGGCGTCGCTTTGAAGCATATCCAGGATGAGCCGCCCCGCCCTTCCCTGCTGAATCCGGCGGTGCCGTTGAGCTTGGAAAAAGTGATCGCCCGGGCCATGGCGAAGAGCCCGTCCGGCCGGTATGAAACAGCGAGACAGATGGCGCAGGAACTTGAGAATATAGCCGGAGCCGGCATAAAAGATCCGCCGCGGGCTGAGCCCGATGATGAATTCGCCACCAGAGTGATTCCCACCGTTCACAGGGCGGCCGGGGATATCCAGCCCGCTGAGAGGGATGTGCGCGGGAGAAAAAGAAGCAAGAGATGGCTCTGGTCGGCGTTGATTCTTCTGGTGCTGTTTGCCGCGGGGGCCGCCGCGTTTCAGTTTTACTTCAATATACCGGAAGTGACGATGCCTTCCGTCGAGGGAAAGACCCTTGATGAGGCTAAAAGCATCTTACGCCGGCAGGGTATAAAAAAAGACCCTCAGGTGTTCTTGAACTACCATCCCAGTGTGCCGGAGAACAGTGTCATTTCCCAGAAGCCCGCAGAAGGCGACAAGATAAAAGTAAACCATACCGTAATTCTATATGTCAGCCAGGGAGCGGAACTGCGGGAGGTGCCTTCGGTGATCGGCCACAGTTTCAGTGATGCAAAAAGCATGATTGAAAGAAATGATTTAAACGTAGCCATGCCCTATCAGGAAGGGTACAGCAATGAATATGCGGAAGGAGTCGTGATGGATCAGGAGCCCAAAGGCGGCAAACTCGCAAAAGGAAGCCAGGTAATCTTGCATGTCAGTAAAGGAAAGCAGCCCGTGATGCATAAGCTGCCCGACCTGACCGGCCTCACGCTGGAGAAGGCGAAAGAGGAATTGTTGAAACTTAAGTTAATCCTTGATGAAAATGTGAACAGGGTTAGAAGCACCAGTTACCTCTCCGGGCAGGTGACAGACCAGAGCCCGGCCAAGAACACAGAGGTCGAGGAAGGCTCCGAAGTGCATGTAACCGTAAGCGACGGGCCGGGCCCGGAAAAGCGCACTAAAAATGTAACCGTCCCATTTAACGACGATAAGAAAGAGCACAAGCTGAGAATCGTGCTGAATGATGTGCGGGGCGCTACCGAAGTTTTTGACGGCACTGTCAGGAATGAAAAATCGGTGACCAAACAAATAACCTATTATGGTAAGGCGACTGTTCGAGTTTATGTGGATGAAGTCCTGGTGGATGGTGATATACCTCTTGATTAGCGGGGAAAACCTTGTTCAGGGCATTGTCCTGAAGGCGTACAGCGGCCATTATTTTGTTCATGACGGCGGCTGTGCATGGGAGTGCTCGCTGCGGGGGCGCTTCCGTTACGAAAAACAGCAAGTCCTGGTTGGAGACCGGGTGGAACTGGCGCCAAAAGCGGACCGGGCCGGGGTTATCGTGAAAGTATTGTCCCGCCGCTCCGCGCTGTTGCGGCCGCCGGTAGCCAACGTGGATCAAGCGATAATTATTTTTTCCGTACGGGAACCCGAGCCCAATCCCGGCTTACTGGACCGCTTTCTCATTACGGCAGTCATGAATCAGATTGAGCCGGTGATATGTTTCAATAAAATCGACCTTATAGAAAATGGCGAGGTTGCTCTTGTTTCCCGCTATCAGGGTGTATATACTGTGGCGCTAACCAGCGCGGTGACCGGAACGGGTCTGGACAGCCTGCGGGAGAAACTGCGGGGAAAAATTTCGGTATTCGCCGGCCCTTCCGGGGTGGGCAAATCGACGATATTAAACGCCATAGTGCCGGAGTTGAAACTTAAAACCGGCAGAGTCAGCGAAAAATTAAAGCGGGGCAAACATACGACCCGCCATGTGGAATTGATATCCCTGCCTGAAGGTGGATTGGTGGCGGACACCCCCGGTTTTTCCAGCCTGGACTTGCCCGATATCAAGCTGGAGGAACTAGCCGGCTACTTTCCGGAAATGGAAGAGTACAGCGGGGATTGTTACTTTAGCGGCTGCCTTCATGACAGGGAACCCGGGTGCGCTGTCAAGAAAGCGGTGGAACAAGGGGGAATTGAAGAATCACGCTACCGGCAATATGTTGAATTTTTACAAGAATTGAGAGGCAGGAGGCGGTATTGATGGTCAAACTGGCCCCTTCCATATTATCCGCGAATTTTGGGGCGCTGCTTGATGATGTTCGGCAAGTTGAAGAGGCCGGGGCGGAGTACCTGCATATTGATGTTATGGACGGTCATTTTGTCCCCAATATTACCATCGGCCCGCTGGTGGTGAAGGCGCTCAGGCCGAAAAGCCGCATGTGTTTTGACGTCCACCTGATGATTGAAAACCCGGAGCTGTACATTGAGCAGTTTATCAACGCCGGCGCGGACTTGATTACCGTGCATGTGGAGGCCGCACGGCACCTGCACAGGCTCTTAGCCCTGATCAAGGAAAAGGGTGTGCGGGCGGGCGTGGCGTTGAACCCGGCCACACCGCCCGGTGCCGTGGAGTATGTCCTTCCCTTGGTGGATCTGGTCTTATTAATGACCGTCAACCCAGGCTTTGGCGGACAGGCGTTTATTCCCGAAGTGCTGCCCAAGATCAAGGCTGTCAGGCAAATGCTTAACAAGCGGGGTTTAAAAGCTGAAGTCCAGGTCGACGGCGGGGTGAACCAGGACACGGCTGCCGCTGTGGTACAAGCCGGCGCCACGGTACTGGTAGCCGGCTCGGCGATTTTCGACAGCGCCGATATCGCTTCCGCCGTGCGTCAACTCAGAATAATAATGGGGTCAGCCCTTGACATTGGACAGGTAAATATTTTATAATTTTCCATAACACCAGATAATGGAGTGGGATATTATGGCTAGGCCCCTTAGGCTTGAATATGAGGGAGCAATGTATCATATAACGGCACGAGGGAATGAAAGAAAAAAGATATTTTTTATGCCTGACGATTATGAAAAATTTAAAGATTACCTCAAAGCTGCAAAACAGAAATATGGCATAATTATACACAGTTACGTTTTAATGAGTAATCACTATCATTTGATATTAGAAACTCCCGACGGAAATTTAAGCAAGGTAATGCATAATATTAACAGTTCATATTCAACATATCTAAATATTAGGCGAAAGAGGAGCGGTCATTTATTTCAAGGTCGGTATAAGGCAATTCTCGTTGACAAAGATAACTATCTAATAGAATTAAGCAGATATATACACTTAAATCCCGTAAGAGCGGGAATAGTTAAACAGCCTGAAGACTATGAATACAGCAGNTATAGAGTATTTGCGGCAGGTAAAGAGGACNAAATCGTTGACCAANATACGATATTAAANATGATAGCGGACCAGNTGGAGACGGGTAGAAACCAATATTGTAAATATGTCAATANCGGAATATCTGAAGAAATAAAGAATCCNTTTGAAGCGGTCTATGGCGGGTTGGTAATGGGCGGAGAAATATTTATAAAAGAGGCCTTGCGGCAACTTAAGGATTGNAATTTGGAGAAAGATGATATTTCATATAGAAAAGAATTAAAGAGCACATGCAATATCGAAGAGATAATAGAAAGAACAGCCAAGCTTTTAAAAGTCTCAATTGAAGATATTAAAGAGAATAAGATTCCTCAATACAGAAAGATTGCTATATATTTTGCTAAAAAGAATACAGGTGCCACTAACAAAGAAATTGGGTCATACTTCAAAGGATTAAGTTATTCAGGAGTAGCAAAAACAAATGAACGATTTATTAAGGAAATGGATGGAAATAAGGAGATCAAGGCTTGGATAACCGAACTTGAGCAAAATCTGTCCAATGTCAAGGGCTGACCCCAAAAAATAACTGGGACCATAGAACACGGTTGGTGTTCTTAATGGTACCCAGTTATTTATTTTTGGGTCTTTATATTTAAAAATATTTGTTTAAATTGCAAAATTCTTATTTAGATTTGTTAAAATATCAACTATAATGGGATAAAACAGTAATAATTGGCATTAGAGGCTGTAAAAATGAGGAAAAATTTAATTTATCTTTGGATAATCGCTGTTATTTTAGCAATAATAGGATTTCTAATTTATTATCATACTGACATGCTTAGTAAGTCACCTGTTAATAACAGTTTGTCATTTGTTAATATATCCCATCTGGAATCGGATGCAAATAATAACTTGTTCGTCATTGATCAATCAATGAAAAGATTAGTTAAAACAAATCCTTCTGGTGTTTTAACCAGTATTATCGACAGCGATAATGGAAGGAAAGACTCTTCCGTGCTGTTTTCTGATGTTGTTGCCGATGACAGCGGCTCGTTTTACGTGTTATCCACCGTTTTAGACGCTCAGGGTTATTATGTGGAATCGGAAGAAATCAACCGGTATACGCCGGCAGGCAATTTTGACAAGCAGCTGTACCGGGTGGAATATGACCGGGAAAATAGGCCGAATCGCACAGGACGGCTGAAAACGCTGGATATCAAGGATAATTTTCTTTACTTTTACAGTGTCGGGCAGGACAAAATAATACTGAACAGATTGACTCTGAATGGAGATAATGTTGATAGCTTATTCAGTATTTTCTTAGACGGGGAAATGTATTTGTCCGAAATCGCAGGACTGGAATTCGGTTCAATATTCTTCACTACCAAAAAAGGTGAAATTTATCAAATCAATGACTCCGGCAGGCCGGTTCTGGTTTATTCCAGCGGCAGCGGGGAAAAATCACTGCCGGTATATTTGGATGTTAGCGCGGACAAACATATTTATTTTGCCGATGTTTACAGGGAGGAAATTGACCGCCTGCGTACCGGTGAGATTAATTCCGCCGAGACACTTTTGTCGGAAAGAAAACTTTATGAGCAGGGGTATAGCGTTCCGTTTTCAGTGCTGAAAGATCTCAGTATAAAGCAAGACGGGTCGGTTCTCATTGCCGCCTCTGACCGGGTAATCTGTGTCCGGCCGGACGGCGGGATAAATTTTATATTAGAAAAAGTAAAATTCCCATATAAGACAATGGCTATGCGATTGTTGGCCTGGCTGCTGGTTTTGCTGGCCGTTGTTTTGTTTTTGCGCGGATGTAAAATTCTCTATGTCGATATCATGCAAAAGAGAATTTCTTTGATTTTTAAACAGCTTTGTTTTATTCCGGTGATTGTGCTGGCCATGGTTCTTGTGTCAAGCGTTATTAATGCAGACCTTTTTGCTTTGTAAGCTTTTTTGGTTTTTCAGTCATTGCTCAAGCGTTCTCAATCCGGTGAATTGAAACTACTCTACATTAGATAATAGCCTGATTTTTTCATTGATTTAATAATTTGCCTCATT
>Ga0067045_1002827_pt1 | contig 49004 bp, 45 predicted proteins | sample TerdegcTABiofilm_FD_59184 | JGI IMG/M metagenome (GOLD analysis project Ga0067045, IMG submission 59184) | Combined Assembly of (Gp0054472, Gp0054536) Wastewater bioreactor microbial communities from Singapore -Terephthalate degrading...
GCCCTGGGCGGAGCGGCCGGGGCGACTGCGCCTCCTACGCCCTGGGATGGCAGGAGTCGTACACGTCCCGCAGCTCCGCGTCGAAATGAGTATACCGCTCCGTGGTGGTGATGGAAGAGTGTCCGAGGAGTTCCTGAAGGGTCCGCAGGTCCATCCCCCGGCGCAGCAGGTGCGTTCCGAAGGAATGACGCAACACGTGGGGATGGAGTCGAGATGCGGCGATTCCAGCCCCCTTGCCTCGTCGGCGAATGATACGCCACACGTCCTCCCTGCCCAGGGGGCCACCGGTGCGGCTCAGAAAGACCTCCTCCCGGGCCGCCGCGTCGAGAGCGGGGCGCCCCTGATGTATGTAGCGCCGCAGCATCTCCCGCACTTCTCCGAGCAGGGGCACTGTCCGTTCCTTGTCCCCCTTGCCGATGGCCCGAAGCCGCCCTCCGGAGAAGTCCAGATCCCGCAGCCGCAGCGTCACCAGCTCCGACGCCCGGAGGCCGCAGCCGTAGGCGGTCTCCAGGATCGCCCGGTCGCGCAGGTCCAGAGGAGCCGCACCCGCGCAGGAGGCGAGCAGTCGCTCAACTTCCCCCTCGCTCAGGATCTGAGGAAGTTTGCGCCCTTTGTCCGGCAGGGGAATCGCGGCGTCACCGCCGGGAAACCACCCCTCCAGGACGAGAAAGCGCATGCACGACCGGATCGCCGCAGCCCGCCGCTGTATGGTGGCCTTGCTCTTACCCTGGAAGGTCAGGGCCTTGAGATAGGCCCCGAGGCCTTCCGGCTCGGGAGGAAAGGAGGCGACATGCCTTTTCCGGCAGAAGGCGGTCCAGTCCCGGAGGTCCCTTCCGTAGGCGAGGACGGTGTTTTCGCTCGCGCCGCGCTCCAGCAGGAGAAAGTCGAGAAAAGCGACGCACTGCTCCTCCGCGGTGTCCTTCCCGCCTCCCGGAAGCGTTTCGTCCTCCGCCGCGCCGTCAGGCCCGCACCCTGCGCCCGATTCGTCCGGCCCTCCGGCTCCGGCATGCACTGCACCTGTGCCCGCCGTACCGCTTCGCAGGTGCCCCTCCCGGAGCGGATTCCCCTCCATCGGCCGCTTCCGGGAGAGGCGACCGCCCCGAAGACTCCCGCGCCGCAGAGGCTCGCCAGACCCGTTCTGCCCGTCCGACGCCTCCGCTCCGCCCGGAGCATCCCGCAAGCGCCCGGCCTCTTCGTCCATATCTCCTTCACCCCCCGCAGCCCGGCAATCCGCCCTCCCTCGCGGCGAAGTACCGCCGGCCCGAAAAAAGTGCCGGGGAGCCCTACGGCATACCGCGGGTTCCCCGGCGCGAAACGATTCAGCACTCCGTTCCCGCCTCCGTCTGACATGTCATCTTCCGACAGAGGAAGCGGCACAGCGCAACAAGGGTCTTGCCATCCTTGATCCGCCCCTGGCAGAGCAGGTCGGGAAGCTCCCGGACGGACACGGGAACGACCCGGATCGTCTCGTCGAAGTCGGGCGCCAGAGCTGAGGGGAAGAGACCCGTGGCGTGAAAGAGAATGAGCACTTCGTCGCTGAATCCCGGAGAGGTGTAGAAACGGCACATCTCGTCAAAATGCTCCGCGTCGAAACCGATCTCCTCCTGCAGCTCCCTCCGCGCTGTCTCCAGAGGCAGCTCGTCAGGCTCCATGATCCCAGCGGGCACCTCCAGGAGCACCGCACCCACGGGATAGCGATACTGCTCGACGAGTAGTATCTCCCCCTGGTCGTTCTCGGCGAGAATGCCCACCGCGGGGGCATGCTCCACCACCTCGCGGTTCGTCCGCTTGCCGCTCGGAAGCCGCACGCCGTCGACGCGCAGGTTCAATATCCGCCCGCGGTAGAGCGTGATCCCCGAGAGCTTGGTCTCGACGAGGGCAGGATCGACGCTGTTTCCCACGACGATCCGTGCCTTTCCGTCGTCCCTTCCGTTCCGACCTTCCATCAGCGTCGCCGCGTCCTGCTCCCGGGATCTCCTTGCGAACTCCTCCACGATACCCATGGTGCCTCCTTGTGTCTTTTCGCCCTCTTCCGTCAGCGGGAAACACCCTTTCGTGCGATCTCCCGGCCCTTCTCGAAGGCGGTGATGTTCATCTCCATCATCTGAGCCTTCTTCTTGCCGAGCTTGTCCTTGATGGTTGCGAGACACGCGTCGGCTCCCACGATATCCCCCGCCTCCACCAGTGCGCCCAGGACGACCACGTTGGCGACCTTCTCGCTCCCAAGCTCCATGGCCAAGGAGTTGGCCGGAACGGCGACGACGGTGATGTCCGTCCGGGGGTTCCTGTAGGACACCAGGTCCTCATTGTACAGAAGAATGCCTCCCGGTTTCACCGTTGGTTCGAACTTCGCGAGGGAGGGCTGGTTCATGATGACCACGTAGTCCGCCCTGCTCACCACGGGAGAGGCGATCTCCTCGTCGCTCACCATGACACTGCAGTTGGCGGTGCCGCCGCGCATCTCCGGCCCGTAGGAAGGGATCCACGTGACGTGGCGTCCTTCGTACATGGCCGTGTAGGCCACGAGCTGCCCCAGCGTGAGCACTCCCTGCCCGCCGAACCCGGCGGCGAGAAGGCTCCTGAAGAATTCTGCCATGATGCGGATCGCCTCCTTACTCCGGTACCTTGATGTCCCCGAGGGGATAGTAGGGGATCATCTTCTCTTCCACCCAGTTCGCTGCGTCGGCGGGGCGCATGCCCCAGTTGGTGGGACAGGTGGAGAGCATCTCCACGAAGGAAAAGCCCTTCCGGTCGATCTGGGTCTGAAAGGCCCGCTTCACCGCCGCCGCAGCCTTGCCCACGTACTTAGGCTTGGCCACGGAGACCCGGGTGATGTAGGCTGGGGCCGCGAGGGTGGCGAGCAATTCCGCCACGCGCATGGGGTAGCCGTTCACGCCGGGGTCGCGTCCCAGAGGGCAGGTGGTGGCCTTCTGCTGCAAAAGCGTGGTGGGGGCCATTTGCCCTCCTGTCATGCCGTAGATGGCATTGTTGATGAAGATCACCGTGATGAGCTCTCCCCGGTTGGCGGCGTGGACGATCTCCGCCATGCCGATGGAGGCCAGGTCGCCGTCCCCCTGATAGGTGAACCCCACCATGTCGGGACGGATGCGCTTCACCGCCGAGGCCACCGCCGGAGCCCTGCCATGGGCGGCCTCGTACATGTCGGTATCGATGTAGTTGTAGAGGAACACAGAGCACCCCACGGGGGCGACTCCGAAGGTTTTCTTCTGAATGCCGAGTTCGTCGATGACCTCCGCCACCAGTCTGTGGGCGATGCCGTGAGTACACCCCGGGCAGTAGTGGGTTGGCACATCCGACATGGATTTCGGGCGCTCGAAAATCTTGGTCTCTTTCATGACGTCCCCTCCCGGCCTACTTGCCCGTGATCTCGCGGATCCGGGCCTCGATCTCGTCCACCGAGGGCGCGATGCCGCCCACGCGTCCGCAGAAATGCACGGGAACGGTCCTGCCGACGCCGATCCTGACGTCGTCGATCATCTGACCGCAGCTCATCTCCACCACCAGCACGTCCTTCACGCTCCGGGGGAGATTCTCGAAGGGCGCGTAGGGGAAGGGATAGACCGAAATGGGGCGGATCATTCCCACTCGGAGCCCCTCCTTGCGGAGTTCGTTGATGGCGGACCGGGCGATGCGTGCCGTGGTACCGTAGGCGGCGAGCACGATCTCCGCGTCGTCCGTCCTGTAGCTCTCGTAACGTACCTCGTTCTTCTCCATCTCGCGGTACTTGGCCTGGAGCTTCATGTTGTGCCGCTCCAGCTCCTCCGGATCGAGGTAGAGGCTCTTCACCAACGCCCGGGTTCCGCGCCGCTCCATGTAACCCACGGCCCAATCCCTCTTGTCGGGAAGCTCCATGGGTTCGGGGGTGCGGAACTCCACCGCTTCCATCATCTGCCCCATGAAGCCGTCGCCCAGGATCATCACGGGGTTTTTATACTTTTCCGCCAGGTCGAAGGCGAGCATGGTGAGATCCACCCCCTCCTGGAGGGTGCTGGGGGCGAGGACGAGGAGCCGGTAGTCGCCGTGGCCGCCACCGCGGGTGGCCTGGAAGTAGTCCGACTGGGCGGGAAGGATGCTCCCGAGCCCAGGGCCGCCCCGGACGATGTTCATGAGCACGCAAGGCAGCTCCGCTCCGGCGATGTAGCTGATTCCCTCGGACATGAGAGAAATCCCCGGACTCGACGAGGAGGTCATCACCCGTTCTCCCGTTCCGGCGCCGCCGAAGATCATATTGATCGCCGCCACTTCGCTCTCCGCCTGGAGATACACCCCACCGACCTCGGGAAGCCGCCTGGACATGTACTCGGGAATCTCGTTCTGGGGGGTGATGGGATAGCCGAAGAAATACCTGCACCCAGCACGAATCGCCGCCTCCGCCAGGGCCTCATTTCCCTTCATCAGGACACGTTCGCTCATCGTCGCGTTCACCTCGCATCCTCGTCGATCCGGAAGACTTCGATCGCCACGTCGGGGCACGTGAGCGCGCACATGCGACAGGCGATGCACCCTTCGGCGAACTGCTCCGCGGGCCGATATCCCTTGTCGTTGATCCTGTCGGAAATGCGCAGAACGCTCTTCGGACAGGCCGCAACACACAGGCCGCAGCTCTTGCACCGATCCTCGATCACCGTAATTCGCCCTTTAGGCATCCACCACACCTCTCTCCCATGGCAGAAGAATACGCCGCTCCAGAGGCCAGAGCGGAACGCCCGCGAGCGTCGCCCTCTCCTCTGAAGATCCGACAACCGCGCACCACAGTGCTTCCGCGACACCCGCGTACAACAGAGGAATCCCCAGGGCTTCCGAGGCCTCTTTCGCGAGGTCGATCCCCTTTGCCACGTCCTCCATGGTCGTCTCGCCGAGACAATGGGCATTGCTCAGCAATCCCGTGATCTTAAGTCCCGTCACCATTTCGAGCTCGGCGTGGAGAACGGCGATCTTCTGCAGCGTGTTCGTCTGGGGGCGGAAGGCATTGACGACCAGAAGAAACGTGATGCCTTCTTTTTTCAGAAGCGGCGCGAACTGGGTGAGGGCCATGCCGCCCCGGACGTCTCCTCCCACATCGAGAAAAAGCCTGTCGGAGCCTCCGATGGAGCGGGACACCTCCGGAGAAAGGGCCGGTGCGTCCCCCCACCGGGCGTTCCCCGGAGAGGTGATGACCTGAAATCCTTCGGCGCGGAGCGCCTCCGCCCGTTCGCGGACACAAAAATAGGGGTTGGTGATGTCCACATCGGCGATGCGGATTCCCTCCCCCTTCTGGAGAAACGTATGGGCCAGGTTCAGAAGCCACTCGGACTTGCCCGATCCGAGGGCTCCGCCTACAGCGAGGTTGCGTTCCCAAAAATGAAGACCGATGAGGCGTTTCCGCACCAGGGCGACGTCGCAGTGCTTCAGGGCATCGACTCTGCTCATTCGAAGAAAATCCCTCCGTTTTCCCGCAGACCCCGCACCCAAGCAAGAGCGCCGCACCGGGGCTTTCCTTCGGGTTGCACCTCGAGGAGCTCCACCGCACCGTCACCGCATGCGACAATCGGGCCCCTCTCTCCAAGACGAAGCACTGCGCCGGGACGTCCTTTTCCCTCCGCAGGTCTGCTGCGCCAGAGTTTCACGCGTTTTCCTCCAAGAAAGGCAAATGCTCCGGGCGCAAGGGCGAGCGCCCGAACCCGGTTGTGCACGGCGAAGGCAGGAGCAGCCCACTCCACTCTCGCTTCTTCTTTGGTGATTTTGGGGGCAATAGTAGCGAGCCTCGAATCCTGACTTTTTTCGAGAGTATGTCCCTGCTGCAACAATTGTAAGACACGGAGCAACATTTGGCTACCCTTCAGGGCGAGAACCCGCAGCAGATCCACCGCATCGTCCTCCGGGGCCACGGCGTAGCGCTCCTGGGCGAGGATCGGCCCCGCGTCCATCTCGCGGACGAGGCGGAATACCGTGACGCCCGTCTCGGCGACACCGTCCAGCAGCGCCCGTTGGAGCGGAGCGGCCCCCCGGTAGGCGGGGAGCAGGGAGGGATGGATGTTGCAGCAGCCGAAGCGGGGAAGATCGAGAAAGGGAGGAAGGATGAGCTGGCCGAAGTCCACCACGAGGAGCGCGTCCGGGCGCTCTTCCTCCAGGACCTTCAGGAAGCGCTCCTCCCGGGAGAGTTTCTCCGAATACTCCGGCTCATAACCGGCCTGCCGCGCCGCTTCGTCGAGCGGCACGGGGCGCAGGTGCAGCCCCCGTCCCGCCGGGCGGGGCGGGGCGGTGACGACCCGGGCAAAGCGCATCTCCGCCGCGAGCGCGGAAAAGCAGGTCGCAGCGAAGAGCCCCGAGCCGAGAAACCAGTAACGCCCTTCCGGAGACACCATGGTCATTCCTTTCGTTTCTGCAGACGTCTTTTGATGAGATGCCGTTTCATAGGCGAGACGTTGTCGATGAGAAGTTTCCCGTTGATGTGGTCGATCTCGTGGGAAAGCGCCCGGGCGGCGAACTCCTCCCCCGTGATGGTGCGGAGATTCCCGTTCTCGTCCCGGGCCTCCACCACCACCCGGCGAGGACGCGTCACCTTCTCGAAGATCTCGGGAAAACTCAGGCACCCCTCCTCGCCCACCTGTTCCCCCTCGGCCTCGACGATTCGGGGGTTCACCAGGACATAACGCTCTCCCTTGAGGACCACCACGACGACCCGCCTGGAAACGCCCACCTGAGGCGCCGCAAGACCAACGCCGTCCCTGGACTCCATGGTGTCCCACATGTCCCGGAGAAACGCCCGGAATGCGTCGTCGAACTCCGTGACCTCCTCCGTGGGAGCGCGCAGCGCCGGATCTGGATAAATGCACACCGGAAGTACCGCCATGCCGTTCCCTCCTGCCTGACACGACAAAGGACCGCCCGACCCGAGGGCAAGGCGGTCACTCTTTGGTCCCGTCGAATCCGGGGCCTAGCGGCCGCCGTTGTTAAACATGCCGCCCAGGTAGTCTCCGATGGTGACGGAGGCGTCCTCCTGGGGCAGAACGGTCTCCTTCTGGCGTCCCTCGCCCTGGCGGCGACGCGGCCGCTCGGAGCGCTCCTCGTCGGAGTGCCGCCGGGACTGCGCCTGCTGCTGCTCCTGGGACTCGTCGGGCTGCTGCAGCGCGCTCAGGCTGAGGCGGATGCGCCGCTCCGCGGGGTTGACCTCCAGAACGCGGGCGGTCACCTCCTGCCCTTCCTGCAGCACGTCCTCGGGCTTCTCCACCCGCTGACGGCTCAGTTGGGAGATGTGAATGAGCCCTTCCACGCCCTTCTCCAGCTCCACAAAGGCGCCGAACTCGGCGAGGCGGACCACCTTCACCTCCACGTCCTGGCCGGCGGCGTAGCGTTCGCCCACGCCGTTCCAGGGATCGTGCAGCTGCTTGTAGCCCAGGCTGATCCGCTTGCGCTCGCAGTCCACGTCGAGGATGCGCACGTCCACGGTCTCGCCCTTCCGGAGCACTTCCTTGGGATGCTTGATCCGGGTCCAGCTCAGGTCGCCGATATGGATCAGTCCCTCGATGCCGGGCTCTATCTCCACGAAGGCGCCGAAATCGGTGAGGTTCGTCACGACACCGGTGGTGAGCACGTCCTTGCCCCACCGCTCGCCCACGGTCTCCCAGGGGTCCGACTGGACCTGCTTCATGCTCAGGGAGATCCGGTTGTTCTCGCGATCGATGCCGATGACCTTGACCTTCACCGAATCGCCCTTCTTGACGATTTCCTTGGGTTTCGCGTTGCGCTGCCAGGAGAGTTCGGAAATGTGCACGAGCCCCTCCACGGGACCGAGGCTCACGAAGACGCCGAAGGACGTGATGCTGCTGACCGCGCCCTCGAGAACAGCCCCCTCCTCGACCTGGGAATAGAAGCCGTCCCGCTGATAGTTCATCTCCTCCTCCAGCACGGAACGCCGGGAGAAGACCAGGCGACGCTTCTTTCTGTCCTTTTCGAGGAGTTTCACCTCGAAGATCTCATCCACGAACCGCCCGGGGTTGACGCCCCGGCCCTCTTCCGCGAGGTGCGAAATGGGGATGAAGCCCTCGATGCCGCAGCAATCCACGATGAGACCGCCCTTGACCTTCCGGAGACCCCGCACCGTGACGACATCGCTCTTGCCCAGAGCCTCTTCGACGGCGTTCCACCGGTCGTCGAAGGCCGAGCGCCAGCGGCTCACCACAAGCTGGGATTCCTCGTTCTGGATGATGTTGATCACCTGAACGCGAATCGTGTCTCCCACGGAGGGCTCGGGTACATCCTCGACCAGAGCGCGATGGGTCCACTCCCGACGGGGAAGGAAGCCCTCGCACTTGTAGCCCACGTCGACGAGCCATCCGTCCTCGCTCGCCTCGACGATGACGCCGTCCACCAGTTTCCCCCGATGGATCTCCTGGGCCTCGTACTCCGCCAGCATGTCCTCCATCGTGGTGCTTCCGCTCTCGATGACCGGATCCATTCCTTCAACGTTGTTCTCGTGCTCCACCATTACCATCCATCCCCCTTGACGACCTTTCTGTCGCGAGCATTGATATAAGCTGGTGAATGAGCCAATCCGGAGTGCTCGCCCCGGCGGCTACGCCGATGATGGCCTTGTCCGACAACCACCCCCGATCAAGTTCCTGAGCATGTTCGATCCAGAGCACGGGTGCCCCCGCGCCCTGGGCGATCTCGAAGAGCTTTTTCGTGTTGGCGCTGTTTCGTCCACCGATAATGATAATACCATCCACTTCCGCTGCCAAGCGACGCACGGAATCCTGCCGCGCCACAGTGGCTCCGCAGATGGTATTGAACACCCGGATCTCCCGCGCCTGGGGCACCACCCGGGCCACGACGCCCGCCAGCGTGGTCTCCTTCTGTGTAGTCTGACAGACGATGCCGATTTTGTCACGCCGCGGCGGCAGGGAGAATTCCTTCATGTCGTTCAGCACTTCCGCCTCGCCCGTGACATAGCCCCGGATACCCTGCACCTCGGGGTGATCCTCGTCGCCGACGATCACCACGAAATATCCCTCCCGGGAGAGCAGTTCCGCCCGCTCCTGGGCGTTCCGCACGAAGGGGCAGGTGCCGTCCACGATCCGCCCGGCCCGTTTGCGCGCCGTCTCGAAGACCCGGGGAGACACGCCGTGGGCGCGGATGAACACCGTCGCCCCCTCGGGGATGGTATCGGGATCCTCCACCACCACGAGCCCCACCGCCTCCAGGCGGGCGATCTCCTGCGGATTGTGGATGGGACTGCCCAGAGCGAAGACCCGGCCACCGTCCCGCAGCGCGTTCTCAAGCTCCTCCACGGCCCTGCGCACACCGAAGCAGAGACCGGTAGGGTTTGCAACGACAACCTTCATGCGTCCTCCCGAACTGTACCGGGATCTCCTCCGGCGTTTTTCACGAAATGCCCCGCGAGATGTCTTCCGCAGGACTCCAGAATTGTAGCATAAGAAGACTCCTCCAAAACATGCGATGCATCATACCACAAGACCGGTGAAAATTTGCGGAACCAAGTCATCTGTCTTCGTGAAAAAGCCCGGGTCGCCGCAGCGTCTCCGTTCATCGCCTCCTCAAACGTGCACTCCCCCCGGTGGTACGCCACCAATTCCCGGTAGCCGAATCCCTGCAGGGCGGGCATGCTCTCGTCGAAGCCGTGTTCGAGGAGCCACGCCACCTCCTCCGGAAATCCCGAGGCGAACTGTCTGCGCACCCGTTCGTTGATCCGCCGGTACAGCTCCTCCCGGGGGCGGAGCAGACCGATGTAGAGCACCGCGTAGGGCGCGACGGGAAGTGCCCCCTCCCGGTAGGTCTCCGTGGCGGGGCGCCCGGTCAGCTCGAAGAGTTCCAGGGCGCGGACGACCCGCCGCAGATCCCTGGGGTGGATCCGCGCCGCCGACGGGGGGTCCAGCTCCGCGAGACGCCGGTGCAGCGCCTCCCTCCCCACCCGGGCCGCCTCGTCCTCCAGACGCCGCCGTACCTCCCAGCTCCGGGGAAGATCCTCCGTGAGAATGCCGTCCAGGAGCGCTCTGTAGTAGAAGGGCGTCCCCCCCACCAGCAGGGGAACCCGCCCCCGGGCCCGGAGGCGGGTGATCGCCGCCCCCGCCGCCGCGGCGAACTCCGCCGCGGAATAGGGCTCGTCCGGGTCCGCCACGTCGAGAACGTGATGGACGATGCGGCGGCGCATCTCCGGCGACGCCTTGTCGGTCCCCACATCCATGTAGCGGTAGACCTGCCGGGAGTCCACGGAGAGGATCTCCGCCCCCAGGTCCTCCGCGAGGCGGAAGCTGAACTCGGTCTTGCCCACCGCGGTGGGGCCGATGATCGCCACCAGCGGCACCGTGTCGATGCCGAGGCGATCCCCGGATTCTTTTTCCGTCTCTTCCACCATGACCATGACGCGCCTCCTCGCTTCCATCCCGGGCGCTCGAAGCGCGAAACGACCACGCCGAGCTCCCGGTGACCCTGTATTGTACCATTCCGGGGCACCTTCGCCGGATTGCCTTCTTCGGCTCCCGGCCTTCCCCGAAAGACAGGAGAATCGTCGTGACCGCAGCATGCCGGAACGATCTTTTCGCAGGGCATGACGCACACGACGGCTTCCGGAGCACACCTGCAGACTCCCCCGGAAAAGCCGCCGTTCTCCGGAGATGTCCTCCCCTTTTCTTCGGTGCCCTTCCGCCGAAGTGTCCTGACTTGTGCTACACTGAAAAAACCAGAAGCGGAGATTTCCGGAAGAACGGCCCGTTTCGAACCGCACCTTCCCGCGACGACGCAGGAACGTGCGGCAGCCCGTTCGCCGGAAAAAACCTGCCGACGCGACCCGCACAGGACGGACCGTTCCGGAAAACGCCGGACCGGTACAGGGCGGGAACGCGGGAAATCCGGCGGAGAGAGAACGCAGGGAAGCGAAGAGGAGGAATAAACCATGAAAGTCGCATGGAGCGACGATCTCGCCATCGGCATCGGCATCATCGACGATCAGCACCGGAAGCTGATCGAGCGCATCGCCGCCTTTTCCGAGGCGGTGGAGCGGAAGGAGGCGGACCAGATCGACGAGACCGTGAACTACCTCGTCGGCTACGCCATCCAGCACTTCGGCGCGGAGGAACTGCTCATGATCCGCAACTGCTACGACGAGTTCGACGCGCACCGGGACGAGCACAGCTGGTTCATCAAGGAGGTCGGCCGGGTCCACCGGGACCTGGTGGAGGGAGCACTCTCTCCGGAGCGCATCACCGAACTGCGGGACCTGCTGGTCCGATGGACGCTGGAGCACATCAGCGTCACGGACAGGCGGATCGCACGGTTCATCCGCTGAGGCGGGAGGAAACGGCCATGAACGACAAGACCGACGCGGCTCGACTCGACGCGTTCCGGACGGACGTGCTCCGGGAGATCTGCAACATCGGCGCGGGAAACGCCGCCACCGCCCTGTCCAAGCTCATGAACCGCCGGGTGGACATGCGCATCCTCCGGGTGCTTCCCCTGCCCTTCAACGACATCGTGGAATACGCCGGAGGTGCCGAGAACATCGTCGCCGCCGTGTTCGCCCGCTTCGAGGGCTCCCTGTCGGGCAACGTGCTCTTCGCCGCGGACGAACAGGAGGCCCGGCACCTGATTCTCGCCCTCACGGGCACGGAGCAGGAGGGTTTCTCGCCTCTGGCCTGCTCGGTGATCCAGGAGATCGGCAACATCCTCATCGGCTCCTACCTGACGGCCCTCTCGGATTTCCTCGGAATGGAGCTGCGCCCCACCGTGCCCTCCCTCGCGGTGGACATGGCGGGAGCCATCCTCAGCTTCAGCCTCATGGAGATCGGCCGCACCTCCGACACGGCCATCATGATCGACGCCTGCCTGGGTACGGAGGACGCCCCTCCCGGCGAGGAGCGGACGAGCCGCATTTTCCTCCTCCCCGATCCCGAATCGTTCGAGACCATCTTCATCGCCCTGGGGGTCGGAGACCATGGCAAAGATTAAAGTCGGCATCGCGGAACTCGCCGTGGCCCGTTTCCCCGACTCGGTGACCACCCTCGGCCTCGGCTCCTGCGTCGGCGTGGCCATCTACGACGAGACGAAGCGAATCGCCGGACTGGTGCACATCATGCTCCCCGCCATGGACCTGGCGAAAGGGACGGAGTTCAACCGCGCCAAATTCGCCGATTCGGGCATTCCCCAACTGCTGGAGATGATGCTCCGGGCCGGGGCGCTCGGGCGGCGTCTTACGGCGAAGATCGCCGGAGGAGCGCAGATGTTCACCTTCTCCGACAAGACGGATTCGGTGCGCATCGGGTCGAGAAACGTGGAGGCCTGCAGAAGGACACTTCAGAACCTGAGAATTCCGCTTCTCGCGGAGGACACGGGGGGCAGTTTCGGGCGCACCGTGGAGATTTTTTCCGAGACAGGGCTCTACGAGATCCGCGCCGTCGGCAAGGACAGAAAGATCATCTGAACCCGGCAATCCGGCCCCGCGCTCCCGAACACGCCGGAGCCGGACCGCACCGCCCGGGCCGGACTCTTCTCCCGGCTCCGGCGCAGTGCAGCGGAACTCCTTTGTGCAGCGGCATCGTCGTCAGACGTGCTCCCGAACTCCAACGCCTTTCGAAAACCCCGCAGCGCCCACGAACATCGCTGTCGTTTCACGCGGCACACCGCACGAGGACGCCTCTCTTTCGGCCCCGAAGGGGCTTCCGCCCCCCTCCCGGATCACCGAGAACGTTCCCGCCCCCCGAGATGTCACGCCCTTCCGAAAAAGCGCTCCAGAGCGGAACGGGAGAGGCGCAGCAGAGTGGGGCGTCCGTGGGGGCATGTCTCGGGCTCTTCGCAGGCGAAAAGCGCATCGAGCAGGGCGAAGAGTTCCCGTTCGTCCAGAGCATCGCCGAGCTTGACCGAGCGTTTGCAGGCCATGGTGGCCCAGACGCGCCACAGGGGCGAGCGCGGATCTCCCGCTCCTCCGTCTCCCTCCGCCGCATCCAGCGCTTCCAGCGTCCCCCGAAGCAGCGGAACCGGCGGCACTCCCTCGTCCCCGAGGCAGAAGGGCACCTCCGCGAGCAGCAACATTCCCTCGTCGTGCAGAAAGGCGAACCCCAGCTCCTCCAGCGCTTCCCGGCGCTCCTCCGCCCGCAGCGCCAGCGACGGCGGCAGCGCGGGCGGCAGGGCCAGGGGCTGCCGCCGGGTCCCTCCCCGGGCGAGACGGCGGATCTTTTCGTAGTGGACCCGCTCCTGTGCGGCGTGGGGATCCACCAGCAAAAGCCCCTCCTGGTCCTCCACCAGCACATACCCGGCCCGCATGCGCCCCAGAAGGAAAAACCGCCCCGTCTCCGCCGGAGAGCGGGCACCGGACTTTGCCGCTTCGGACGGCTCCGCCCGGAGCCCTTCCGGTTCTTCCGGCTCCGACCTCGGCTCCCGCTCCGGGAAAACACCCGGAACGGACGCCGCCGGAAGGAAAAGGGCATGCCCCGCAACGGGCGAGGCCGCCCGGAACCGCTCCGGAACCTCTCTGTCGGAACGTCTCACGCCTTCGCCCTGACCGAAGCCGGAATCGGGGTCGTCGTACCGCCGCCGCGGGGAGTGCGTCGCACCCTCCTCGTTCCTGGGCCCCTTCCGGAACACACCCGCCGCCGAGCCCTCGAAAAAAGGCCTTTCCGCGTCCGCCCCCGGAGTCCATGCCGCCTCGCCGCCGAGGGGCACCTCCGGAGCAAGCCGGAGTCCCTCGGCGGCGCTCCGGAGCAGGCGGAACACCTGCCCGGCGTTGCGGAAGCGCACCTCCGTCTTCGCGGGATGGATGTTCACGTCCACCTCCTCCGGAGGCACCGACAGAAGGACCAGCCAGTTGCCACCGCTCCCTCCCTGGGTGAGGGCGGCCCGGACGGCTCCGTCGGCGAAGCGGCGCCCGTTCACGAAGGAGATCACCTCCGCCCGGGACGCGCCCGGCAGGGGCTGAAACCACAGCTCCACCGCGGAGGAATCCACGCGGAGACGGCGCATCCGCAGCGGCGGCGCGGGACCCCAGATCTGCCCGAGCAGAAGATCCCGTCGCCCCTCCCCGGAGGAGGCGAAGAGACGCCTTCCATCGGAAAAAAGAAGGAACGACACGCCGGGATAGGCGAGGGCGTATTCCCGAAGAACCGTAGCGACCCGGCGCACCTCTCCCGCGGCGCTCTTGAGAAACTTCCGCCGGGCGGGGAGATTGAAGAAGAGATCCTCCACCTGCACCCGCGTTCCCTCGGGGCAGGACACCTCTCCCTCGAAGAGAATCTTCCCCTCGGCGACCCGGAGAATGCCCCCCTCTCCGGAACGGCCGCGCTCGCGGCTCCGGATCTCCAGCCGCGCCACCGCGGCCAGGCTGGCCAACGCCTCCCCCCGGTAGCCGAGGGTGGCGATGTGCTCCAGATCGTCCACGGTGGCGAGCTTGCTCGTGGCGTAGCGCTCCACCGCCAGGGGCAGTTCCTCCCGGGGAATGCCCAGACCGTCATCCTCCACCACGAGAGAGCGCCGCCCTCCCTCCTCAAGGAAGACGGAAATCCGCCTCGCCTCCGCGTCGAGGGCGTTTTCGAGAAGCTCCTTCACCGCCGAGGCGGGGCGCTCAATGACCTCTCCCGCGGCGACCCGGGAGGCCACCAGCGCCTCCAGCCGACGAATCGAGGTTCTCACGGGGCCCCCTCCTCCAGAGCACAGCGGCTCTTTTTCCGGAGCCGGTAGAGCACCTCCAGAGCCTGAAGGGGCGTCAGAGAGTCCGGATCGAGGAGAGCCAGCTCCTCAAGCACGGCGTCCTTTGCGGCGTCCAGGAGCGAGAGCTGGCGCATTCGCCCGCGCCCCTGCCCGGGGACGCTCCGGGCAGCTTCCGCCCCGACGGCGCCGTCCGGAAACGCTCCGGCTCCGCCCTCGCCGCCGGGAACGACCCGCCGGGTCTCGAACTCCCGGAGCAGCTCTCGGGAGCGGCGGAGCACCGCCTCGGGAATGCCCGCGAGGCGGGCCACCTCGATGCCGTAGGAACGGTCCGCCGGGCGGGGCACCACCCGGTGGAGAAAGGTCACGCCCTCCGCCGTCTCCTCCACGGCCATGCTGCAGTTCGTGATCTCTCCGTGCCGCTCCGCGAGCGCGGTGAGTTCGTGGAAATGGGTGGCGAAGAGCACCTTGGGCCTCGCGCCGCAGGGGGCAAGGAGATATTCCAGCACGGCCCAGGCGATGCTCATGCCGTCGTAGGTGGAAGTCCCCCGGCCGATCTCGTCCAGAACGACGAAACTCCGGTCCGTCACGTTGTGGAGGATCCCCGCGGTCTCCACCATCTCCACCATGAAGGTGGAGAGCCCCCGGTCCAGCTCGTCCCGAGCGCCGATGCGGGTGAAAATCCGGTCCGTGAGCCCCACCTCGGCCCTCTCCGCGGGGACGAAACTCCCCATCTGGGCCATGAGGATGAGCAGCGCCGCCATGCGAAGGTAGGTGGACTTGCCCGCCATGTTCGGCCCCGTGACCACGGCGATGCGCACGCCGTCGCCGTCGAGGAGCACGTCGTTCGGGGTGAAGGGGCGATTTCCCAAAGCCACCTCCACCACGGGATGGCGCGCCCCGTGCAGGGCGAGGCGCGTTCCCTCCGTCACGAGGGGACGCACGTACCCTCGCTCCCAGGCCACCTCCGCAAGGGAAGCCGTGGCGTCCAGGGCCGCCAGGGCACGCCCCAGCTCCTGCACGCACGCCCCCGCCTCCAGGGTGGCCCGGACCAGCTCCTCGTAGAGGGCGCTCTCCCGAGCGGCAATCCGCTCGGAAGAGCTGCGCATCCGGTCCTCGAAGACGGCGAGCTCCTCCGTGACGAACCGTTCCCCCCCCACGAGGGTCTGCTTCCGGCTGTACTCGGGAGGAATGTTCTCCAGGTTCGCCCGGCTGATCTCGATGTAATAGCCGAAGACCTTGTTGTACCCCACCTTCAGGGACTTGATCCCCCGAAGTTCCCGCTCCCGGGCGGCGTAGTCCCGGAGCCATTCCTCACCGCCCCGGGCGACGCACCGCCACTCGTCCAGCTCCGGATCGGCCCCGTCCCGGATGACGCCTCCGGCGTGCACCAGCCGAGGCGGATCGTCCGCCAGAGTTCGCAGTGTCTCCATCAGCGGCGCGAGGTCCGGAACGGCCCGCAGGGGCTCCCCCGCCTTCCGGCCCTCGCAGAGGGCCACCAGGCCCGGAAAGGCCGCCAGGGTGTCTCGGATGGCCGCCAGATCCCGGGGAGTGCCCACCCGGAGGCTCAGCCGCCCGAGGGCGCGCTCCACGTCGCGGCATGCCCCCAGGGCATCCCGGACGGCCCGGAGGAGCACCGGATCCTCCGTCAGGGAGGCCACGGCGTCCTGCCGCTTCCGGATCTCCTCCACGGAGCGCAGGGGGCGCAGGATCCACTCCCGGAGACAGCGCTTTCCCATGGGGGTGCCGCAGCGGTTCAGAACGGCGAAGAGGGAGAGCGCGTCCCCCTCCACGAGATCAAGGTTCCGCACGGTGGTGACGTCCAGATGGAGAAAGAGTCCCGAGTGGAGGGGGCGGAGGCGCCGCACGTGCCGGGCGGCACTGAAGTGGGTCTCCTCCAGGTAGTCCAGGGCCACCCGAGCGCACCCCGCGGCGGCGTCGCCGGGGAGCACCCCGTGGGCGGCGAGACTCGCCACGGCGAAACGGGCGGCGAGGCGCTCTTCTCCCGAGGCGGGGTCGAAGTGACTCCGCGCCAGAAGGCGCTGAGGAATTCGGGCGATCTGCTCGCGGATCCGCCCGGGAAGGCGCTCCGGTGTCCCCCGGGGCAGCAGGATCTCCTGAGGGGCGAAAGTCGCCAGAAGGGATGCCGCCTCGTTCTCCGACACCGTTCCCGCTTCGAGGGAGCCCGTCCCCGGCGCGAGCAGCGCCAGGGCGATGCCTCCCTCCCCCGCCGGGGCGAGCGCGGCGAGGCGCCCCTCTCCGGAGGGATCCTCGGGGACGTAAGTCCCGGGAGTCACCACCCGGACGACGCTCCGCTCCACCAGGGTGCGCCCGTCCGGCTCCGTCACCTGGTCGCAGAGCGCCACGGAGAATCCCTCCCGGACCAGTCTGCCCAGGTAGCCCTCCACGGCGTGAAAGGGAACGCCCGCCATGGGAATTTTCTTCTCCGGGTCCCGGGCGGTGAGGGTGATGTCCAGCACCGCCGAGGCGGTCCTCGCGTCGTCGAAGAAGAGTTCGAAGAAGTCTCCCATGCGGAAGAAGAGAAGGCAGTCGGGATAGCGCTCCTTCCAGAAGAAATACTGTTCCAGCATGGGGGTGCGCTTGATGTCCGGAGGAAGGACGGGAACCTTTTCCCCGCCCGGAGCATCCGGCGCGGACAGCTCCCGCAGAAGAGAAGAACCTTCTTCGCATTCCATTCCGTTCCGCACCGTCACGAAGCCCTCTTCGCCCGCACGCGTCGTACCACGTCCCGCCCCGTCGCAGACACCGGCGTTTTCGTTCCTCATGGGGCGCCCCCGCGCTCCCGGAGCCGGTCCAGGTACCCCTGCAGCAGCACCGTCGCGGCGATCTTGTCCACGTGCCCCTTCCGCTTCTCCCGGGAGACGTCCGCCTCCAGCAGCACCTGCGAGGCCGTCACGGTGGTGAAGCGCTCGTCCCAGGTGGTGATCTCCAGGTCAGGATAGCGACGGCGCAACTTCTTCGCCAGGGTGTGAATCCGCTTCGCCTCGGGCCCCTCCTCGCCGGTGGTGCGCACGGGAAGTCCCAGGACGATGACCTGCACGCCGTAGGCCGCCACGGTCTTGTCGAGTTCCGCAAGCCAGTCCCGATCCGCGGCGAAGACGGCGATCCCCTGGGCAAAACTGCCCAGGGGGTCGCTCACGGCAACTCCGATACGGACGGTCCCGACATCGAGTGCGAGAATCCGTTTCATTTTCCGGAGACGAGCTTTTCCACCACGGCCGAGACCGCAGCCAGCGCCTCTTCAGCCTTGGCGGGGTCCTTGCCGCCCGCCTGGGCGGTCTGGGCGCGTCCGCCGCCACCGCCGCCGGCGATCCGGGCGATGTCCCGCACCACATTCCCCGCGTGGGCGCCCTTCTGCACCGCCGCGTCGTCCGCCATGGCCACGAAGAGCACCTTCTCCTCCGTCACGCCCGCGAAGACCACGAGCACCGGGGAGAGCGCGGCCTTGATCCGGTCGCCCACAGCGCGGAGCAGCTGGTCGTCCGCATCCCGGAAGAGCCCCGTCACGACGGAGATCCCCGCCGCGTCCCTTCTGGCGGCCACCAGGCTCTCCACCCGGGCGAGATGCACCCGGAGACGCTCCTCCGTCAGAGCCTTCTGGAGGTGCTTCACCTCGTCCTGAAGGGCCTCCACCTTCGCGACGAACTGGTCAGGATCGCCGCCGAGACGCAGGCTCAACTCGGACACCACGTGGGCCGTGTCGAGGACATGCTCCACCGCGGGCATTCCCGCCACGGCGGTGATGCGGCGCACCCCCGCGCCGATGCCCTCCTCGCGCAGAATCTTGAAGAGGCCGATGTCCCCCGTGGCGTCCACGTGGACGCCGCCGCAAAGTTCCGTGGAGAAGCCGGGAATGGAGACCACCCGCACCTCCTCGCCGTACTTCTCGTCGAAGAGCGCCTTGGCGCCCTGTTTTTTCGCCTCGTCCAGCGTGGTGTGAACCACCCGGAGATCCTCGTTCCCCAGGATCTGGGCGTTCACGATCCGCTCCACCCGCTCGAGTTCCCGGGGATTCACCGGTGCAAAGTGGGTGAAGTCGAAGCGGAGCAGCTCCGGCGAGACGAGGGAGCCCGCCTGGCGGACATGTTCGCCGAGCACGCGGATCAGGGCCTCGTGGAGCAGGTGAGTCGCCGTGTGATGGCGCCGGATCGCGGTGCGGCGCTCCACGTCGATCCGCGCCGTCACGGAGTCCCCCACGGAGACGGCGCCGGAGACGACCCGCCCCCTGTGGACCGTGAGCGTTCCCGCGGCGATCACCGTGTCCTCCACGACGATCCGCCCCGAGGGACCTTCCAGCACGCCCCGGTCGCCCACCTGGCCGCCCCGTTCGCCGTAGAAGGGCGTCCGGGCGAGCACCACCTCGACGACGTCCCCCTCTTCGACGCTCGTCGCGGCGGCGCCCAGGGCGACGAGGGCCTTCACCTCCGCGGTCTCCTCGGTCCGGTCGTAGCCGACGAAGGCGGTGCTGCCGAGCGCTTCCGACAGCTCCGTGTAGAGCGTCCCCGACAGGGTGGAGGCGAGCTGCTTGCTCGCCGCCCGGGCACGCTCCTTCTGCTTGCGCATCTCCTCCCGGAACTCCCCCTCGTCCACGGAAACGCCCTGTTCGGAGCAGATCTCCTGGGTGAGCTCGAAGGGAAAGCCGTAGGTGTCGTACAGCTCAAAGGCCACTCCGCCCGGCAGGGCCGTCTCACCCCGGGCCTTCCGGGAGCCGACCTCCGTTTCGAGGAGAAGACTTCCCTGTTCCAGGGTGCGGCCGAACTTCTGCTCCTCCAGGGAAATCACCGACTCGATGGTGGCCCGGTTCGCCAGAAGTTCCCCGTAGGGATCGCCCATGAGTTCCATCACCGTGGGCAGCAGATCGAGCAGAAAGGGCCGATCCACGCCGAGGAGGCGTCCGAAGCGCACCGCCCGCCGCAGAAGGCGCCGGAGCACGTATCCCCGTCCCTCGTTGGCGGGAAGGATGCCGTCGGCGATCATGAAGGCGAGGGCGCGCACGTGGTCGGAGATGACCCGCACGGCGAGATCGCCCCGGGGAGTGGCGCCGTAGGACGTTCCCGAGATGGCGCAGGCCTTGTCGATGAGGGGTTTGAACAGGTCGGTCTCGAAATCGCTCTTCACCCGCTGCACCACCGAGGAGAGGCGCTCCAGCCCCATCCCCGTGTCGATGTTCTGCTTCGGCAGGGGGATCAGCTCTCCCGCCTCGTTCCGGTTGAACTGCATGAAGACCAGATTCCAGATCTCCAGGTAGCGGTCGCAACTGCACCCCACGGCGCAGTCCGGCCTGCCGCAGGAGAACTCCGGCCCCTGGTCATAGAGAATCTCCGAGCAGGGACCGCAGGGACCCACGGGACCCACGGCCCAGAAGTTGTCGTCCTCGCCGAGGCGGACGATCCGGTCCTTGGAGAGCCCCACCGAGGTGTGCCAGAAATGGAAGGCCTCGTCGTCGTCCAGATAGATCGTGGCGTAGAGGCGGTTCGGATCGAGCCCGACCCGTTCGGTGAGGAACTCCCACGACCAGGGGATGATCTCCTTCTTGAAATAGTCTCCGAAGCTGAAATTGCCGAGCATTTCAAAGAAGGTGTGGTGCCGCGCCGTGCGTCCCACATTGTCGATGTCGTTGGTGCGGATGCATTTCTGGCTCGTGGTGGCCCGAAGCACCTCCGGCCGTCGTATACCCAGAAAAAAGGGCTTGAACGGCACCATTCCCGCGATGGTGAAGAGGATCGTCGGATCCTCGGGAATGAGGGAAAAGCTCGGGTAGCGCACGGAATTCTTCTCCTCGAAATAGGCGAGGAACAATTCGCGCAAGTCTCGTCCCTTTCTCCACTGCATGGTCTCGTCACCTCTTCCGCAAGTTCTGCCGTCGTGTCCTTCGTCGCCGCTCCTCGCCGTCCTGCCGCGGTATACCTCCGTCGCCTTTTCTCAGGCGGCGCTTTCCGGGGTGTTCTCGCGATCCTTTCCCGGCGGCGCTTCCGCGGACGTCTTCCGCCGCCCCTTTTCCATCTCCCGCAGCACCGCGTTCGCGCCGTCCCGGGCAAAGTGCCGCAGAAGAGGGCGCAGGCTTTCGCGAAGCACCCTCGCCGCATCAAGGAAGCTCTGCATAAAGACCTTCCGCTCCTCCTTGACCCGAGTCACACCAGGCCAACTCGGATCAAGCAGGACCCCCTCTCTCGATCTCAGTTCGCATCCGCCTTTTCCGAAAGCGGCACGGCGTTTTTCAGAGTTTCCTCAGGATCTGCAAGGCACTCTGCGGAGCTGACGCGCCCTGTTCAGAGGCTCTTACATCTCAAGAAGTTCCCGCCGGGCACTCCGCGAGGCCGCGAGGATCTCCTCCGCATTCAGGGTGGGGAAACAGCCGTTCTGGTAGACCCATTTTCCCGCCACCATGGTGCCCGTCACATCCATGGCGCTTCCCGCGTAGACGAGATACTGGGCGAGGTTGCCCTCGTTCCATCCCACGTAGTGGGGCGCGTCCAGGTCCACCAGCACCAGGTCCGCCTGCCATCCCTCCCGAATGAGTCCCACGTCGCTGAAGCCGAGCGCCCGGGCTCCTTCGAGGGTGGCCATGCGAAGCACGTCCCGGGCGGGAATGACCGTGCAGTCCCGCCGACATCCCTTGTGGAGGAGCGCCGTCATGCGCATCTCCCCCCACACGTCGAGGCGGTTGTTGCTCGCCGCGCCGTCCGTTCCGAGGGCCACGTGGACTCCCGCCCGGAGCATCTCCGGAACGGGGGCGATGCCGCTGCCCAGCTTGAGGTTGCTCGAAGGGTTGTGCACCACCGTGAGGTTGTTCCGGGCGATGCGAGGAAGCGCCTCGGGGTCGAACCACACGCCGTGGGCGAGGACCGCGAAGGGGGCGTCGAGGATGCCCGTCTCCTCCAGCAGGTCCACGGGGTCCCGTTTCAGTTGCTCAAGAATGTATCCCTTTTCCCATTCCGTTTCAAGCCAGTGGACGTGCACGCCCACGCCGAGTTCCCGGGCGGCGTCGGTGACGACCCGGAGCTGTTCCGGAGAGAGCGTGTAGGGTGCGTGGGGACCGAGCTGGACGGAGATGAGCCCATCCCTGCCGTGCCAGTTCCGGACGAGGTCGCAGGCGTTCTCCAGGCGATCCCCGATGCCTTCCTCCCCGGCGGAGATGATGCCCCGGCAGAGCCCCGCCCGAACCCCCGCGTCAAGGGCCGCCTGGGCGGTCTGTTCCATCTCGAAGTACATGTCCCCGAAGCAGGTGACGCCCCCGGAGACCATTTCGAGAAGCGCCTGTTTCGTCCCCCAGGCGAAGTGCTCCCGGCGGAGCCGGGCCTCCACGGGCCAGATGGACTTCTGCAGCCAATCCATGAGGGGTTTTTCCTCACCGAGGCCGCGCAGGAGCACCATCACCGCGTGGGTATGGGCGTTCACCAGGCCGGGGATGAGCGCGGTCTTTCCGTAGCACTCCACCACGCTCTCTCCCGTCCCCTTTCCCGCGGGAAGGACCGCCGCGATGCGGCCGCCCTCGACGGCCACGTCGGCAAAACGGGCTCGCTCGCTTTCACCATCGAGAACGACCACGTGACGCAGCAACAGACCCATGACGAACGACCACCTTTCCTCTCCGCCTAGTCTTCCTTCCAGCTGTCGAGGTAGACCCGCTGCTCTTCCGTCAGCTCGTCCAGGGCGATGCCGAGGCTCTCCAGCTTGAGCCGGCCCACCTGCAGATCCAGCTCCTCCGGCACATTGCTCACTCCCGGGGCGAGGCGGGTGGTCCAGATGTGGAGCGCCGACAAAAGCTGCATGGCGAAGCTGAGATCCATGATCTCCACGGGATGGCCGTCGCCGGCGGCGAGATTCACCAGCCGTCCCTCGCCGAGCAGGTGAAGGTGCCGCCCGTCCCTGAGCGTATAGGTCCGCACGTTGGGGCGGAAGCTCTCCCATCTCTCCGAAAGCCCTTCCAGATCGGGAATGGAGATCTCCACGTCGAAGTGCCCCGCATTGGCCAGAAGCGCGCCGTCCTTCATGACCGCCATGTGCTCGCCCCGGATCACCCGGGTGTTCCCCGTGACGGTGACGAAGACATCCCCCAGGCGCGCCGCCTCCATCATGGGAGCGACGTGATGCCCGTCCATGAGGGCCTCCAGCGCTCGGTGGGGGTCAACTTCCACCACCACCACCGTGGCGCCCATGCCCCGGGCTCTCGTGGCGACGCCCTTGCCGCACCAGCCGTACCCCGCGACGACCACGGTGCGGCCAGCGATGAGCAGGTTCGTGGTGCGCAGCAGCGCGTCGAGGACGGACTGCCCCGTTCCGTACCGGTTGTCGAAGAGATATTTGCTGTAGGCGTCGTTCACGGCGATCATGGGGAACCGGAGAAGTCCCTCCCGGTCCAGGGCGCGCAGGCGCTTCACTCCCGTGGTGGTCTCCTCGCAGCCGCCCCGGATGCGGGGGATCAGCTCGGGAAACTCCTCGTGAACCATGGCGACCAGGTCGCACCCGTCGTCGATGAGCACGTCCGCGCCGCCGCGCAGCGCATCCCGAAGGTAGTCGAAATACTCCTCGGGAGTCATGCCCCGCCTGCTGAAGACCTGCACCCCCTCCTCCACGAGGGCGGCGCACACATCGTCCTGGGTGGAGAGGGGGTTGCTTCCCGCGGCGACCACCTCCGCGCCCAGCTCCTTCAGGGTCCGGAGCAGGCAGGCCGTCTTGGCCTCCAGGTGGAGACAGGCGACGAGGCGACACCCCGCAAGGGGTTTCTCGTCCCGGTATTTCTTCGCCAGCAGCGACAGGACCGGCATGTACTGCCAGGCCCAGCGGATTTTGTTCGCCCCGGAAAGAGCGAGGGAAGAATCGGCGATACGGCTTGTCGTCATGGCGTTTCCTCCTTAAATGCGTTCATGGCTTCCGCAACGGCTTCACAAAAGTCTCACAAGAACTTCGGCGGATCCCTGGAGCAGCCTCCGCCGCTTCCGGACGTCGGAGATTTCACAGATGGTTCCGGCAGCCGAGGTCTCTTCAGAAAAGCAAAGGAATCTCTGAAGAAGGCCGAACCGACCTCACGAAAACGCGATGCGGTCAAGGTCGACAGAGCGAGGAATCCTTTTCATCAGAGTTTCCCAAAGGCGAGACGGAGACACGACTGTTACCGGGCTGAGAACCCGGCTTCCTGGGCCCTCTTCAGAAAAAAGAAGGCGGACGGGCAACATGCCTCCCCGCTCCGGCGGGCGCCTTCCGGCGAAATCCGTCAGTTCCCGCCGCGGCGCCTCCGGAAACGAGCGGCCAAAAGAAGTCCCGCCAGAAGCGGCAGGGCCGCCCAGGGAGACGCACCGCCCAGGGCGCATCCTCCGCTGCTCAAAGGCTCGTCGATCTCCATCGTCCGGAAGGACCAGACCACCGAGGAAGTGGTGTTCCCCCGGTCGTTCGTCGCCTCCACCCGCCAGAAGTAGAGGGTTTTCCCCTTCAGCGGCTGAGGCGGCGTGAGATGCGGAACGGTGATCCCCGCACCGTCTGCGGGAACGGTCATGTTCTGCGAGGTGGTCCCGAAGTACACCGTGTAGGTGACGCCCTCGCTCCCCGTTCCCTCGCTGGGGCTCCATCGGAGCGAAATGTCCCCCGCCGTCTCCGTGGCCCCGTCGGCGGGATCGGGCGAATAGGGTGCGCTGGGATAGCCCTCCGCGACGGTCGTAAAGGCCCAGACGTCGGAGGTGGCCGTCACCTCGCCGTTCGTCGCCCGGACATACCAGTAGTAGGTCCTCCCCACCTGAAGATCCCCGGGAGTGTACAGCGTGGACGCATATCCGGGACCCGCGACGCGCTGAATGTTCTGGCTGGAGGACCCCAGGTAGACTTCATAGGTGAATTCCGAGGAAGAAATCTCCTCGTCGCCGCTCGTGACGGTGATGGACCAGCGAAGGCTCCCCGTGACGGGAAAATCCGTCTGGTTGTTCGTGGGGCTCACCGGTGTGAAGGCGACCTCCGCCGCCGTAGCGACGGCGCAGACGCCGGAAGCGCAAAGAAGTGCGAAGAAAAAAACGCAAAGGACATTCCGTGCTGTTCTCACCGGTTCCATCTCCTTCTCCGTGTACCGTGGCGTGTTGAGCCTGTGCGGACCGTGCTGTCTTTTCGCGGGGCGGGACGACGCATCTCTTCCATTGCAGCTCCGCTACCGGGCGCGTCCGCTTCGGCAATGGAGCGACCTCTCTCCTCCGCCTCCGGGAGAGACCGAAAACGACACGCATTCTCCATGTCTCACCGCGGAACGAGCAACCCCCTTCCATCCCCGGAGAACTCGAAAACGCCGCTCCTCCGTCCCCGATAAACCGAAAAAGGCATGTGCTCCCTCCGCCTCACCGTGAAAGCAACGCCGCTCCTCCGTCCCCGACAACGTCTGTAAAGGACACGCGCTCCCTTCGACTCGCCGCGACACCCACAGAAAACACGTCGATGGATGCAGGAAAAGCGACATGTTCCTCAAGAGCAAACCCGAGCGTCGGTTCCGCCTTGGCGCATTGCGCCACCGGACTCCTCGGAAGATGGCATGGAGAAGTTCTTCTCCGCTCTACGGAACCTCTGAGGAACCTCTGAAGAAGGCTACGCCGGCCCCCCAGGGCGCCTCGCGGAGCCTGATGCGACTCGAGTCAAGGGAAAGCGAAAGGTCTTTATTTCAGAGCTTCCCTGAACAATGCCGCGCTCACCTCGGAAAAACTCGATGCTGCGATCGAAAGAGGGCGATTCCTTCTTCATCAGAGCTTTCCTACGCCCTTTTCCACCGTCCCGAAGCGATAGGGAGGAAACGCCACGGACTCCTCGCTGATGATGGCCGTGATGAGCGTTCCCGGGGTGACGTCGAAGGCGGGGTTCCACACAGGAATGCCCTCGGGGGCCGTGCGCACGCCGCCGAAGGAACGGACTTCCTCGCCGTTTCGCTCCTCGATGGGGATGGCCGCACCGTGCGACAGGGATGGGTCGAAGGTGCTCGTCGGAGCCGCCACGTAGAAAGGAATGCCGTGGTGACGGGCCAGGACGGCCACGCCGTAGGTGCCGATCTTGTTCGCCACATCGCCGTTGGCGGCGATGCGGTCCGCTCCCACGATCACCGCGTCCACCCGTCCCGAGGCCATGAGCGCTCCCGCCATGCCGTCGCAGACGAGCGTCACGGGGATGCCCTCCTCCCGGAGTTCCCAGGCGGTGAGGCGCGCACCCTGGAGCACCGGGCGGGTCTCGTCCGCGTAGACGCGCACGTCCTTTCCGGCATGGACGGCGGCACGGACGACCCCGAGGGCCGTGCCGTATCCTCCCGTCGCAAGCGCACCGGCGTTGCAGTGGGTGAGTACGGCGCACCGCTGCGGAAGCAGGGCCGCTCCGTTCGCGCCCATGGCGCGGTTCATGGCGATGTCCTCCTCGTGGATCCGCACCGCCTCGTCAAGCAGCCCTTCCGCGAGGGTCACATCGCCCTCGAAGCTGCTCCTCGCACGCATGCGCTCCAGCGCCCAGAAGAGGTTCACCGCGGTGGGGCGAGTCCTGGCAAGGCGTTCCTCCGCTCCGGAGAGGGCTTTCCGTCCTCCCGCACGGGCGGCGAGGGCCATGCCGTAGGCCGCGGCGATGCCGATGGCGGGAGCGCCCCGCACGGCGAGCGTCTCGATGGCGACGGCCACGGTTTCCACATCGCGGCAGACGAGATGGCACACGTCTCCGGGAAGAACCCTCTGGTCGAGAAGGATCAGGGAGCCGTCCCTCCATTGCAGCGTCTCGGGTAACACGCTCTCACTCCTTCCCCGGTCCGGGTACGTGAGATGTCATTTCCTCCGTAACCTCCGCACCGATCTTTCCGTCGGCGAAGCAGAGGCGCACGCCGTCCCCCCGGCGCAGCGCGGCACCGGAGACGACGGGATGTCCGCCTTCGTCCTCGCAGGAGATGAACCCCCGGGACAGCACGCTCAGGGGAGAAAGGACGTCCAGCGCGGCGGCGAGCCCGCCGAGACGGGCCTCGGCGCGCATGATCCCCTGGGACATACGCCCGCGAAGCTCCTGGAAGGCCCGGACGAGCCGGGTCTCCGCCTCCGCGAGGGCCCCCCGGGAGATCGCCGCGGTCATGCGGTGCCGGAGCTGGGCCAGATGCTGCTCCAGTCCGCCGAGCCGGCGTTCCGCGCTGCGGCACAGGTGGCGCCGCTGGAGCGCGAGCTGGGAGAGCAGGGCATGCCTGTCGGGAAACACCCGTTCCGCCGCCGCCGAGGGGGTGGAGCAGGCCGCGTCCGCGGCGAAATCCGCCAGGGACTGGTCCACCTCGTGTCCCACGCCGGTCACCACGGGAACGGGGCAGGAACGGAGAGCCCGGACGATCCGCTCGTCGTCGAAGGCGGCGAGATCGTCCCGCGATCCACCTCCCCGAACGAGGAGCACCACCTCCACGCCGGAGGCGCTTCCGGCGATGCCGAGGGCGCGGGCGACGCTCTCCGGGGCCTCGAACCCCTGGACGACCGCGGGAACAACCAGGATGGCGCAGGCGGGAAAGCGCTTCCGGGAGACCTTGAGAACGTCCCGGACCGCCGCCCCCGTAGGGGATGTCACCAGGGCCACCCGCATCGGCCAGGGCGGCAGGGGGCGTTTGTGACGCGGATCGAAGAGGCCTTCCCTGGCAAGGCGCTCCTGCAGCTCCGCCTTGGCCCGGGCCTGGGCGCCCGAACCCGCGGGGATGAGGCGGCGGGCATAGAGCTGGTAGGTGCCGCGGGCGGCATAGACGCCGATGCGCCCCTCCACGAAGACTTCGTCCCCCACTTGGGGCCACTGGGGCACATGCACGGCGTCGCCCCGGAAGAGCACCGCGGCGAGGCGGCTTCCCGCATCGCCCACGGTGAAGTAGACGTGTCCGCTGGTGTGCCGCTTGAGTTCCAGGATTTCGCCGCGGACGACGCAGTTCTGCAGAAGGGAGTCCGCTCCGAGCAGCCCCTCGACCCGGGCGTTGACCTCACTCACCGTGAGAAGTGTCTTCCGGAACTCCCTCATCCCGTTTCTTTCTCTCCCCTTCGTCGCCGTCGGCGCCGAGTCCCTCCAGGGCGCGGACGATGCGTCCCAGCACGCCGTTCACGAAACGTCCCGATTCCTCGGTGCCGAAGACCTTGGCCAGTTCCACCGCCTCGGAAATCGCCACGGCGAGGGGCGTCGTCTTCGCCACGGACCCCTCGTACAGGGCCATCCGGACCGCAACGCGATCCACGACGACCATGCGCTCGGGGCGCCAGTTCACGATGTAGGTGCGGATCAGCGTGTCTATGGCGACGCGTTCGGACCAGACTCCGAAGACGAGTTCCTTCGCGTACCGAACGACCTCCGGGGCCTCCGAATCCATGGGGAACGTTCCCAGCACCGATGCGGGCAGTTCATCCGGGCGCAGATCCAGCGTGTAGAGAAGCTGCAGAGCGATCTCCCTGGATCTGCGTCTTCTCTGGGGCAGCAAATGTCTTTCCACTCTTCACCCTCGCAGACGTCGCAGAATATTTCGAACCATCATCCGTCCCCGCACGTCGAGGACGAACCACGCCGCGCCGAAGGCGATTCCTCCGGCGACGAGCGCCCGCACGAGACCGGGAACACCCATGTGCGCAAGCCCCACGAGCAGGGCGACGGCACCTCCCCAGGCACGTGGATCGTGGAGCATCTTCTCCAGAGAGCCGCCCTCGGAGGGCTTCTCCGCGGCGAGCCACATGACCTCCACGGCCTCGAAACCCAGAGGGGTCAGGAGGCGGCGGACCAGTTCCGCGGCGGACCGGAGGCGCTCTCTGTCCGCCGCGTCGCTTCCCTCGGAGAAGCCGATGCGCGGCACGAGCAGCCCCTTCTCGTCCCAGAGCGCTACGTCTTTGCACTGAAATCCCTCGGGCAGTTTTTCGTTCAACAGCGTCCGCACGCCGCTCTCGGAGATCCAGAGCTTTCCTTGCGGTGACGATTTCCAGTACAAGAACACGGGCCTCACCTCACAGAACAGGAGCCGGCCCTGCGAAGACCGGCTCCTTCACGATCAGCCCACGATCAGGAGTTTTCCTGATCCTTCTCCGGCTCCTCCTCGGGGCGATGGGGATCTCCCGACACGACGAAACCCGGCGTCTGGGGCATCGTGTCTGCCTGCTGTCCGCCGTGTCCCTGGGAAGCGGGAGGCGCGGGCGGCGACTCCGGTTCGGCTTCGTTGAGATAGATGCTCTGCACGTAGACGTTGACGGATTTGACGTGATAGCCCGTGTACGTCTCAAGATGGCCCTTGACGGACTCCTGAACGTCCCAGGCGACATCGGGGATGCGCATTCCGTACTTCACGGAAATGTAGGCGTCCACGAGAATGCGCGGAGGCATGCCCTCCTCGACGGCGATGCGGATGCCGTTCGTGGTCTTCCGTCCCAGTCCGAGAGAAGCCAGCGGCCCCGCTCCGGCGGGCTTGACCCCGTGGACATTCTTGAGAGCCTGCGTCGCCAACTGCAGAATCACTTCCTCCGAGATACGAACCTCACCATCGGCCTGAGGACGGAACTCCTCGGGCGCGACATCCTCCTGCATCTCGTCCTCCTGAACAGCGTCCTCTTCGAGATCGAAGTGCTCCCGGTCTTTCTGCTCCACCTGATCCGAACCTCCCCTCCGTGCCTGTCCCTGTTCCCGTTCAGTACCGCCCTACTCCCGCAGCGCGAACATACGACCGCACTGGGGACACTGAAGTTCCTCCTCGTCCTCGTAGGCATCGGGGGCGAAGAAGAACACGTGGCCGCAGTGCACACACACACAGGACTCGTACTGGTCGAGGAGATCCTCATCCTCGTCGTCTTCCCCGTCGAGGGACTCCTCCTCCGAAAAGGAGTCGTCCTCCTCGTCGGAACCGCCGAAGGTCCAGGAAGACCCCCGCTGGGGACCGTCGAAGGATTCCACCACCTCGTCCAGGTCCTCCCGAAGTTCCGCGATCTCTCCGGCGAGTTCCTCCAGGTGTTCCTGCTGGTCCTCCGCACGGCGCTCGTTCTCCTCGATCTGCTCCGCCAGGGCGGCGAGAGCGGCGACAATTGCGTCGTACACCTGCCGATCCGCTGCTTCCAGCGAGGTTCTGGCATCGAGCATGCCCCTTATGTAGGCTATCGTCTCCCGCGCACGCACGTCGGATCACCTCCGCCCTTCTTCGGGGCCGTCTACTTCTTGGCCCGTTCGATGTACTGACTCGTCCGGGTATCGACGACGACGACCTCTCCCTCGTTGATGAACATGGGCACGTTGATGGTGAGCCCCGTTTCAAGGGTCGCGGGCTTGCCGCTCCCCGACACGGTGTCCCCCTTGAAGCCCGGGTCCGTCCGCACCACCTTGAGTTCCACCGACTTCGGGAGTTCGATGGTCATGACCTTTCCCTCGTACATCTCCAGGTTCACGTCCAGGTTGTCCTTGAGAAAGAGCACCGCATCTCCCAGAATCGCCTTCGACAGGGAAATCTGATCGTAGCTGTCCAGATCCATGAAGACGTAGCCGTCCCCCTCCTGGTACAGATACTGGGCGGGCTTCTCGTCGAAGACGATCCGCTCGAACCGTTCGCCGGAACGGAAGGACGTCTCCACGATGGATCCCGTGAAGAGGTTCTTCGCCTTGGTCTTCACCGTCGCCCCGCCCCGCCCCATCTTGTGATGCTGAAAATCAAGCACTTCCCAAACGCTGTCCTGCCACTTGAACTTCAATCCGCTGTAAAAATCACTGGTGTCGACTACCTGCGCCATGGACGCACCCTCCCGATCCTTCCGACAGTGCGGAGCGAATTTCAAACGTCCGTCCGTTCTACGACGGTTCGTCAAAGAAACAGATTACCCGATAGCATGGTCCTTGCCAAGCCGGGAAATGCGGGTCTTTCTTCCGGGCCTGTCGGAAGGGCAGTCAGGGAGCGGTCGAACGCCGGATTTCCGTGCTCTCGATCCCGCCCTCGGGAATGTCCAGGATATAAGGAACGATGACCATGATCACCTCTGTGGTCTTTTCTGATTTGCTCGTGGTGCGGAAGAACGTTCCCAGCAGGGGCAGGTCTCCCAGGATGGGAATCTTCGACACGCTCTCGCTGCGACGAGTGTCGAAGAGACCGCCCACCACGAAGGGCTCGCCATTGCGGACCCGCACCCGAGTCTCAACCTCCTGCTTGTTCGACTCGGGAACCTGGAAACTGGAACTTTCCTTGAAGGTCACGTCTCCCGTGGCGAGCTTCATGGCGAGGGTGATCATTCCCTCCCGGCCGATGGTAGGAACGATCTCCAGAGTGGGCCCCGCCTCCACGTCGCCGTAGGTGGGGTTTCCCGCGTCGTCCCGCCCGGAAACGTACTTGATCTGCTGGGTAAGGCGCACCACCGCCTTCTCGCCGTCCACGGCGATGACCGTCGGCTGGGCGAGCACGTTGGAGTTCCCCTTGGCGGTGACGGCCCGGAGCCCTCCGTCGAGCATGCGCATGGTGTTCTTCATGATGTTCTCCGGCTCGATGCCGTCGGGAGGCTGGATGAGCGCGTCGTCGTCGTAGTCGGGGTCGTATCTGTCGGGCTTGTTGGAGTCGATGTAGCCGATCACGCCGCCTCCGGGGCCGTAGGTGAAGTACCAGTGTTTGTACACCGCGGAGAGGGAGGCCTCCACTTCGTCGCTGTCACTCTTGGCGACCTGGATGATTCGGGCCTGGACCATGACCTGCCGTCCCGGATGGTCGATGCGTTCGAGGAAGCGCGCCACCTCGTCGAGGATCTCCGGCGAGGCCGTGACGTAGAGTTCCCGGAGCCGCTCGTCCACCACCACCTTCTGCACGTCCACAAGCCCCTGAATCAGCGCGGGTAACGCCTTCGGATCCCCGTAGCCGATCCGGAAGACCCGGGTGGTCTCCCGCCCCAGGGTCCGGGCCAGGTTCTCCCGCTTGCCCACCAGAATGGTGTTCCCCACCAGGGCGTAGCGAATGTCGTACATGCGGAGCAGGTAGTTCATGGCCTGATTGAAGGGAACATCCTTCAGGCTGAGCGTCACGGACTCCGTGGGCAGGGAGGGATCGCAGACGATGTTGCACTTCGTCATCCTTCCGAGCATGAGAAAGACGCTCCGCAGCTCCATGTCCCGCACGTCGATCGTCACGGGAGTGGTCCGCTGGAGGGGATCCCCCGCGGCGGGAGCAGGTGGGGGAGGAGTCGGCGACGGCCCCTGGGGGCGATAATAGGCGGGGGAGAAGAAGAGGGAGACCCGACGCAGCGGAGGGACCCCCTCGGGCGCTTTGAGCGACAGCGGCAGCGGGGACTCCACGTCCATCCGCAGGCCCCGCTCCTCCTGCATGAGGGAGATCCGGTCCAGCATGGGAAGAGTGTAGGCACGCTCCCATCCCCCGGCGGGAAGGGAGACCCCGGGCCAGAAGAGCGTGATGCGCCCCGATTCCTCTCCGCGCACCACCGGAAGGGGAAGTGCCGTTCCCTTCGCTTCGAGGATGAGCATGTTGCCCCCCTGGTTCGCCTCGATTCCCTCGAAGACCGGAAGAACAAGCGACGCCGACGCGGGGACGGCGGCCAGGACGCCCAGAAGCACCCCCAGACTCCAGAGAAGACCGCGGAGAACGCGGCACGTTTCGAAAAGCGCTCCGCCGGAGCAGTCCGGAACCGGGATTCCCGCAAGCCCCGCGCCGTGGCGTTCGCTCCGGGGATTCACCGTCATTCCTCCATCCGAAGTTCTATACGTCTGCCCGCCCATGAGACGACCACCTTCTTCTCGGAAATGGAAAGCACCCTGCCCAGCCCTCCGCCGAATCGCGTTCCCGGTTCCACCAGGAGTTCCGAGGACTCCCCCTCCACGTCGAGCACGGCGCTGCGCCGCTCTCCCATGAGGACCACCGCCCGGAGCACCATATAGGGAGGAAGGATCTCCTGCACCGTCCGGGCCGGCTGCGCCGGTGCCGCCACCTCCACCGCGACCGCCGGGGCAAAGGCTCCGGCGGGGGCGAAGGGCCGACGGTCCGCGGCGACGGTGAGCGCCACCAGCTGCCGGCTGGTCTGCCGGGAAAGCATGGTGGCGGAGAAGTCCTTCACCATGCCCTCCAGCCGGGCGCGATCCTCCGCCAGAACGATCTCCCCGGAGGATCCCGGAACGACGTCGCTTCGGGCCAGGAGACGCCACAACCCCATCCCCTCGAAGAGGACGAGTCCGAGAAAGAGGGCGAACAGAAGGATCCGCAGCCCTCTGGCCCCCGGGGATTCCCCCTGGAGCAGCTCCGACAGCGCCTCGAAGGGAGACTCTTCACCGGCGAAACTCATCGTTCTCCCTCTCCTTCCAGCACCGTCTCCAGCAAGGTCGATCCCGTCACGCGCCCCTTGTTGTCGGAGAAGGCGAGGGACAGAGAGCCCACGCGCACCGTCACGGGCATGACCCGCCAGTCCGCCATGGCCTTGAGAATCGTGTAGTAGGGGCCCTCGAACTCCACGGTCACGGCGGTCCGCCCGGAAACCGTGGCCTGAGCGGGGGCGATGCGCTTCACTTCCACATCGTATTTGGTCAGCTCGCTCTCCACCGCCGAGAAGAATCCCACCCGGTCGCGGGGGAACTGCAGCACGTACGCATCCAGGCGGGAGAGAGAACTCTTGTAGAGTTCCAGAAGAGCGGAGGTGCGCTCCAGATGCCGCTCCATCGCGGCCGTTTCACGCCGCAGATCGAGAAGCCTCCGTTCCTCCTCCCCGAAACGGGCGCGGAGACGCTGGTTCAGGAGCACCCCCCCCGCCACCGCAACGACCAGGAAGAGCACCAGAAGAAGCGAAAAGACACCGAAACCTCCGGAAAACCGCCTTTTCCTCTCCGTCATCTCATTCCCCTCCGGTGGAATCGCCCAGCGAGGCGAGGTCGGTGAGCGAACAGGACAGACTGAAACGCACGAACCGCCGCCCGTCCCGGACAACACCGCTGGTGACGGGAAGACTGACCTCCCGCACCACCGTCGCCTTGGACAGCGCATTGCCGAAGACCACCACGTCCCCTTCGGAATAGGCGTATCCCTCGGCCTCCGCACGCCCGGGCCGGACGGAGACCCGGTCCACCCACACCGTTCCGGGAAGAGATGCTTCGAGGGCCGCCAGAAATTCCAGGGAGGGAATGTCCTCGCGCACCATGGAGAGCACCTCCGCGTGGAGTTTTTCCTGCTGTTGCAGTCGCTGCAGCTCTCTATCAAGCTCCTTCGCCTGCCGCTCCAGGGAAAACATCCGCTCCGAGACGGAGGCCGCCTCGTTCCTGAGGGACTCCAACCGCAAATAGCCGAGCAGCGTGTTTCCGAGCGCGAGAGCGAGAAACACCGCGAACAGGACCACGAGCACCAGTCCGGAGCGCCCAGACTGCCGTTTCTGGGCTTTGCTGCGATATCTCTCCGGCCTCAGATCGAAACGGACACTCATACGAAATCCTTCACCGCGAGGCCGAAGGCGGTCTCCCAACCGCCGGATTCCTCGGGCAGCTCTTCAAGACCCCAGGTATCCCAGAGAGAAAAGGCATGAACGGCCACCTGCGGAAGTGCTTCCGCGAGAAACGCCAGGGGCTTCTCCCGGGTCACGGCGGTACCGCAGACGAGCACCCGGTCCACGACGAGATTCCGGAACTGTCCCGCCGCGAAGGTGATGGTGGACCCCACCTCCCGGGCGAGGGAGCGGAGCGCCTCGTCGAACCCCATGGAACTCTCGGCCCCCACGAGGAGTGTGCGGAAGAGAAGGCCCGAGGTCCGGTAGCCCACGACGACATGACTGCTCAGCCGCCCGACGGAAAGACACAGAAAACCTCCCTCGGCGGAGGGAATCGGCCCGGAAAAGGTCCTCAGCAGTCCCACAAGGGCGGGCTCCAACCCCGCGACGGACATGCCCGCATTCTCGCAGGCCTCCAGGAGCAGCTCCACCAGGCGCAGCCGCGCGGCGGCGACGAGGAGCCGCATGTTCTCGCCGCCTCCCTCCTCGGGATGCTCCACGGGACACGTGTCGTACACCGCCTCGGTCACGGAGAAGGGGAAATATTTGTCGAACTCCCACCGGAACGCCTCCCGGGCGTCCTCGGGATTCATCCTGGGCAGCTCCACCACCCGGAGCATCACATCCCGGGAGGGAAGTCCCACGTGAACGGGAAGGACGAATCTGCGCCCTCTCCGGGCGCGCAGTTCCTCCAGGGCGGAAAGCAGCTTCGTCGGATCTCCCAACAGCTCCTGCTGCACCGTCCCCGGAGGGAGCGGCTGAACCAGGTTCGACAGCACGCGAAAGGCTCCGCCGCGCCTGCCGATCTCGAGATAGCGCAGGCCGTCCCCCTCGATGGACAGAGATGTTCTCGATTCCTTTCCGCCGAACAAGGAACGGGCCACGGATCCACCTCCCCCAGGGTGCGAGGCGCCGCGTGTCGCAATGCGGCAGCTCCGCACACGAGTATAGCATAGGCGAACCGGAAAACATCTCAAAAGAGTTAAACACCCCTATGAAGAAACGTGTTCTTGGGAGAGCAAGGAATAGTTTGCGAAATAGACCTTTTTTTTCAAAAAACACAGCCTATTTCGTAGCCCCTTTGTGAAACAGCCGGTCTCCTCAAGGGCTGGAAGGCTTTCGTCTTCCGGGACACGACAGAGCACGATCGCCGTGCTCCGCCCTCCTCCTTCGGGGCGCACCCCTTCTTTGCTTCTCTTTTCGTTTCCGTTTTTCTTCTTCGCATTTTTTCACGGACCGGGAAACGGAACGGGAGCGGAGGGGAAGGCGTTCCGGTCCCAGACATGGCCGCTCCGCCGCATGGTTTCATCGTCCTGCAACAGGTGATCCCTCCGGATCTCCCCGGCGATGCGCCGCTTCTCCTCAGGGGTGAAATGCCCCTGAAAGTCGTAGGTGGGATCGTCGAAGGTGGTGTCCACGTGGTACCAGTTCCCGCCCACCCGAATCAGGTTCCAGGCGTGATCGCCTCCGGAGATGATCCGCACCTCGTAGCCGAGGGCGCGGTACATGTCGAAGGCGAGCAGCGCGTAGCCGTGGCAGACCGCCTTCCCCCGGAGCGCGTCGTAGGCGGTGAAGCGCCGCAGCGTCCGGTCGTAGTCCACAGTGGCGACGATAAAGTCGTGCACTGCGGCGATGCGCCCGTAGTCGTCCATCTCCGGGGTGACGATCTCCGCAAGGATCTCTCCGACCCGGCGCGCCACGAAGGCGCGCTGTTCCGGGGTCTCCCAGTAGTCGATGCGCACCTCCACCGCGCTTTTGTCCCCGCCCCGGACGATTCGGAAGGTCCACCGCTCCACCAGATAGTCGAATTCGGGCACTTCGCGCAGCACCTGCTCCCGGACGGCCTCGACGCTCCGTCGGTTGAAGGCGGCACCTCTTTCCTCGTAGCGGAAAAAGGTCTTCCTCTCCAGGAGCGCCGTCCGCAACGCCGCGGCGAAGGAGTCCGCCTCTCCGAAGGCGTTTCCGGACAGAAAAAAGAGCACGAGTCCCAGCGCGAGAAGCACCGGCGCACACAAGCGGGCGCGGACGCATCCGTACCGGAAGGACCGTTTCCGTCCTTGCTCCGGCGCGCCCCCGGCGAGGGCGTTCCATCGTCTCTCCGCCGCTGTTTCCGGTTTCTCCACCGTCCCCGTCATGCGCATCACCTCCGAAAAAACGGCCCCCGCCGCACACGCCGCGCCGCCCCGTCCAGAACAGGCGCGCCGCTACACCCGACACCCGACACCCGACAAACTCCACCTCCTGCGCCCGGAGGAATCCCTCCGGGCCGCCCGTCACAAGCTCCGATTCCGCGCCGCCACATCCGGGAAAACTCCACCTCCGCGCCGACGAACCCGGAACGAACATCCCGCCGTCCGCCCTGGAAAAAACGCTTCCCCACAACACCGGACCCGGAACAAGATCGCCGCCGCGTTCCTTCGCGGCCCTGCCCGCCCGTCTTGTTCTCCGCTGCACGAATGGTTCTTCTTCGAGTGCGCCCCGGCAAAGCACAGGAAAAGGAGTAGAATGAGACCCGTCCTTTGTCACACAAACGTCCAGGGACGGACCGGAGACCGGGCAAGACAGCCGAGGCGGCGCCGGCCCGACCCGTTGCGGAGGGATTCCCATGACGGCAGACGACACGCACGGCAACGACCGAAATCCGGCGCACTCCGACGGCGGAAGCGACGGAGGCACCGCCGGGACCACCTGGTTTCTCTTCCGAGGCAACGACATTCTCCTCTGCTCCGGGGAGACGCCCGCTCTTCCCATCGGGGAGGAACCGCCTCTCGCCCGGGAACTCCTCCGGTCGGGGTACTTCGGCCCTCCGGATGAAAAGCGCCTCGCCTGGGGGGAACTTTCCCCGGACTGCGCCATCCCCGGGAACCTCTTTCAGAAAGACCGCCGCTCCCTCTGGGCACTGCTCGGAGAAAGGGTCTTCTCCCTGGCGGGAACGGCCTTCCAGCTCATGAACTGGACCCGGAACACCCTCTACTGCGGCCGTTGCGGCGGCCCGATGCAAAACTCCGCGAAGGAACGCGCCCGGGAGTGCCCCGCCTGCTCCTTCGTGACCTATCCTCCGGTCTCTCCGGCGATCATCGTGGCGGTTCGCCGAGGCAACCGACTGCTTCTGGGCAGAAGCCCCCACTTTCCCAAGGGGCGCTACAGCGTCCTCGCGGGATTCGTGGACCCCGGGGAGAACCTGGAGGAAGCGGTGGCGCGGGAGGTCTTCGAGGAAGTCCACATCACCGTGAAGGACATCCGCTACGTCGCCAGCCAACCCTGGCCCTTTCCCCACTCCCTCATGGTGGGCTTCACCGCCCTCTGGGAATCGGGGGAGATCCGCATCGACGAAAAGGAGATCGAGGACGCCCGGTGGTTCTCCCCGGAGGACCTTCCGGACCTTCCGCCTCCGTCGAGCATCTCCCGGCGCCTCATCGACGCCTTCCTCCTGGAGATGGGCGAGGATCCGAAACAACGGGCGGGCGTCCCCTGGACGTAGGAGCGCGCCGGGGATGTTCCTCCGCGTTCCCGGTCCCGTCGCGTGCCGCGGAGCGCGGAGGCGCCCTCCGGGACGGACCCCGGAGCCCTCCCCCGACAGGGTGCCCCGTCACAGGCCCGGCGAAAGGGCCGGTGACACCGCTCCGCGCCGGGCGGCCATGATCCGCTCCGTCAGCAGGGAATAGCGCTTCTCCCGGCGGTCGTTCCGCACCGCGATGGCCAGGGCTTTGCGGGTTCCCACGAGGACGACGAGCTTTTTTCCCCGGGTCACCGCCGTGTAGAGAAGATTCCGCTGGAGCAGCATGTAGTGCTGGGTGAGCAGCGGAATGACCACCGCGGGATACTCCGACCCCTGGGACTTGTGCACCGACACGGCGTAGGCGTGCACCAGCTCGTCCATCTCGGAGAAATCGTAGGGCACGTCCCGCCCTTCCACGCGGACCGTCACGGTCTGCTCCTCCCGGTCCAGCCGGACGATGCGCCCCATGTCGCCGTTGAAGACCTCCTTGTCGTAGTTGTTCCGGATCTGCATCACCTTGTCTCCCTCGGCGAAGACGCGCCCTCCCCGGAGAAATCCCGCCTCGGCGTCGAGGGAGCGGGGATTCAGTGCCTTCTGGAGCACCAGGTTGAGGTTGCCCGCCCCAACGACCCCCCGGTGCATGGGCGTGAGTACCTGCACGTCCTCCACGGGATCGAGGCCGAAACGGCGAGGAATCCGGTTCCGCACGAGGGCCACGATGATGTCCGCCACCCGCTCGGGCTCCTCCTTCTCGATGAAGTAGAAATCCGTCAGCTCCTCTCCGGTGCTCTCCGTCCGGGGCATTTTCCCCGCGTTGATGCGATGGGCGTTCAGGACGATGCGGCTCTCCCGGGCCTGGCGGAAGATCTCCGTGAGGGTGGTCACGGGAAAGGCTCCGCTGCGGATGAGATCGGACAGGACGTTTCCGGCCCCCACGGAGGGAAGCTGGTGGATGTCCCCCACGAGCAGCAGGGACGCCCCGGGAGGCACGGCCATAACCAGGTGGTACATGAGCACCGTGTCGATCATGGACGCCTCGTCCACCACGAGCAGGTCACACTCCAGGGGCCGGGAGGCGTTCCGGGAAAAGGCTCCCCTGGAAGGGGCGTATTCGAGGAGCCGGTGGATGGTCTTCGCCTCCCGCCCCGTGGCCTCGGCCATCCGCTTCGCCGCCCGCCCCGTGGGAGCCGCCAGCAGGACGGTCCGTCCCCGGGCGGCGAAGAGTTCGAGCAGGACCTTGAGAATGGTGGTCTTTCCCGTTCCGGGGCCTCCGGTGATGATGGACACCCGGGAGCCGAGGGCCATCCGGAGGGCATCGCGCTGCGCCTCCGCCAGAGTGATGGACAGACGCCGCAACACCGCCTCCACGGCGGCGGGAGGGAACTCCCCCTCCGGGGACGCGCCGCACCGGCAGAGACCGAGCAACCCTGCGGCGATGCCCTCCTCGCAGGTGTAGTACTTGGTCAAATACACCGCGGGCGCGGGCCCATCGCCGCCGTCGGCGGAAAGTTCCCGCGGAAACGACGACTCCTCGGCAAGCGCACCTTCCTCCGGCGCGCCTCTTTTCGGAGTGCGGGCGTCCACCACGAGCCGGTTCGCCGCGGTCGCGGCGGCGACGGCCCGGAGAATGTCCTCCGCCGTCGCCTCCCCGGAGACGGCATCCGCTCCGTCCACACCTTCCGGCCTCTCCGCGGACGCCCCTTCCGGCCACCCCCTCGTACTCCCGTCCGAACCGGCGCCGGATTCGGGCGACTCCGGCGCTCCCGCGACGCCCGCGTCTTTGCGGCGCTTCTCTCCCAGCACGTCCAGACAGGTCTTCACCAAAACGTCCCGAGGGCAGTAGACGTGTCCCTCGTCGGCGAGCGTGTGCAGCACGTGCAACACCCCCGCCTCCAGGCGCAGCGGCGAGTTCTCGAGAAACCCCAGGCGGGAGGCGATGCGGTCCGCCGTGAGAAAGCCGATCCCCCAGATGTCCGTGGCGAGACGATAGGGGTTCTCCCGCAGAAGCTCCAGGGCCGCGCTGCCGTATTGGCGGAAGATCTTCACGGCGAACCCGGCGCTCACTCCGTGGGACTGGAGAAAGAGCATGACGTTCCGAATTTCTTTCTGCTCCGCCCAGGCCCCGGTGATGCGGGCAAGCCGCTTCTCCCCGATCCCCTCGATGTCGAGAAGCCGTTCCGGCGTTTCCTCGATGACATCCAGCGTGTCCATGCCGAAGGCGCGCACGATCCGCCCCGCCATCACCGGCCCGATGCCCTTGACGAGCCCGGAGCCGAGGTACTTCTCCATTCCCGTGACGGTGGCGGGAGCGGTGGTCTCCATGCGGTCCGCCCGAAACTGCTCCCCGTACTTCACATGGGACTGCCACGTTCCGCCGAAGCGCACCGTCTCCCCCGGCCGGGGGCAGGGGAACGCTCCCACCACCGTCACCAGATCCGAGCGCCCCTTCACGCGCACCTTGACCACCACGTAGCCGCCGGCGTCGTCCGCGTAGGTGATCCGCTCCACCTGCCCGTGCAGGGTCGTCTGCGTCGTTCCGTCATGCCCCTTGTCCATCGGCGCGGCTCACTTCCTTCGCTCCCGTTTCGCCCCCGCCAGGCCCTCCGAGGAATCGGGAGATTCGGCAACCTCCCCGGCAAGGGAGGATTCCGTCTCGTCTCTTTCGTCTATCCTAGTTCATGAAGGCACCTCTCCGCCACCATTTCTGCTACTATGCGACATATCCGCCCGGCGTACCGTCCGGCCGCAAAGAGAGACGGAGCAGCCCGCACCCCTTTGCCGGGAGAAACACTCCGAACGCCCGAAGGCAGGCGCCGCACCCCGACGACGTCCCTTCGTGCGGCCCGACGGAACTGCGGAAAAAGGTCACGGGACGGGTACATACGGAGATCATCTGCATTGCCGCAACGCGCAACGCTGCGCCACGACGAAAAAACTTCGGGACGGAAGGCATTCCCCGGAGAATGCCCGGAGCATGTGGAGCAGGGACTCTGCGAGAGGCCCGGATGCCACAGACGGGCGCGGTAAGCACGGAACAGGCGGGAAACAGACGGAAAAAGGCATCGGAAAGACCGGAAAACGGAAGACCACGTCAAGGAGGGTTCACCCGTGTGGATGAAGCAGACAGGATGGCTGAAACAGATACAGCACCCGGAGGAAACGAACCTCGGCAACACCACGCTCTCTCCGGAGGATCTGGAGAAGTTCGAGAGGGTGCGGCGCTACGTCCGGGGCGCCCGGATGCTCCTCACGGAGCTTGCCAACACGCACAACGGTCGGCCCGTGGGCGTGCTCTTCCACAATCAGTCCGTCTACGTGGGAAGCGCGGAAAAGGAACTGCGTTCCCTGGCGAACCGCCTCGGCCTGGAGTGAGCCCGGGCCGCGCTTTCGGGCCGCATGCTTCGGGGCGGCAGGAACGCGACCGCAGGTCCGGCCGTCGTCCCCTCACCAGGGGACATCATCCCCGAGCAGCTCCGCGAGCCCCGCGCGAAAGCCCTCCAGGTAGGCGTCGCGGTGCGACAGATAGCCCATGTGCCCCGCACCCTCAAGGACGACGAGTGCCTTTTTTCCTGGAAAGCCCTCGAAGAGGCGCTCCCCCTCCCGAAAGGGCACCAGCCGGTCCGCCGTGCCGTGGAGAAAGAGGACGGGAACGCCCGTCCTCAAACGCCGGAGATGGTGTTCCGTGGCAAAACGCTCTCCGCAGAGACGCTCCGCCCACGCTGCGGGCAGCCAGGGACACCGCACTCTCGCCATGGAGGAAAGCGAGCGGAAGGCCGACTCCAGAACCAGAAAGGGCGTCTCCGGATGATCCGCGGCGAGCTTCGCCGCGAAGGGACTTCCCAGAGAACGCCCGAAGATTCCCACCGATTTCGCGTTCACCCTTCTTTCCTCCACGAGATGGCGCCACGCCGCCTCGGCGTCCAGACAGGCCCCCGCCTCGGAGGGAACGCCGCCGCTCTTGCCGAAGCCGCGGTAGTCGAAGATGAAGAAGCGCGCCCCCGCCAGGGCCAGGGTCTCCATCAGCTCGACCCGGAAGGGCGTCGAGAGGTTGCCCGAGTTGCCGTGACACACGAGAAGACACGCTCCCGGCGCGGCGACTCCCCTGCCCGGGTCCCGGGGAACCACGTGCCACCCCCACAGGGGTGTTCCGTCCAGGGAGGCGAAGCGGACTTCCTCCCGGTCGAAGGCACCGTCGGCAGGGACGGGAACGAGACGTCGCGACGCACGAAACAGCCTCCGCTCGAAAAACCGCACGAGCATGTCCATTCCACTCCCCCTCGAAACGCATCACGGATCATGCTGCCGCATCGTTCCGATGATACCATGCATTCCGGGTGGACGGACCGGCGGAGGACCTCCGCGGGCAAATCCCTTGAAACCTCCGAAGAAGGCCGCGTCAGACCTGCAGGGCACATCGCAGAGCCTGATGCGACCCGAGTCAAGGGAAAGCGAACGGTTGTTCTTCAGAGCTTCCCTAAAAACACAAACTCCTCTCTCGCACGAACGGGAGAACGCGGCCGGAAACCGCGTCGTTCGGATCATGCCGCTCCGGCGACGTGCCGATTTCGTTGCGACGGAGCCGGAAGGGATGACGGAAGCGGCGCGGGCGTTTTTCGGGGCGACCGGGCACGGCCGAGCCGGTGCAGCTCCGAAGAGGGCACCTCCGCCGCCGGGGCGGAGCGGTCTGAACGGGGAGCCGGTCCGGTTGTCGCTGCGACGCCGGGCAGAGACGCGGCATCAGCGCTCCCGGGCGCGGGATCGTCAAGCACGTATCCTTCGAGCTGTCGCTCCGACGCATCGAGCAGTTCATTGAGTTCCAGGGCGGCCTGGCGGAGCCGCCGCATTCCTTCCGTGAGATCCGACAGGGTCATGGAGATGGCTCCGGTCGTGGCGTCCGTTCCGGCGACACTCCCGGTGACCCGCTCCACCGCAAGGGCGATCTCCCGGTTCCGTCCCGCCTGCAGGGAGGCGGTTTCGGCGGTGTCGCCCATGCGGGCGGTGACGGCCTCCACCATGCGATGCACCTCCGTCATGCGAGCCTCCATGTCGGAAAAACGTTCCAATCCGCGCACGCCGAGCTCCCGCCCCGCTTCCGCGGCGAGAAACACTCCTTCGGTTCCCTCCAGAATGGTCCCGGCGAGAACCCCGACACGCTCCGCCGCCTTCCGGCTTTCTCCGGCGAGCTTGTGCACTTCCTCGGCCACCACGGCGAACCCCCGCCCCGCGGCACCGGCCCGGGCGGCTTCGATGGCGGCGTTGAGCGCGAGCAGGTTCGTCTGGGCCGCCACGGCGGAGATGGATTCCACCATGCCGCCGATCTGCTCCGCCTCCTGGCGGAGACGACGCACCGCCTCGTCGATGTGCTCGAATCCCTGCGCCATGGAGCGGACGGCATCGCTGGCGACCACCCCGATGGTCCGAGCCGCCTCCGCCTCGTCGCGCAGGGCAAGAACATCCTCCCTCGAACGCACCGACGCTCCGGCCACGGCCTCCGCTCCCTCGGCGGCCCGGAGGGTCGTCTCAAGGGCGGATTCCAGGGCGAGCATGTTCTCCGCCATCCGCTCCTTCAATCCCGCGCACTCCGTCTCCACCCGGAGCACGACGCCGGAGATCGTTCCGGCAACCGCCTCCAGCTCCTTTGCCTCGGCACCGATGCGGCGGCCGTCCCCACGCAGGCGGAGGAGCATCTCCCGGCTTCGGGCGATGATGCCGTTCAGCGCGCCGCCGATCCGAGCCATCTCGTCCGCTCCGGACGCACGGGCCTCCACGAGGAGGTTGCCCTCCACGACGCTCCGGGAGACCCGGAGCAGTGCCTCCACGGGCATGGTGAGGCTTCTTCCCACGCCGAAGACGAGCAGCCCCACCGCGACCGCCGCGGCGAGGGCGAGCAGAAGCTGCTCCAGGCCGAGACGCATTACGGGACGCAGTGTCTCCGCCTCGTCCACCACGTTCACGAGCCGAAGACCGTAGGGAAGGGCGTATCCGTAAATCCGCCGCGCTCCTTCTCCGCCCGTCACCCGCAGACTCGTTCCGTCCTCGGGAATGGAGGAGATGTCCGACGCCCATGCCACCGCCTCGTTCAGAGGGCGAAGGGCGAGCGCGGGGTCGGGACCGGCGAGGATGCGGTTCTCCCGGTCGAGAAGAAAGACACGTCCTGTCTTTTCTTCGCCGCCCGCCCGGATTCCCAGATCACCGATCCGGACATCCGCGGCGAAGACGCCGAAGAGCCTCTTGTCGTCGTAGAGGGAGGCGACGGGAACAGCAAGGGTGACCACGGTCTCGCCCGTCTTGATGTCCTCGTGAGGAGCGGTGAGGACGAACCCCTTTGCGGCGACGGCCTCCCGGTACCACTCGCTCTCCCTCGGATCGTACTCCTCCGGAGGAAACCAGGCGTTCCCGTCGAGAAGACTTTTGTCGGGCAGGGCGAGATACAGGTCAAGAAACCCCTTCTCCTGAGACTGCTCCGTGAGATCCCGCACATAGTCCCCCATGGTGCCGGGAAGAATGCCCAGGTTCTCGATCATGTAGGCCATGTTGCGCGACGCGGTTCCGAGAACGTTTTCGAGCCCCCGGAACCAGTTCTCGAAGGCCTGGGCGCCGGACCGGCCGGCAGTGCTCTCGCTCTGGTCCGCCTGACTGAGAATGATGCTCCCGCTCCGGTAATAGGCGGTACCGGCCAGGCCCAGGGTCACCAGGAGCACTGCGAGAGTACAGAGCGTCAGGCGTGTTTTGAATGTCATTTCCTCCACCTCCGTGTCTGTTCGTCGCGAAATCCGCCGCGACACCATACCCCCGGAAAAACTCGATCCAGGGTGCGCATGCTCCACCTCCGCCCTCTCCGCCTCCTCCGGCGGGCCGGATGTGCCGCCGCACTCCGGTGCCCGGCGTTTCCGACGCCATCAAGGGTAGAGGAGGAATGTAACACGCCCTCCACAGACCAGGCCCAGTTCCGTAACAGGCGCGCCGCTCGCTCCCGCGCTCCGGGGATGGACCCGCCTCCCGGAGCGACCATGTCGATACACCATGCCCGGACCGACAAAATTATGCCGAAACGACGGATTCGTTCTCCGGTGATTCGTGCTATACTTTACATGGTTGAAATTAACATGAGGACGGTGTCACACGTGGCAACCATGAAGAAACCCGCCATTCTCGGCATGGAAAAAATCATCCAGGCACTCAAGAAGGAAGGCTACACGGTTCTCCTGTGCGTCTCCATCGAGGATCCGCAGACGGGAGATCCGCCGCGCATCGCCGGTACCATAACGTATCAGGGACATCCCGAGGATCCTCAGAACGTGGAATTCCGCACCATCGAACAGATGGCGCGGGAGCAGGGTCTCCTCGCCGGAGGCGGGGAAAGCTGAACGAACGGGAGGAAGAAACGCATGCCCTATGAGGAACTGCTTCATCGCATCGCCCCGTGCGGTCTCGACTGCGGCAAGTGCATCGCCTTCGCGGACGGACCGGTCCGTAAGGCCGCGCAGGAACTCATTTCCCTCCTCGGAGACAACTTCCACACCTACGCCGAACGTTTCGCCGCCCACACCCCCGTGTTCGCCGAATATGCGGCGTTCCGAAGTCTCCTCGACCATCTCGCGCAAGGCGAATGCCGGGGATGCCGCAGCGGAAGCTGTCTCTTCCAGGCCTGCCGCGTGCAGCACTGCGTGCGGGAGCACGAGGTGGACTACTGCTTCCAGTGCGACGCGTTCCCCTGCGCCACCACGGAGTTGCCCCCCCGGCTGGAAAACCTGTGGCGCAAGAACAACACCCTCATGAAAACCATCGGTGTCGAGGAATTCGCCCGCCGCATCAAGGACAGGCCCAGGTACCCCTGAGAAGGGCTCTGCGCCCTTCTCGGGCGCGTCCCTTCCCTGGAACCCCTGAAAACAGAAACTCCGAGAATCACAGGCCACAAAACATCCCCGGAAAGGACGTGTACATATGCGGTGGATGCGTGATCTGAAAACGGCGACGAAGATCCTCGGTCTTGTCGGGGTTCTTGTCGCCCTCATGATCTTCGTCAGCTGGACCGGCTACTCCTACAACGCCCGGAGCGCTGCGTCGCTCTCCGCCATGTACCGGGACAACCTCGTTCCCCTGAGGCTGGTGGAAGAGTTCCGGACGAACCAGAACGAAGTGGAGGCACTCCTCTTTCACCTGATCCTGGAAACGGAGGAAAAGGAGATCGCCGACATCAGAAGCCGCCTTGCGGCGCTTTCCCAAACAAACGATGACCTTCTCGAAACATTCGCGAAGACGGACCTCGACGAAGAGGAACAGGAGCTTTTGAAGAAACTCTCCCTCGACGTCATGAACTACCGGCGGGCGTGGAAATTCATGGCGGAACTCGCGACGGGCGGCAAAAAGGAAGAGGCGTTCAAGCAGTTCAAGCAGAACGTTCGCCGCCAGTCCCGAGCCGTTCAGGAGAAGCTCGTCGCCCTCGCCGCATCCCGGGTGACGCGGGCGGAGCAGACGAACGCGGAAAACGAGATCCGGACCGACAGGGCGAACCACCTCCTCGTCCTCATACCCCTCGGCTCGCTGCTTCTGGCCGTCCTCTTCGGCGTCACCATCTCTCGGGCCATCGTGAAGCCCCTCGCCTCGATCCGCGAGGGAGTCCGCACCTTCGCCGGAGGCAACCTCCAGGCCGCGTTCGACACCATCGGATCGGACGAAATCGCCGAAATGGGACAGGCCCTGGACGAAATGGCCCAAACGCTCCGGAACACCATTTCCGGCATTCTCGCCGCGGGCTCCCGGGTTGAGGACACCGCCGGCATCCTCAACGAGCTGTCCCGCAGGACGAACGATGCCGTGGAAGAGACGAAGGACGGCGTCGAGCGCGTGAGCGAAGCCATGGAAAGCCTTGCCGCAGCGGGGCAGGAGATCAACGCTGGCGTCGAGGAAGTCGCCGCGGGCGCCCAGACGGCGGCGCAGCGCAGCGCGGATACGGCGGAGCAGGTTCAACGCGCCGAAGAGGAGGGCCGAACGGGCATTGCCGCTGTGAAGAAAGCCGTGGAAAGCATTCGCGGCGTGGCCGTCGATTCGGAGAGCGCCGCCGGAGCCGTGGTGGAGCTGGGAACCCGGGCGCGGAACATCCAGGGCTTCGTCGCCCAGATCTCCCAGATCGCGGACCAGACGAACCTTCTCGCGCTGAACGCAGCCATCGAGGCGGCCCGGGCGGGCGACGCGGGAAGAGGATTCGCCGTGGTCGCCGAGGAGGTGCGCAAGCTCGCGGAGGAGAGCAACGCCGCGGCCCGCAATATCGCGGACCTCGCGGAGACCATCACCCGGGATCTGGACGGCGTCGTCTCCGCAGTGAAGCGGAACGCCGCAAAGTCGGGAGAGGCGCGGGATCTCGCCGCGGAAACGGAGGCGACCATCGCCCGCATTCTCGAAGCCCTGCGCACCATCGGGCTCGTCGCCCAGGACATGGCCGCGGTCTCCCAGGAGCAGGCCGCTTCCAGCGAAGAGATCGCCGGAGCGATACAGAACATGGCGGAACGGGTGAACAACACCTCCTCCATCGCCGCGACCGTGCGCTCCCGCGTTCTCGACGTGGCCGCCGCGACGGAAGAGGTCGCCGCCGGCGCGGAGACGCTCGCCCGCGTGTCCGAAGCGCTGCAGGAAAAAACGGCGTTTTTCCGGATGGAGAACCACGCCGCCGCCCTCGTTGCCGGAGAAAACGGAGACGCGTGAGGGCACACGACAGCGAAAGACCGCCGGGGAGCGGCTCGTTCCCCGGCGGTGAGCCGTGTCCGACCGCCGAAGCAGGTCCGGGGCGAAAGCAACGCTCCGCGTCGTTTCGGCGGACGCCCCGCCGGAGCGGGCACCGAAGGAGGCGGAGCGTCGCAAAGGAAGCTCGCTTCTTACGAACGGAATCCGGGGAAACCCTTCGGAAAAGATTCGGAAAAGAACGGAGAGAGGGGGCCGGAGGCTGTGAACCGTCATCACGCGTCATTCGGAGATTGACAAAAGAGTCGATCCCTTGGTATACACGACGTGATTTCCCAGGAAGCGGCACCCCCAGGCGATGGAGGCCTCCTCATGAACGACGACGATGTTCTCTTCACGAAACCACTTCGGGAACAGGTATACGACTACTTGAAACGCAAGATGAACGAACGGGAGATCGTTCCCGGCGCCTCCATCAACCTCCGGAAGATGAGCAGCCAGCTCGGCATCAGCAAGACCCCCCTGCGGGACGCCCTGCTCCAGCTCGAAGGGGAGGGGTTCGTGACCATCCTCCCCCGCAGGGGCATCGTGGTGAACGAACTCTCCCAGAGGGACATCAAGGACTTTTACGAAATCATCGGCGCCCTTGAGTCCAGTACGGTCCGCATCGTGACCTCCCTGGTCACTCCGGCGGTCCTCGCGGAACTGACGTCCATCAACGACGCCATGGATACAGCGTGGCGCCGGGGCAACGCCGAGGAGTACAACGACCTGAATACCGAGTTCCACTGCACCCTTCCCCGTCTTTCGGGGAACCGCCACCTGCTGCGTCTGCTCTCCAACTACCGGAGGCGTCTCTACGACTTCATGCCCCGCCGGAACGAACTCATCCACGAATGGGAAGTGCGCTCCATGGCGGAGCACCGGGACTTCGTCGGCCTCCTCGGAGAGGGAAAATTCGAGGAAGCCGCCTCACTGCTGCAGAACGTGCACTGGTCCTTCACCCTTCAGGATCGGTTCATCCGCGTCTACTACTTCGAGGAGGAAGAGACGAAGTCCTCGTCGGCGTAACGCGGATTGGGATAGTCGTAAAATCCCTTTCCGTTCTTCATGCCCAGACGCCCCGTCTCCACGTAGCTCCGGAGCAGTTGTCCGTTGCTGACCAGCCGCTTGTTCCCCGTGCGCTCCGCCCAATACTCCGTAATGGTCATGGCCGTATCGAGGCCCACAAAATCGAGAATCCCCAGGGGGCCGACGGGGGTCTTCATCACGCCCATCCAGGCCCGGTCCACATCCTCCGCCGAGGCGACGCCGTCCGCCACGAGCCCCACCGCAGCGTCGCTGAGGGCACAGAGCATCGTGTTGAAGACATACCCGACCTGTTCCTTCTTGAGCACGATGGGCACCTGGCCGATCCGCAGAGCGAACTGCCGGAGAACCTCCGCCACCTCCGGCGCCGTTCCCGGGTGCGGCATGATGTCCACCACGTTGGCGACCCACACGTAGATGTGAAAATGCATGGCGCAAAAGCGGTCGGGGCGTCCCGTGCCCTCGGCGATCATGGAGGGCAGCAGCGTGGAGGAATTCGTGGCGAAGAGCGTCCGCTCCGGGCACAGCCCGTCGAACATGCCGAACACCCTCGCCTTCAGCTCCGGCCGTTCCGGAATGGACTCGCTCACCAGGTCCGCCTCCGCCGCGGCCGCCGCGGCGTCCGTGGTGAACTCGATGCCCTC